>CEPA01043529.1_pt1 | contig 15870 bp, 8 predicted proteins | sample 356241 | NCBI WGS metagenome assembly CEPA01 (sample SAMEA2620542, study PRJEB7988) | marine metagenome | biome: marine biome (ENVO:00000447); feature: surface water layer (ENVO:00002042); material: "saline water (ENVO:00002010), including plankton (ENVO:xxxxxxxx)" | depth 5 m
AACTTTGCGTAGATATTACAGACGGTGGCAGCAACAAGTCTTACAAGTCGTCAAAAGATGAAAAGACAACTACAACCAGCGCTGCAACAGGCACAACCACTACAAATGGAAACACAACTACAATTACAACGACAACATCAGGGAACGTAACTACGGTTTCGTCTAGTGGCTACTAATGTCTAGGCTTTCTTATGCTCCAATAGCTGTCAAATCAAACGAGAATACCTACTACGGTTTTAGGGGTATTGACCGTTCGCATGACATCACTGCTATGGAGACAAAAGAAAACCAGCACTTTTGGAATTTGGAAAACTGTAGCGTTGATTACCGTGGGCAACTATCACGCGATCCAGCTAGCTATTTATATGTCGGAGCTTCTCGCTTTCCAATTACAGCATTACGTTTTTGGAGTAGAGAAAATTTAGTCTTTGCAGAAGAAGATAGTGCTAGAGTTAATTTAGTTTCTGATACTGGCGTAAGATTAAACGATGCTTACGAAAAAGGCTCAGTCATACACATGACAAACTTTAAAGGTCGTGTAAGAATTTTTAGTGCTGACAATCCTATTAAAGACTTTAACGGTACAAACTTTGGGGTTTCAACAGCTAATGCAAGACCATCATTTGGCGTTGCTATTCAAAGACGATTAGCTATTGCTGGATTTAAAAATGAGCCAAATGTAATTAAGTTTAGCAGGGTTGATGATCCTAACATTTTTACTGATGAAGAAAGCGACACCTCAACAGCCAAAGCTTTCTTTATAGACATTAGCGATCTTATTGGTACGGCTGATGTCATTACGGGTCTTGGTACATTTGAAGCAAACCGTTTGGCTGTGTTTACTAATGACCAGACGCTTGTTTACATTTTAGACCCAGACTACACTCAATGGTCATTGGACAGCCGTGCTAATCTTCGCATTGGCTGTATAGCACACGGTACAATTGCTAACGCTGGTTCTGACCTTTTGTTCTGCTCACGTCGGGGTATTCACTCTATTATGCGTTCAGAGCAAAATGGTGTGACTATTGCGGAAGCGTCTTTGTCTGAAGAGATAGAGCCGCTTTATCAGGAACTTGTCAAAACAACGCCAGATCAATCTGCAATTAAAGCAGTTTACGACAGTGACACCCAAACGTATCACGTATTTTTTCCACGCAAAGGTAATCAGTTAACCAAGCGTCTTTCTATGAATTTCAGACAAGGTTATGAAGCTGTTAATTTTCAGCTAGGAGATACACTTTTCCCTAGATGCGGCGACTTTCTTGGTGGCCGTTTAATGATGGGAACAAGTGATGGCGTTTATGAAACGCTTGATAGGTCTTTCAATATAGAAACAGGGACTGCTGATTTGCGGCGCTCCCAAATGGTGGCCGAAACACCAGTGCTATGGTTGGGAGACTTTATGGCAACAAAGCGTTGCCACACATTTATAGTTCAAGCTTCTGGTAAAGGTCGATTTTTTGTTGATGCGTTTGATGAAAACGGAACAGACATGGCTTCGCTAGAAGTAAACTTAGACAGGCTTGAAGGTGACAAGCTTTGGGGCGATCAGCCTCTAAAAGCAGACTACACCTTTCCGTTTAACCACGTTTTTCGGGGAGTGATGCTCCGATTTAGAACTGAGGAAACAGATCAAGAGAGCAACATCACGATTATCTCTTTTGCATTTCTAACTCATAAGGACAAATAAAATGGCACGGCTAAAAGTATTATACCCAGGAAATCATACCAGCAGCGGAAACATTGGCGCTGACATCGAAAACATAGTTCGATACATAAACGCATCAGAGCTAGGCGATAACACAATTTCCGAATTGTTGTTAAAATTGTTTAATTCATCAGGCACAGTTACTGGCGTTGTAGAACTTCGTAACGATAGCTCTTTGGGTTTGCAATATCGAGTAGGTACATACACTGACGCTAACGAGGGTTGGCAAACTTTATCAACAGCTACTGAAATAAGAGGTGCATCAGGTAGTGACGTTGGAACAATCGGCGCTCCTATTTTTAACGGTAGAGAAGATTTTACTGCTACGGCTGCGCAAACAGAATTTTCCTATGCTCACGATAGCTCTGACGCAATATTAGTTTATATTAACGGAGCGCTTCAAGCATCTACTGCAATAACAAATAGTAGCACAGCAAACACAGTAACACTAAGTAGCGGTGCAAGTGCTGGCGACATTGTTACTATTTTTAAAGTACAAGGCGCTAACGCTTCTGGGTTTGCAAGAACAGAAGTTACAGCTAACGCAAACCAAGCGGTGTTTCCATACGTTCATACAGCAGATCAGTCTATTATGATTTATAGAAACGGTGTGTTGCAGCGTGAAGGATCATCGAACGACTATACAACTAGCCCAGCGCAATCGACAGTTACGTTTACACAATCATTGTCTCTTGGAGACTTAATTACATTTTTGCGTGTTGAAGACACAACACAGGTTAAAGTTAGTGGGTTAATGACAGAAGACACCTATACGTCTGGCGGTCTTATTCCTTTCGGCAAACTATCAATAGCTAACGATGAAATACCACAGCAAAAAATTAACAACCTCACAGCGTTAACTCAAAACAGAGGACGTGTGTACGTTAGTGCAACTGCTCCTTCTTCACCAAATGCTGGCGACCTTTGGGTTGATACTGCATCTTCGCCTAACGTACTTAAGTTTTACAACGGTACAGGTTGGCTGCTCACATCACCCGACACAGGCATCCCAGCTTTTACTGTAAGTAACGCTCTGCAATTCTTGAGAGTTAACTCAACAGGCGGTGGTTTAGAGTTTTCTGACGTAGACCAAACTGCATTAGTTCCTAAAACATTTATGGGTGCAGCAAACGGTGTTGCTCAATTAAACCAAGATGCTCAAATACCAGTTGCGCAGCTACCAAATATTTTTGCTACAAGGTCTTTTTATAGTTTTACTACAGGCTCAATAAGCAACGGGCCAATAGTTATTACTCGCGGATTTAAACAAACTATTAGGCTTGATGCTATTGCTGCCAAAACATCTTCGGGTACTTGCAACATTCAGCTTAAAGTTAACGGCATTACTTTGTCTGCAAGTAACTTGGTGTCTGTATCAAGTACACTTACAGAACAAAACCTAAGTGCATCAGTACAAGTAGATGCAACGACAACGTCAAAAGAAATTGCTGTGGAAGTTTCGTCTTCTAACAGTGCAACAGATTTGGAAGTAACAATAGCGGCGGCGATCTTAAATGTCTAATTTAAAACGACAAGCCTTTGAGCTTAGCAAACTAGGTCGGAAAGGTGACAGTGAATTAGTACACGTCACCCCCGACGAATTGCGTTTCTTAAAAGAAATAGGGTCAGGAACAATTAACCCATCAACTGGTTTGTATGAATTTTACACTGAAAACAATCCCAACGAACAAACGTTTGGGGAAGCTTTTGCAGAAGCTAGAAAAGAACAAGGGGCTGGCGGTACGTTTAGCTACAAAGGGAAAAGCTATACTACAGACTACGCAGAAGAAACTAACAAAGGAAGCAGCAGCAGCTACAGCCCACAAGGTCGCGGAACGCTAACGGACGCTGAAAGAGAAGCAAACCGTAATAGTTCTTTTCTTGGACTTGACCGTGATGGCGATGGTTCAATGTGGACAACCACAGATAATGATGGTGTAACACGTAACTTTCTTGGACAAGAAATGAACATTGTTGAAGGCGTCAACGATGGCTACTTGGGTGGAGCATTAGACGTTGACGGTGACGGTAGTTTTTTAACTGCGAATAATCGAAATAGAAATGACAGACCTAACGACAGAAGCAGCAAAACAAATGACAGCACATGGGGCGAACGATTTGCTGGCAACTTAATGCCATCATCCAACAGCCCATTCCGATCTGTTCTTAACGTAGCTGGGTTAATGCTTGCACCTATTCCAACTTTAATGGGAGCAGCAGCTATGGCAACCGTTGACACAGACAACGACGGTAATCCGTTTAACAACATTGCTGATTTTTTTAACAATGACGACTTAACTGACGAGCAAAAAGCTGAAAACATGAAACGGCATCAAGAATTTGTGCAGTCAAACAAAGATAGAAGAAGTAAAAATAAAGAAGACAATCGCCATTTGTCAGAAGTAGAAGACCTAGTAACAGATGAAGAAGTCGCAGCTAGTGACAACGCTACAGCAGACACAGATTTATCTGACTTAAAGTTTACGATTAACGGCGACGGAACTTTACCATTTTCTGATTACGTTTACACACCAGATGGTAAAAAAGTAGACGTAACTTACGATGGCCAGCACAAACCTTTTAGATTGTATTTTGGTGATAAGTTTCAAAATGAGGCTTACGTTAACACAGAGAAAGCTAGAAACGCTATTATGCAAATGGTTGCTACCTTACCGTCTTCCATGCAAGACGAACTTAAAGGCGACATTTCTGTTAGAATGGGAGCAGACGGAAACATTAATTTATACGTTGGCGATAAGAAAAGTGGATTTGTTGAAGCAACTTACGGTGGCAACAACGAAGGCTACGACAATTTAATCTCTGACGTTAAGGCAATGGTGCAGTACACTAACGATACTGGTGATACACAAATCAATAGTGGCTACCTTGGTCGCTTGACATCACACAAAACATATTCCGAATATACTTCTGCATTACTGCAAGAAGAGCTTAACAACTTACGTTTGGAATTATTGACAGCAACAACTGCTAGACAAATAGAAATTGTTGAAAGAAAAATGGCTAACATTGAAACAGAACTTAGACGACGCAATGGCGAAGCTTTGGGTATTCAAGAAAGTGTAAGCGGTGTGACTGACCAAGTAGCTTCTACTGTTTCTAGTGTAAATAATGTGCAATACGCATAGGGACGACTGTGTTTAAAAAATGCAGTTAAAGTAAGAACAAGTACAGGAGATAGAACCAATGGCATTTTCCGATTACCTTTATGGCCCAAATACAGGCATGTCCATGGCTCAGCGAGCAAGTGGAATGGCTAAGAAAGTTGCAATCCAAGGACGTCGTGGTGACAACAGATTACTTCATGCTACGCCATTTACAAAAGAACTTTTAAAAGCAATTGGTGGTGCTGGTACTACTAACCCAAAAACAGGGTTGATAGAGTTTTACCCTAAGTTTGAAAAGATAAAAATGTAATGCTATCTGTATCGCAAAAGAAATATCAAGCTGCTGATCTGTTTCGTAATGATCCTTTTTACAGCGACAATAGCCCTAGCTGGATAGCGCGGAATGTTTTTCTGCCAATCGAGTACGGCAAGTCTATCTCTTTTATTAGGGATAATAAACTTCGCGGTTTGGTAACGTATGCTTTTCTTACTGAGAAAGAGTTAAAAGAAAATCGTATAGATGCAGTAAAAGTCTTTCAAAGAAACGAAGGTGGTCAATTACATTTTTGCCAATTTCTTTGCCGATCAGGTAGACAAGACGTTTTAGATTTTGTTCGTCATATTACTAAAACTTTATCTAAGAAATACCCAGAAGCAAAAACTGCAACAGCAATAAGAAAACACGCAAACGGGTCACAACGCCCATCAATATGGTTTAGAAAGGACGCGCTATGATCCCTATGTTCTCTATAGTTGAGCGTTATACACAAATTCTTAGAAAAACGGACGATGATAGCGGAGGAGGCGGCAGCAGCAGTAGTTCTAGCAGCAGTAGTTCTTCATCTAGCAATCAATCATTTGATGAAGCTTTTGCTGAAGCTCGCGCACAGCAAGGCGCTGGTGGTACATTTACTTATAATGGTGCGGAGTACACAACAAACTATGCTGGCGAAACTGGTGGCGGTGGCACTACATCAAGCGACAGTGGCGGTAGCAATACCGAAATGGATTACTTAGCAGCAAGTGGTGCAATGACTGCTAATTACGGTGGGTCTGGAACTAAATCAACATCATCAGCAGAGAAGATGGACTTTGGCGACGACGACTACACGCCTACCAGTTCTCAGCTATCTTCCCAAATGGCAGCGAACAACCAAAGCGATGCAAGGTCTGATACTTCTAACGTTAACTATGGTATGACATCTACAGGTCGTAACTATGCAATAGCCGCAGGGATAGACGGCGCTGGTGACGACATGTCGGGCGGCACACAATATGTTGGCGTTCCTGGTGGTGCAGAGGGTGCGATAGTAAGTGACTTAACAGGCGCAGAGCAAGGCGACGTTATACCAAACCAAAACTTTGGAAGTGGAAGTCAAGAAAATACTATGAACATAACGTCTGCTGACGATGCTCAATACTCAGATGGCGTACAAAGAATATTAGTAGAAGACTACGGCTGGACACTTGGGCCTGACGGTAAAGCAATTAATCCTCAGAACGTAAAAATTAACGAACGCAGTAGAGAACTCGTAAACGACCCCGTAGTAGTAAACCAGCAATACATTAACGATGGTTCGGATTACAGTGGAACGCCAAGCGGCGTAAGCGGCGACGATCCTTATGAAGAAACAGGCGGCGGTAATAACACCCAAGCTGTACCAGCAGGGGGTAGTGGTGTAGACACCTCGACAGCAGAAGGAGTAGCGGCTGCTAGTGGTACTCCAAGCGGAGTAAGTGGGGATGATCCTTACGACGAAACTGGTGGTGGCACTGCTTTTGGAGAGACACCAGTAGGTGACTTATCACAAGGCAATGAAACAGGTGGCTTTGGACAAGTATACATTAACGATGGTTCAGATTATATACCACCCGAAGGCGAAACTGGCGAAGGCGAAACTCCCGAAGACGAAGGCGAAGGCGAAACGCCAACTAATGACGATGCTTTATCTGCTCAACAACAAGCATATAATAATTTAAATGCGGCTCAAAAAGCAGACGTAGATGCTGGTAGGCTAGTTTGGAATGGCATAGCTTATGTCCCAGCAGACGACAATGATGATGGGCCTTCAACCACAGCAAACACAGGTTATGTTTTTGACGGCGAGACATTACTGTTTAACGGCGAGCTATTTACTGGCGAATACGAAGGCGTTACTTACGAAAACGGTGTGGCGGTAACCGCTGGTTTCAGTCAAGAGTTTGATGGTGTTACTTACACTAACGAAGAAGAATACAATCAAGCTATTGCTGACGCTATAGCAGAAGGTCGCTATGAGTACGACGAAAACGGCAACCTAGTTAAAGTTGGAGAAGATGTTTTTGAAGCAGGGGATACCATTACTTTTAATGGCGTTGATTACGTTATTGATGAAAACGGTCAAATAACCGTTATGAGTATTGACCCTGTCACGGGTGAAACAACAACAGAAATTTACACTGTTGCAGCAGATGGTACAATAACTTTAACTAGCACAACTATAGAAACAAAAATTGCAGAAAGCATGACAACTGAACAAAAAACTGCGTTGTTAAAAGCTATCTTTGGCGCAGACTTTGATGTTACACCATACTTAGAAATGGATGTTGATACTCTTAATGCTTTAATTGCGTCTATGCTAGACGACATAAAAGACGGCGGTGGTGCAGATGCTGGTGCTGATACTACTGCTAGCAACATTTCTCAAGATGGTTTAGTTGGTAGTTTGCAAGACCAAATTGACGCTCTCAAAGCAACAATTGCATCATTGACGGCAGAAGGTGAAGTAGATGATATGAGCTATCAGGACTTGTTAGCAAAAATTCAAGAAATGTTTAGCAATTACAACCAAGACGGTTATGATCCAGCAGCTTACCTTAATGCTTTTGGGTTTGCGATGATGCCAAATGCAGACGGAACACTTATATCAACTGGCTCAGACACAGGAATGTATTATCGTAAAGCTGTTAAAGACAGAGACACAGGTGAGATTAGATACATTAATGTGCCGATTAATGCGGCTGGCGTTGGTGTGGGTGGTAGCATTTCTCCCTTTAGAGCGGAACGGCGAACGGGGTTTGGGTCAGCGATTAACGTTTAGGGAACATAAGTTATGAGTGTTTTAGATGATTTAGGCGACCTAGTCACCGCAGGACTTGATAATATCAATCCTTTCATAAAAGTATACCAACTGATTGAAGGTTTCAATCAAGGTAATCAAGCTGAAAAAATTGCTAATATGAGCGAGGCGCAAATAGCGCAAGCCGTAGCAGCAGCTAACGAAGTACGCGATTACTATAAAGAAGGCGGCAAAGTAATGTCGTCTAACATGCAAGCTTTGTTAGATGCTTACGGCAACTACGGTCAGATTACACCAGAGAACTTGCAGTCATTTTTAAAATTTGTAGGTGACGCTAGAGTAGAAGAAGAAGCATCAGACAAAGCTGATTATGATGCAAAACTTAGCGATTTATCTTCTTCAGTAGATCAAAGAACTAAAGAAGACCAAGCTCTAATGGCCGACACAGAAGGTACATTTAGAGATTTTGCAGATTACATTTTAAGTACAGCAGATAGTTTGTACCGCGAACGTGATGCAGAAGCAGCAGCTAACGCTCCGTCAACTTTTGATATGGCTAAGCAATTCGACAAAATTGCAGCACGTTTTACTAACATTAGAATGAACAACGCTAGAAGAGCTATTGATATAGCTGCTGGTAATGCTCTTGCATCTATTCCAGAAGGCTTTGAAAACTCAACAATCAGCATTGAAACAGAAAAAGCAATGGCTGATTTTGCTACAGAAAAAATGAACCAAGCTATTCTTGACGGTGTTAACGACGCTAAAAATTACATTGGCGCAAACCAAACAATGGTTAGCAATGAACAGAACATGACAAACACTGAACGCAAAATGGACGCTGATTTAACAACAAGCGGATTAAATTATGCAACAGGTGAGCTAGGTAACCAAATGGCTGCTGGTGCTTACGGACAAGATTATGTGAAGAATTATCTAAATATGCGCGGTATTAATCTTGATTACCAAAACATATTAGAAAACTCACCATTTACTTGGTTAAAAAATCTTGATGCTATGACAACTGGTGAAGCGCTTGAAGATTACACAACAGCAACGTCCTTAATGGGTACACAGGCTGATTTAGCAACAGGATATATAAACACTGTAGGCAACATGGTTACAGCGCCATATAAGTTTTCTGCAACAGGAGCAGCTAACGCTACAACAACATTAAACAACGCCGCTACCAACGCGGCCAATCTTGCTGGCTTGTATGGCGAGCAAGCTGGTGGATTGTTTTACGGATCAGGCTACGAAAGTGGGAAGAAATAAATGGTATGGGGTTTAGGTGCTTACGCAAAAGGTCGGGCTGATAGAGAAAAAGAAAACCGTGCGATACGTGCAGAAAATGCGTCGTTATACAACGAGTATATTCGTTTAAATCCTGACATAACTGCTGATCAAGCTGACGCTTACGCTAATCAATTATCTGGCGGCAGCGAATATTTTAGAGGTATGTTGCCATCTAAAAGTGCAATGCGAGAACGAGTTAAGCGCAGACAGACTGAGCTTGCAAATGCTGCACAGACACGAGAAATACAAAACCGAAATGCTAAATTAAACGAGCTTGAAAAAGCTGGCAACATATTTGCTGACATTGCCATTGGGTCTAAAGATATGGAAACAGCCCGAAAAGCTTTTGGCGATATGGGTAATGGTCTATTTAGCGAAGATATTATCGGCAAAGATGGCGTAGTTAATCAAGCCGTTGTGGGTCTTGGAACAAGACTAGCTAAAACCCAGATAACGCCAGAAGTACAGCAATATATTTCACAATGGGGTTCAACAGCAAACCCTTCGCAGATGGATAGTGTGTTAAATAGAATAACAAATAAAGATTTGCGTGGCCCGTTTCAGCAACAGCTTCTTAATATGGCAGATAATAAGAAGACAATGTTAATTAATAAAATTCCAAACTCTGCAAAGCTAGCAGCAGACCAAGCATCAGTCACAGATATAAGTGCGCAAGATGTTAATTGGGATAAGATTAAATCTGAGATAGCCCCTTGGGTTACAGACCCTACAGAGTTAGAGCAGCTTAGAGAAAAATACTACGATCCAAGTTGGAAATCTTGGTTAAATAGACGAGACGGTGCAATAAACACAGACAAGAATAAAGCTGCTACTGCTGCCAACACGTTAATAGGCAATCTTAATGTTGAAGATTTAAGAAATTTTAAAACTGTAAGAGAATTAGAAAATTTTATTTTAAACGAAGTACGAAAAAGTGTAGACCCAAATCTTCTTACTCTTAACTCAGTGTTAGACATTGACGGTAAGTTAGATGCTGAAATTAATCGTAAGTTTAATGAAATTAAAAGGACAACTCTTAATCAAGTTAATCAACAAGAAGAACAAAACGTTAAAACTGCTATAGCTAACCAGCGAAAAAAGAACACAAATGAACTTGCGGTAAAAGACCCTGATAAGTTTAGAAAAAACTTACAAGCTATTGTAGGTACAACTTTCTTTGGCGACGATTTAAACGACAAGAACTCAGCAAAAGCCCTTCAAATGGCAGTGCAAATTCAAGCAGAAACAGAAGAAATTGCTCAAGCAATGATGTTAGATATTTCATCGCCGAATTATTATAATCTGCTAGTACAGACAATGACTGAACTTTCAGATTTTCAAATAACAGAAGCTGGTATTGATCGAACGTCAATACGTTTAGCTATGATGAACATGGCAACGAGAGGCAACGACCCGTCTGAAGCTGCTAGAATAATTAAAGCAACAGAAATTATTGCAGGTGCTGGAAGCTCAGAAAATTATACTGGTGGCGGTCTACCAGAAATAGTTGCTGACGATACTTTGTTTCAACAATTTATGATTGAATACGAAAGACTAACAGAAGAAGCAATAAATAATCAATTCAACATAGTGCCTGACGATGTAAGTCAATTAACGCCTAACGTTGTAGAAAATAATTTAAGAGGACAAGCTAGTGAAATACGACAAATGCTTGGTGGTCAAGGTGGGTTAAACGACACCATTAGAGACTTACGAAAAGCTATTGCCGAGAACAAGTTTGTTGGTGAAGATCAAATACTAGAAGACGCTAATGATGATAGAATTATTATTAGAGATGAAATTGCTTCGATTGACCGCACTATTACAAACTATAATCAAATGCTTGCTAACCCAGATTTAACAAACTTTACCAGCGAAGAGCGGCTTGTTATTCAAGATGTTTTGTCTGACTTTTCTCAGCTTAGAAGTGACTTATTAAAAGCTAGTGACTTAATTAATAGTGAGTTAAACAACTATAGAGCAATGAAGTTTAACGCTGTGAGCGCAAAAGACCCAGCAGATAAAACTGCAAACTCTGCTGATTTTCTTGTTGCAAAACTAGGTGAGCTTAAAACAAGTGGTAAAACTACAACAGAGTTAAGCGTTGAAGCAGAACAATTAGTAAATGAAATGATTGCAACATTTGATTTAAATGAATTGTTGCGTAGCAAACCAGCAGATCAAAGATCACCAGCTTTTAATCTTTTCCGTGACATAGTTAGAAACATTCCAGTTGCCACCGACGTAGGAGATTTAGTTAGTGGTGGTGGATTAAGGGGTGGAGAAACCGAATTAAAAATAGCTCTTTTAGATATAGCAAGAAACGAACTTGGATTGCCGCCTGTGTCTGGTAGAGATTATTTAGACACCGATAAATATAGCGGCTTAACTTTGTCAAATCTTGTTGAAGAGCTTGGGCAAAACGTTTTCAGACCAGTGAGCGATGCGGTTACTGGTTTTTTTACAGCACCCCAACAATAGGGACGACTAAGTAAGGTTACTCTTTTACTTTTTAATTAAGGTTAAATGGAGTACCTTTTATGGCATCTGAATTACAACGTCGCCGCGAGGCGCTTAGAGCGCAACGCCAATCCGCAACCTCAAACACAGACTACTCTGGGTTTTCGGGTGCAGAACTTTTAAACAACCGAAATTTCTTAAATGATGTTCGCACTTACTACCGCGATCAAGGAGAAATGTTTAGCAATAACAAAGAAATGCTGGACACGTTTTATTCTGATCGAAGGTGGCGAGACGTAAACTCTGTCAGCTTATTAGGCGGTGCAGCCGAGTACGCTATGGGCGGCAGCGACAGAGAGCGTATGGCACGTTTAAGTCACGCATGGCGAAATGCTCCATCGCGTGGTGGATTTTTAGATAAAGCAATTGACTACGGTACTGGTGCTATACTTGATCCAGTTAACATTATACCCACAGTATCAGCAGGGAAAGTTGCACAAGCAACAAGACTTGCGGCGCTTTCTAAAGGCGTTAACCCTACAGAAGCTGCTGCTTTGGGTGTTCGTGAAGGTACAAAACGTGGTGCTATTTCTGAAGCTAAGATAAACGCTGCTATCGAAGGCGGCTTTGACATTGGCGCACAGGCTACCGAAATCCAACAAGGTATTACTGACGACTTTAATCCTGTAAGAACAGCGGCAGCTACTGCATTAGGTGGTACTGCTGGTTATGGTGCTGGACGATTGCTGGGTGGTGCTGCTGCACGTTACACAACTAGCAAAGATTTAACGCCAGAAGAACAAGCATTAGTTACTCCAACAGAAATGCCTGATGTAACGCCAGATCAACTACAGCTTGAAAGCGATGAAAGATTACTGCTGGCAGATAACACACCAGAGGCCCGTGCTGCTCGTAAACGTGCTGAACGCGGTGGTGAAAACGAAAGCGACCCATCAGTTACACCACCACCAAACAGAAGTGTGGCTGGGCCAAGTGCTATCGGTATTACTGGCGAAGCTGGTGTACGTCCTTGGGCCGCTAAAAGCAGAGAGCTTACTGATTTAGATTTAGAGAAAAGAAACTTACAAGCCGAACGTGAGCAAATACTAAAAGAATATAGAGCTATCTTTGAAGAAGGTTCGGCAGAAGGTATGTCTGGCGCAAAGCGTTATGAGCTTCAAAGAATTAAAGACGACTTAGAAGCAATAGACGCAGAGCTTGCAGAAATTAACAAACAAGTTGCAGCAGCAGATGCAAAGTTTTCTGAGATATTAAAAGCTGAAGAAGAATTAGAAAATCTTATGGCAGAAGCTAGCGATCCAAGCAAAGCTAGCATTGCAGACATCGAAGCTAAACAGCAACAAATTAGAAACCTTAATCAAGAGTTAAGCGGAATTAAAGCACCCGAAGAGCCAGCAGATGTTGAACCGCTTGTTACTGATATTGATTACGAAATACCTGTAGCGGCTAATGGTAAAAAGTTTCGTGAAGCAGTTGAGAACTTAATAAATCAAAATTTAATTACTCGCGTTGACATCAAGTCGTTAGTTGAAGACGGCACAATTCCTGTGACTAGCAAAGGTAATTTTACAAAAAGATCCGTTGATGCGTTAACTGATTACGTTGAGAAAAATCCAACGGTAACTAAGAGCGATGAAAAACCAACGCCAGAAGCAACGTCAGAAACCCCAGGCCCAGCTACAGCAGCAGCCGTTCCAGAAGAGGACGCTCTTGCCGTAGAAGCAGTAACTGATTTAGCGTTTGACCCTAACGTTGATAAACAACTTATGGACTTTATTGACGAAGTTAATGAACTTGTTGACCCAGAAACTCTTTCTAACTTAGAGCTTACGCCCGACCAGATAAAAATGCTTAGAATACGCAAAGCAAAAGCGGCCCTTGAAAATGGAGAGATTAGTCAAGAAGTACACGACCTTGCCGTTGAAGAATTTAACTTTGATGTTGCTGATTACTCTGCTGAAGCAAGAACAGGTCGCCCAACTGACAAACAGTTAGAAAAAATGGGTGGCGTTCGCTCACAAGTAGAAGCGCCAAAGCAGCAAAAAGGCGTGACATCTATTGAAGACGCTAGAAAAGTTTACACAGGCGATAAAGCTGACGAACTGTTTGCTCGCCATGATGCACTGCAAAAAGAAATAGATAGCCTTCAAGCTGATATGGGTAAAAACCGTACTGCTTACGAGAAAGAACTTAAAGCTGCATCTGACAATCAAATAAAATCTTTGCGAGCGCAAATCAAAAAAACAGAAAAACAAAATGAAAAGAACCGTCTTAAAAAAGAAATAGAAAAAACAAAAGCTAGTGTTGCAACTGGCATGACTAGCTTTGATGCTAGAGCAACAAAAGAAATTCAAGACCGCATATCAGAACAACAAGATATTCTAAAAGAATTTACGCCAGACAGGTTTAATAAACCAGACAGAGTAAAAGGCGAAATAATTACGCCAGATATGCAAACAAAAATGGCTGACAATTTAGAGCAGCAAGTAATTAACTGGCGCAAAAAACAAGCTGAAAAAGAAGCTTTTAAAAATTTACCCGAAATAGAAGACCTTACGCAAGACGAAGTGCTTGCTGTAATGCGTGAAACAAACAGACGTGTTAAAAGCGCAAGTGATAAGTTAAGCCGAGATATTACTCTTAAAGGCGTAAACTTAAAGGACTTGACTAGCGCACAACGACAAAAGCTTTTAGATCAAGCAAAAGAAAAAATACAAGACACTGTTACTAAAGAGGCTTTGGCTAAAAGAAGCAGACGCCTTGCTGGAACTATGGGTCGAGCGACGGAAAACGTGGATATATACGCTGGTAAATCTGCGCGAGAAGTTGTGACATCTAGTGGCGAACGCAGAATAGAAGCAAAAACACAAGCGTTCTTGCGTAAAGCAAAAGTAAAAACGCGCAATCTAAATTTAGAAGCTGTTAAGTTAGAAGCAGAGCGCGACCAAAGAATGTATATGCGTCGGGCAAGTGACGAAAAAGGTAACTTCGATCCTTTGTCTATTAACGCAAGCGACACACCACCAACATTTTATGAATTTAAACCACAAGGTAATGAACCTGTTGCAGATGGCCCACGCCTAACAAGAAGAGATAAAGTTGCTTATTACGCACCGAGAACAAATCTAGTTTACAGGAATGTAGAAAGCTTAGTTAAGTTGCACCTTATAACTGAGGAAGATGCCTTAGACATGGTGCAAGGCCAAGTTGCAGTTGCACCTGTACCGAAACAGTCAAAGCAACCGTTAAGCATTTCCGACCTTGAGCGCGAAAAGAGACGCCTAAAAGAAGAGTTTGCAACGAAAGCTTTGGCTGACATGGATCAGTTTGACAACTTGCAAAACGAATATCTGCAAAAGATTGCTGAGCTTGATGCAGCAAACAAACCTGTCGAAGCACCAAAACCCGAAAAGACTGTTGTTAATATTAAGGGTGAGCAACTATTTGACGATCCAGTTGGCACGGTTGCAGAAGATATGCCGCCAACAATTACAGATGCCAACGGTAACAAACTAAACTTAGCAGCCATACCGAAAGACCCGAACTTTAAGTTTACCGTTAATGGAGAGCAAGCAACTTACAGCGCAAGGATGATAAGCGATAATCAAATTGCAAACGGAGACACAATTTACGACGTTATTGGGTCAAAGACTTCACCAGATGATTGGGACTTAGCTTATCTACCAGCAAACTTTAGACGCAGAGATATGTCTAACCCATATAAAGTTAAACAAGCTATGGTTGCGGTTGATAAAAAAGAGCCAACACCAGTACAACAAAAGACGGCAGAAGTTACAGGCGAACCTGTTAAGGAAGCATACACACCGCCACCAATGCCAATGCCACAAAGCCAAGCGGCAAACACTGGCGTTAGCATGGCTAGCATCTTACAAACAGAACCAGACGGCGAAGAGATTGTGCGTTCTTTATTTACTTTGCAAAGCATGGAAAAGAACCCACGCTTTAAAAGTTTAAAAGAATTTTCCAAAGCTAACATTTCCATACAAGAATTAGATAGTATGGTTGACCGAAGCGAGAATGGAGATTGGGACGCAACTGTTTCGTTTACTACATCAAGCGGTGTGCAAACAGTAAACATTCCTTATGAACGACGGGTCGAACACTTGCGTCATGCTTATAAAGTTTTGACGGGCGTTGCTAATAAAGGAATTAGACAAAATACAACTACGCTTAACGA
>CEPA01170806.1_pt1 | contig 15864 bp, 9 predicted proteins | sample 356241 | NCBI WGS metagenome assembly CEPA01 (sample SAMEA2620542, study PRJEB7988) | marine metagenome | biome: marine biome (ENVO:00000447); feature: surface water layer (ENVO:00002042); material: "saline water (ENVO:00002010), including plankton (ENVO:xxxxxxxx)" | depth 5 m
TACTCAGATGGCAGTGGGTAGAATACTCTATTTGATCCCTTTTAGTGTTCATCCTAATCAGTTTAGTTCGTCGGAAGGGCGGAAAAATAACGATTGTTTCCGAAGCGATCTCCACTAGCTCGCGACGGGCTGTGTTAAATCTTGTTAGCCGCACGGGTAACGGCAGTAGGTTAAGCCAATAAGTATCGGTCCTCCACAGATATTTTTAGTTTAAAGGGCGTAATTTCGGCGAAAAATTACTTAGTCATGGAGGACATCCTCTGTTGAGCCCCAGATTGGCGACCTGTTCAAGCCGTCTGATTGATGGTATTCGTTACTCAGTTCAAATTCGAACCAACCGCTAAGATGCTTGCATCTGAGTCTAATTAGTTAGGCTGTTGAGTGATGAAACGCAACATTTTGGGCTTAGCATTGGCTGGAGGAACAGGCAGGAGACTGGGTAGGGATAAGACGACACTCACGTTTCATGGAAATTTAAGCCAGCTTGACTATACTTTAGCCGTATTAAACACCTTTTGTTCCACGATTGCGATTTCGGGTCGGGCAGACCAACGCTATGAAAGAAGAAGTCTATGGGCCCCGCCATTTGTATCAGATGTCGACGGTGTGGAGGGGCCGATGTCTGGAGTTATCGCTGGACTGCGATTTGCCGGTAATCTTCCGGTTTTAGTATTAGCGTGCGACATGCCACGGGTTAATTACGCTCTTGTATTGAAATTGGTCTGTCAAAGAAATCCTGAGAAGAGAGCGAGTTGCTTCATCGGGCAAGATGGGAGGCCAGAGCCGTTATTGGCGGTGTACGAGCCAGATTCGTTGAAGGATCTTGAACAGCTTTCGCTCGATGGGATGTTAAGCTTAAGACAGTATCTTGAAAGAACAGACGTTGAGCATATTTACTGTAAAAGTTCCCAATTACTTGCGAGTGTAAATACGCCTGAAGACCTGGAGTTAGTGAAGGAACAAATAGCGAAAGAGTCAGTGTAGATGTCGTCTTTTACGAAAACTAGGATATTAGGTATTTTCATTTCCCCGGGACATGACTTCAAGGGAAGGCATGGGAAGAGCCGCTTGAACCATGGCAACGAATCAGTGAACTCGGTAGAATGTTTGGCAGGAAGAGGACTGCTGGGCGACCGGTTTCTTGATTATAAGGAGAACTTTAAGGGGCAAGTGACATTCTTTGACGTAAATGAAGCAAAGCAGCTTGAAGCCTCACTGGGTCTAAAAGATTTTGATACATCGCAGCTGCGTCGGAATATTCTTATTGAGGGAACCGAGCTAATGCAATGGATTGGTAAGTGCTTTAAGATAGGAGAAGTAGTCTTCGAGGGAGTCGAAGAGTGTGCACCCTGCTATTGGATGAATGAAGTGCTTGGTAGGGGAGCGGAGACTCTTATGCAAGGTCGAGGCGGCCTTCGTTGCCGCATTTTGGAGTCTGGAACGTTGCGTGTGGGTCCTGTCAAATTACAAGGAATCACTAACGGTTAATATGAGTTCTAAAGTGAAACTTGACGGAGAGGCTATCGATTTCTGTCAAAGGAGAATTCCAGACTGTATTATTGTGAGCCCATCGGTTCCCGAAGATGAGGATTCGCGTTTGTAAAGAGTTGTTCGATCGAGTGTGAAGTCAAAATACCTGCCGATCTCTAGTCTCTTAGTCAAAACCGAGGTATAAGAGCAACAGCGTGCTCAGCGGACTAGATTTTCGACGATCATTACGAAGCTGACCGATTCTGATGAGCTGGAGAGCAAAATCTCTTGGGCGATTAATTTAGACTTTTCAGGGATATACTTCGACCTAGATGATGGTGCTATGATGGTCAAGCCACCCAAAAAGTCTTATTCCTCGTCGATCAGCGGGCTCGGAATTTACTTAAAAACCAAGACCAGTGAAGCGTTAGACTATGTAATCTCTCACGTCATTTTTGATACGCAGCAGTTCCAGAGGTTGGATATAGAGGTATTCAAAATACTGTTGCAATCGATTAGGACCTGTCAGGAGCTCAGTCTTGAATACGCGATCGCTGGTAAATCCAAGGTCATAGAATAAAGCAAAAAGTATTAGGAATCTAAAGATTGGAACTTTTGCGGAAAGATCGAATCGGTGAAAGAGACCTCCTATAGTAGGCTCAAATTCAAATATCGATGGCAGAAGTATTTCTATTTTTCGGATCGTTATCAATAGTCTGATACGAAGATGTCTTACTTCTTTTGCTTTTTCCGCCAGCTATCGCGTAATCCAACGGTACAATTTAATACCAATTGATCTGATTGGGTGTCTGGATCGACGGCGTAGTAGCCCTTACGTTCAAACTGAAAGTGCTCGCCAACTGTGGCTTTCCCCAATTCCGGCTCTCCGAAGGCGGTGATGATGGACTCAGAATCCTGATTCAGATTGTCTATGAATGTCTGTCCTTCCTCTACCTCTTCTGGGTTTTTTTTCGTGAAAAGCTGCTCATAATTACGAATCTCTAGAGACCGATTTTCAGTGGCACTAACCCAATGGATAGTTCCTTTGACCCTACGTCCGTCGGGGGTACATCCTCCTCTCGATTCTGGATCGAAGGTGGCGTGGATTTCTTGTATTTCACCTTCTGCGTTCTTTGTGAATCCGGTGCATGTGATGTAGCAGGCGTAGCGAAGTCGAACTTCGCGACCAGGGCTGAGTCGAAAGAACTTTTTTGGAGGATCTTCCATGAAGTCCTCTCGCTCGATGTAGATTTCACGAGTTAGAGGAACTGAACGCATTCCAAGTTCAAGTTTCGCTGGATGGTTGGGGCCGTCGAAGTATTCGATATCATCCTGAGGAAAATTCTCTATGATCACTTTAACGGGATTGAGCACGGCCATTCTGCGATAGGCTCGTTCTTCCAAGTCTTGGCGAATACAATACTCAAGTAAGGCGTATTCATTCACTCGTTCTCTCTTGGCAAGGCCTACTCGATGGCAAAATTCATTTAGCGAATCAGGAGTATAACCGCGTCTACGGAATCCGGATACAGTAGGCATTCTTGGGTCATCCCATCCTCGCACATGGCCTTCACTGACAAGTTGTAATAGCTTTCTTTTACTCGTCACAATATTCTCTACATTGAGACGGGCGAATTCAATCTGACGTGGCTTGCTAGGAACGGGAAGGTTCTCTAAAAACCAGTTGTAGAGAGGTCGGTGAAATTCGAATTCGAGAGAACAGAGACTATGTGTGATTCCCTCGATTGCGTCGCTTTGTCCGTGAGTGAAGTCATAGGACGGATAGATTTTCCATTTGTCCCCAGTCCGATGATGATTGGCGTGTAGAATGCGGTAGAGAACAGGATCACGCAAATTCAGATTTGGATTGCCCATGTCGATTTTAGCCCGGAGTACGCGGTTGCCTTCATCAAACTCACCATCTTTCATTCGCTGAAATAAATCCAAATTTTCTTCTACCGTTCGGTCACGAAAAGGAGAGTTTTTACCCGGTTCTATCAAAGACCCTCTACCTTTCCGTATTTCCTCTGGGCTTTGATCATCTACATAGGCTAGTCCATCGCGAATCAGGTGAAGTGCCCAATCGTAGAGTTGATCAAAGTAGTCGGACGCGAAAAACAAATTATCCCCCCAGTCCGCACCCAGCCATTTGATGTCTTCCTTAATCGCATCAACGTATTCAGAATCTTCCTTCGTTGGATTCGTGTCATCGAAACGTAGATTGAATTGCCCATTGTAGTCTCGAGCAATGCCGTACGATACTTGAATAGCGAATGCGTGTCCAATATGCAGGTAGCCGTTGGGCTCAGGAGGAAAACGAGTTACTACCTCCTGGTCAGGTTCGGCTGCTTTGTATTCTTCGATGATATCTCTTATGAAATTGGATGAGGTTTCTTCAGTCATATTGGAAATGCTCACGCTAGATTTATTAGTAGTATTTGTTGATAGCCAACTCTAGGCGACTCAGAACACGTTTTTTTCCTAGTACTTCAAGCATTGGTATGAAGTCTGGCCCTGAAAGCGTACCGCTTACGGAGAATCTAACGATGGGATACCAGGTAAAAGGTTTAAGCTTTTTTTCATCGGCCAATTGGTTAAACGCGGAATCAATGTCAGTTTGAGTCCAGTTTTGTAATGCTGCCAGTCGGGGCAGCAACTCCTCCAATCGATCGATCGCTCCTTCTTTTTTCATTACTTTATTTTCCGCCTTTTCGTTAATAGCGTATTGGTGGGAAAAGAAATAGGAGGCGAACGCGGGAAGATTTTCGAAGCTGTCAATTTTCTCCTGACAGAGTTTCATAACAGCGGTTAGATAAGTTTCATCAACTGGCTCTTCAATCAATCCAGATTGGACTAGCGACCGTTTCCCAAATTGCACGTACGCTTGGATTGGCATTGCCTTCATGTACTCAAAGTTTATCGAGGACATCTTTTGTTCATCAAATCGAGCACCCCCTTTTTGTACATCTTCGAGTCTAAACCTTGAAGTTAGTTCTTCGATTGTAAAAACCTCCTGCCCATCCTTTGGAGACCAACCTAGTAAAGCGATGAAATTGCGGATCGCCTCGGGGACAAAATTGCGCTCCTTGTATTCTGAAATCAAGGCTCCTTTGTTACGTTTCGACATCTTCCCTTTTCCTTCTTTCGGGTTTTTGAGAATCATCGGCAGGTGAGCGAACTTTGGGGGTTCTACTCCGAAAGCATTGAATAGCTCGATGTGCTTCGACGCATTTGAGAGATGGTCTTCACCTCTAATGACATGTGTGATTTTCATTGCTATATCGTCGACCACGTTAACGAAGTGAAAGCTCGGGTCGCCGTTTGAGCGTTGAATCACGAAGTCTCGATCCTCTCGTCGTGTTACTTTGCCTCGAATGATGTCCTCAATTACAACTGGTAGCGTTTTAACTTTCTCGACATCGGCTTTCAAGTAGTCGTCGTATTCGGTGAAGCGATCGCCTTTAAGTTTGAAGTAGATGGCACCGTCTTTTTCATAAATCCGGTTTTTGTCTTTCAAGATTTTTAGGTATTTAGCGTAGATATCGTTTCGCTTACTTTGAAAATGGGGGCCGAAATCGCCTTCCTTACCTGGACCTTCATCCCAGTCCAGACCTAGCCATTGGAGGCCGTCGATGAGCTCGTCGAGTGCTTCCTGTGTATTTCGCTCCTTGTCGGTATCTTCTATTCTGAGAACGAAAACCCCCCCCTCTTTGCGGGCAAAAAGCCAATTGAAAAGTGCGGTTCGCACGGTACCAATGTGGGTGGATCCTGTCGGGCTAGGAGCAAATCTGACTCGGACTTGGTTCATGACCAAGACACGTTGCGCTTAAGGTGAGGCGAATCAAGGCATCTCTTCGGAAGGGCGATAGAATGGTTGGATTCGGTTTGGTTTAACTTCTAGCAAGACGGTTAATTGGGAAGAGCAGCACGATTGACAGGGCGACCAGCAGGGAGCCAATAGTTGCCCAACTTTGGATCGAGATCAAATTAAGCATGTAGAAACCGATAAAGGGAGCCACTAGACCCCGGACCCCAGTCATAAATGAATGAACCGTCATGTAGTCGGACTCCTGCCCTTGTGGCGCGAACTTAGTGACCCAGAGGCTCCAGTTGACGTTCCCTCCCGCCATCGCGAGGCCGTAGCCGACGGAACCGATATAAATTCCCGCCATCGTATCCGAAAAAAAGAAGATCAAAATTGCAGCCAGCTGAATGGCACTCGTGAAGGCACGAACAAGGAAGAAATTAAAGGCGTCAAAAAGGTGCCCCCAGATTGAAGTCGCGAAAATGCGGACAGTGCTAGGAATAATGATGCCTGCGACGGCTATTTGAGTATTTGTAGCGTTAATACCGTATTCATCGCTTGTCATGTACTCAATTTGAAGGGGCATGGTGCTTAAATTGCCAAATCCAAGGATCATCCACATTCCCAACATGCAGCCGAACACCTTGTCCTTCCATGCTAGTGATAGGTGGGTCAGTGGGTTTCCGCTAGGGCATCGCTGAAGAATCTCAGACGGGACCTTGTTAATGCATATTCCGGAAAGAATGCAGGCTACCGCCATTATCCGAAAGAGAATCGGGAATTGAGAAAGATCCTCCTCGAGGAGTTGTCCTCCAAACCAGCCAAATACAGGGGCAATTGCGATACCGACGGAAATCGCATAGGCGACTCGCTTGCCCCGTAATCCAGAAGTATAGTTGGTGGAGTAAATGTGGATAAGCAGCGGCATTTGCTGGGCCAAGAGAGCGGCTGCCGCGGTTCCCGCCCCTAAAAATAGCCAAAGTGAGTCTACCCCTAAAGAGGCCACCCAGAAAAGAATCCCTGAAATCATGTAGTTGGTGCTGCATAACTTGGAGGTTTGTAGTCTCAGTCGAGGTAGGTAGAAAAGTGTGATGGGCGTTGAAAGGAGTCCAATTGTGAATGCAGCTGGAACCAATGCCTTTGCAAAGGACGTTCCATCGAAGTAGCGAGTGACAACGAGAAGCGCGAAAATGCGCCACCCTGAATCTATGAGGCCACTCAAAAAACTTCGAATAATGTCCCAGCGAAAAGTTTGACAAGCGATTTCGACTTTGCGTGCTGAGATCTGAGGATCAGGAATTTTGGAGTTTCTGTCTTTCACAGGGATTGCCCGCACGCTTCGACAAGCGATTGGAATTCAGGATGGTTCTTGAGCGATTTGAGATCGGAGTCCTGCATAAGCCAATTTCGGTCATTGTACCCGAGCTCAATCGCTCTCCTGAGTGACTCAAGAGCCTCGCGTTTTCGCCCTAGCAAGCACAAGGTGCAGGCCAGATTGTAATGTACCTGCGGGTTTTGAGGGGAGATTCGGGCTAACCTTCGGTCAATGCGGAGAGCTTGATTTACCATCTCATATTTTGAGTATAGACCGCCAAGCAGCTCCAGCGTCTCTGGGTTCTTGGAGTCTTTCTTGAGAAGGTTCTCAAAAAAATTTATCTCGAAGGCATCTTGGGCATCGATTTCCATTTCGGAGTCCATGTTATGCTGAGGGCACTTACCTGCAAGCGAAGGTTTTTCGGCGGTAAAAATATATCGACGCCAGTGCTGAGAGCAGATATCTGAATGGATGCCGAAGATTTCTATAGATGCTTCGTTCCAGGCATTGAAACTGAATTGAGCTTGAGCACTTTCGCTTGTCAAAACCAGGTAGGTTCCGGTCGATTCGTAGAGCAGGCTAGAGGCGTTGCGGGTTTCCCGCATTCTAAAAGAAAATCTGCAGATCACCCCGGATTCAACAGATGTTAGGAGTCGTTTTAAAAATATACAATCCTATCTGGAACTATTCCATGAAGGGGGCTGGGATTTCGAAAATTTTCTGGCAGTCGTTGCAAGTGACCTGGGCCACCTGGGCGCCTTGTTCACGGTTGGGCATGTAGTGCTTCAGGTTCGTGCCAATATCGACCTGACGTACCAGACTGCTCTCGGAGAGTATGGGAAGGATGCGATATATGGAAGCTCGGGAAACCGTGCGATCGAAAAGCCGTGCCTTGTTTAGAAGTTTCTCTGCTATGAAATGACTCGACTCCTTGAATACGGTTTTGAAGATAGCCAAACCTTGGCCAGTCATTCTCAGATTAATTTTTACCGAAAAGGTACGAAACCGTTCTCTCCAATCTTCGATTGCCAAGAATGGCAGTCCCAATATGTTCTCAATAAGTGTCAATGTCGGATTACCGCCTGTGAACTTGAATAACGAAATAGTAGCGGTATGGCCATTGGCGGGGTTTGAAAAAACCCTCCATTATAAGGCGGCTGAGGGAATGTCTCGGCGAATTGCTGTGGGGACACTCGTTCGTGTCCCTGTGGGTAGGCGGTTCACATTAGGGGTCGTTGTCGAAAAAGAAGCGGATCCGGATGTGGAGTATTCAAAGCTGAAGATGGTCTCGCAAGTTTGCTATGACCAACCTATATTGACGCCAAGGTTGTTAGAGCTCGCGGGATGGATGCGGTCTTATTACGGGGCGAAACGCGAAGCTGTATTGGAGACGATGATACCAGGTCCGATTCGTCAGGGAATGTCGGCCAAAAGAGACAAATATGTGTCAGTCGGAAAAAAACTTGGCCAGGAGGAACTAGAGACGCTGGGTAGGAGGGCACCCAAACAGCGTGATTTGTATGATTTTGTCCTCCAACAAATAAAGCCTCAAAAAAAGAGCCTGCTACTCAATCGATTGAAGCTATCGGCGGCCACATACAACGGACTTCTGGAGAAGGGATTCATTCACGAGGAGTCACGTGTAGCGGAGCGAGTAGCCTATGAGGACGAGATTGGGGAAATAGAGTTCGCGGTGGAAGAAAAATTCACGCTGAACGATGAGCAAGTCGCAGTGACCAAGAGCTTGAGGGCAACCTTGTCAAAGGGGGGATTTGCAACCCACTTAGTCCAAGGAGTAACGGGCTCCGGAAAGACCGAAGTTTACCTCGATGCGATGGAGGCAGTTCTTGAAAAGGGGCAGGGGGTGCTTTTTCTCGTGCCCGAAGTGGCGTTGACTCCGCAGACCGTAGGAAGAATTCGGTCCCGGTTAGCTCAGTATGCTCATATAAAAACGGTCGTGTGGCACAGTCATCTCTCTGACGGAGAGCGTTTGGACGCCTGGATGGCTCTGGCATCGGGTAGAGCACAGGTTGTCGTTGGAGCTCGTTCAGCTGTTTTTGTTCCAATTAATAAGCTTGGACTGATAGTCGTGGATGAAGAGCACGAACCTGCTTTTAAGCAGGATGAGACCCCCCGCTATCATGGTCGAGATGTCGCTGTGTATCGGGCGTATTTGGAGAATACGCTTTGCGTGTTGGGTTCTGCCACCCCCTCACTCGAGTCTTATCGTAACGTTACCCTAGGAAAATACGCTCTCGATCGACTTACGCAAAGAGTGGACGATCGGGTACTGCCGATGATGCATGTGGTGGACATGAGACAGGAGATCGCTCGTACTCGCAAGTCAACTCAGCTATCAACGACGTTGGTTGAGAAACTACGGGACCGTTTTGAGAAGAAAGAGCAGAGTATACTGTTCATCAACAGAAGGGGATTTTCGTCGAGCATGCTTTGCCAGGACTGTGGTCATATTGAGATCTGCAACCATTGTAGCGTACCCATGACCTATCACCGTAGTGATGAGACCTTGAAATGCCATTTATGCGGTGAGGAAGCCAATGCCCCCACGCAATGCTTGTCGTGTAAGAGCCCCAAGATTCGCTGGAAGGGTTTGGGGACCCAACGTATAGAAGATTCGGTTACACGAGTTATGCCGAAAGCGAAAGTAGTGCGTATCGATGCGGACACGATGAGTCGAAAATACTTGTTTCGACAGATTCTTGGAGAGTTCCGATCTGGTAAAATTGACGTACTTGTCGGGACCCAAATGATCGCTAAGGGGCTTGATTTTCCGAATGTGACACTGGTTGGAATAGTGGATGCCGACTTGTCTCTTCATATTCCAGATTTTAGAGCGAATGAAAGAACGTTCCAGCTTTTGGTTCAGGTATCAGGTCGAGCGGGTCGGGGAGATTTGGCAGGTGAAGTGGTGGTGCAAACTTTTACTCCTCATGCGGATCCTATCCAGTTCGCCAGAAGAGGTGAGGTGGATGCATTTTTGGAAATCGAGGCGGAGTCGCGGAAGCGTTTTAAGTACCCCCCGTACCGTCATCTAATCCGGCAAGTTTTTAGAGGGCCTAATCCAGACAAAGTATCTTTCTTTGCTGAGCAATTTGCCAAGCGGGCAAACAAAAGGTTGGGGAGCAAAATTGAAACGCGAGGACCAGCTCCCTGTTCGATCGAAAAAATGAAGGACCATTATCGATTCCAAATATGGTATTTCGCATCGAATATAACGAATACCATGGCTGAGTTGTCAGGGGTCGCTAGTGAAATCGGCTGGCCCACGGATGTTGTACAAATTCTTGATGTAGATCCGATGTCGTTGAGTTGATTAGGGCTCGTATTCTCGCTACCTCGAATTGATATGTTATTTAATAATGGTTGCGAAGCTAGAGAAAAACGCTAGCATGAGTGTACCATTAAATCGAAGATGTTTGGTTACCGGTTTGGTGAGTTCTACCTATTTCACCACCTTGCTATGGCTACTCAACCTCGTGCCGTGAGATTAGACAGGAAAAGTGATGTAGCTTCAATCTTTGAGTGGCCAAGAACTAATCAAAAATTGATTGAAGAAGTTGGTTGATGAAAGTGACTGGGCTTGTATGTTGCAGAGATGCGAATATATTTCCTGGGAGTAGCAGGGACCGCGATGGGGAACGCGGCATTGTTGCTGCGTGATTTAGGACACGAGGTAATTGGATCGGACCAGGCGGTGTATCCGCCAATGAGCGAAATGCTCCTTACGGCGGGGGTTGAGGTGCTAGAGGGCTATAGTGTGGATCGCTTGCAGAAACTTGAGGCTGATCTTGTGGTGATTGGAAATGCGTTCTCTCGAGGTAACGAAGAGGTTGAGTTTCTTTTGGAATCAAGATCTATTCCCTTTGTTTCCCTTCCGAGTGTTCTAAACCAGTTTGTGCTTTCGAAGCGCCAAAATATTGTTGTGACGGGGACTCACGGAAAGACGACGACGACTTCCTTGACCGCATATTTGCTCGAGCAGTCGGGAGCGAATCCGGGTTACTTAATCGGAGGGGCACCTTTAGATCCAGATCGAGGTTGGAATAATGGGTCTGCAGATGCCCCATTTGTGATTGAGGGTGACGAATATGACAGTGCGTTTTTCGATAAGCGGAGCAAGTTCATTCATTACGTGCCTCACATCGTAATTTTAAACAATCTCGAATTTGATCATGCGGACATTTTTAGGGATCTCGAAGACGTTAAGCGAAGTTTCGATCATTTGATCCGATTGATCCCACGGAGTGGCTTTTTATTGATCAATGAAGATGATTCGAATGTATTGTCTCTTCTCCCGATCAACTGGACGCGCGTTATCCGAGTAGGAGTTTCTGAGTCCTGTGAGTTGCGTATCACAAAATATGAGACGAATTCGAAGGGCTCAAAGTTCGATTTAGAGTGGAAGAACAGAAGATGGTTGTCTGTGGAATGGGCTATGTTGGGTCTATTTAATGCCAGAAATGCAGCCATGGCGTGTTTAGCGTCAGCACTGTCCCTCTTGGGTGAAGACAGGATCTCGAATTTTCAGGCACCCGGAATCGAACAATTTAGGGGGGTTCAGCGAAGGCAGCAGATCCGCTTGGAGACCGATAGGTTAATCGCTATTGAGGATTTCGCCCATCACCCAACTGCGATCAAGGAAATACTGCACTCGGTGCGAGCTCGGTATCCAAATAGAAGGCTCATCGCTGCTTTTGAACCGCGAAGCAATACCTCACGTTTAGAAATTATGCGGGTGCCTTTGTGTGAGGCGTTGTCCCAGGCGGATACGGTAGTGATAGGAGCGGCAAAAAAGAGCCCTGATAAACATAGAGAAATTATGAATACGGAAGCACTCGCTTCGGATTTGAATGCTTCGGGCATAGCCACGATTGCGAATGTGTCGAACGAAGCGAGCCTAAAGGCCTTGATTGAGCTTTGTGAAGATGACTCAAGACAACAGTTAGTCGTTTTCTTAACGAATGGGTCATTTGACGGAATTATCGGCCAGTTCGTTGACCATTGGTTGGGAGGAAGTTTCTGAGTTAGCTTGCGGACTTTGCCGAATTCGCTCTAATTTTGCGATTATGGCAACGCCTCCTTTTCGCTTTCAAAAGCTTTTTGAACTGGACCAGGACGATACTGAGTACCGGCTTCTCACCAAAGAGTTCGTATCCACAGATTCGTTCAACGGACAAGGAATTCTTAAAGTTGAACCTGAAGGATTGTCCTGTCTTGTTAGACAGGCGATGCACGATCTTTCGTTTATGCTTCGCCCGGCCCACCTCGAGCAAGTGGCCTTTATTCTTGAAGATCCGGAAGCCTCCGAAAATGATCGTCATGTAGCCCTGACCCTCTTGCGCAATGCGGAAGTGGCTGCTCAAGGAGTGCTCCCATTTTGCCAAGACACGGGAACTGCAATTGTCTTGGCGAAAAAGGGTCAACAGGTCTGGACCGATGGTGACGATGAGGTGGCAATCGCGAAAGGCATATATGACGTCTACACAGGCGAAAACCTCAGGTATTCGCAGGTTGCTCCTCTGACTATGTACGAGGAAACGAACACTCGGACCAATTTGCCTGCTCAGATCGACATCTATGCGAATGAGGGAGAAGAATACTCATTTCTGTGTATTGCCAAGGGAGGAGGTTCAGCCAACAAGACCTTTCTTTATCAGGAAACCAAAGCCCTCCTGAACCCGGATTCTTTAGAGGCATTCATGGTGGACAAAATGGTCTCCCTCGGAACTTCGGGCTGTCCGCCCTACCATCTCGTTTTTGTGGTTGGAGGGACTTCGGCTGAATCTTGCTTAAAGACGGTGAAAGTGGCGTCGACTAAGTACCTGGATGGCTTGCCCACTAGCGGAAACGAACAAGGACGGGCCTTTCGGGATGTTGAGCTAGAGGGAAAGATGCTCAAGCGGGCACAAGAGTGTGGGGTCGGAGCCCAGTTTGGAGGGAAGTACTTTGCACTCGATGTCAGAATCGTCCGCCTTCCGAGGCACGGAGCGAGTTGCCCTGTTGGGGTAGGAGTCTCCTGCTCTGCGGACAGGAATATCAAGGCCAAAATAAACCGAGAAGGAATCTGGCTAGAGAAACTAGAGGGCGATCCAGGAAGATTTATCCCGGCGGAGGTTGGCGGTCAAAAAGGGGCCGATGCGGTGCAGCTCGATCTCAATCGTCCCATGAAAGATATTTTGGCCGAGCTAAACAAATATCCGGTTCAAACGCGGCTCTCACTATCAGGAACGATCATCGTGGCTCGTGATATGGCGCACGCGAAACTAAAAGAACGCCTCAATGCCGGTGAAGGGTTGCCGCATTACTTCAAAGACCATCCCGTTTATTATGCAGGTCCAGCGAAGACACCGAAAGGGCTTCCCTCGGGCTCCTTTGGACCAACAACCGCGGGAAGAATGGATGCCTATGTGGAACTGTTCCAGAAGCACGGCGGGTCTATGATAACGTTAGCGAAGGGAAATCGAAGTCAGGAGGTAACGGATGCTTGCCACAAATACGGCGGATTCTATTTGGGTTCTATAGGTGGTCCGGCCGCAATCTTAGCGAAGGAAAATATCAAGAAAGTTGAAGTGGTTGAGTACGAAGAGCTCGGTATGGAAGCCATTTGGAAAATAGACGTGGTGGAATTCCCTGCTTTCATCTTAATTGACGACAAGGGAAACGACTTTTTCCAAATGATCAGAAAGCGAGAACTAGCTTAATTCCCCATTTGAATTTGGCACTTGGCCTAAGCTATCGAGAAGTGAGTATTTAAGTCTCTCAGATAGAACAACCCGGATCGTTTAGATCTCATTGGGTTATGGCTTCTTCCGAAAGGGCGCTAAAGCCTAGCGGTCTTCTGTAGTCTGATCGCGTTCTTTGCCTATCATCTATCGGAGCGATTTTCGAAAATTGACCAGTGTAGGGTATATTGGATCTAAGTCCTTTTGCATGGGGCGAATCCGCTTGTCTTCGAATTAGGGGATACTTATCGCTAGCCCTTTTTAAAATCGAAGCGTGCTATGTCTGCGGAACTAAATCAAAACTACGATCCTAAAGAGGTGGAATCCAAGTGGTATAAAGCTTGGGAGAAGGAGGGCAGTTTCGAGGGAAACGTCCAAAATGGTAAGGATTCCTTTACCATTATGATTCCGCCTCCGAATGTGACAGGTATTCTCCACATGGGTCACGTATTGGATAATACGCTTCAGGACATATTCATTCGACGGGCCAGATTGGAAGGGAAGTCGTCGCTTTGGTTTCCAGGGACCGATCACGCATCCATAGCCACTCAGCATAAAGTTGAGAAAGCGCTTCGAGATGAAGGAACTTCCCGACACGAGCTTGGCCGGGAGAAATTTTTGGAAAGAGCCTGGGAATGGTCGGATGAGCATGGGGGCATTATTTTTAATCAGCTCAGAAAGTTGGGAGCTTCTTGTGATTGGCGCCGCTCTCGCTTTACCATGGATACCGCTTATCAACGTTCAGTACAGGCTTCCTTTGTTGAGCTTTATAATCGCGGATATATTTATCGGGGAAAGCGCCTAGTAAACTGGTGCCCAGCATCTCAAACGGCTCTGAGTAATGAGGAAGTTGAGATGAGACCTCAAAGGGGGAAGTTATACAAAATGCGATACGAGATTGTGGAGGAGCCCGGCCGATTCGTAGAGATTTCAACTACACGTCCAGAAACGATTATGGGCGATACTGGGGTGGCGGTGCATCCCAATGACGAACGATACGCAGATCTTGTCGGCAAGCATTGCTGGCGACCGTTTCCCAGGGCGGAGATTCCCGTTGTTGCGGATCGCTCGGTGGAAAAGGAGTTCGGTACCGGTGTTCTCAAAGTAACTCCAGCTCATGACCAAGTCGACTTCGATATTGGAAAGCGACACGATCTACCTTTAATCAATGTGATGAATCCGGACGGAACTCTCAATGAACTAGCAGGTGAAGAGTTCGACGGAATGGAGCGTTTCAAAGCCCGTAAATTTGCGGTACAGAAACTGGAAGAACTGGGGCTTCTTATCGATGCCGAGGACTATGACAATAATGTGGGTTTCTCTGAGAGAGGGGGAGTTCCAATTGAACCGAGACTCTCGGAGCAGTGGTACCTGAGGTATCCAAAAGTTGAGGAAGCTAAGCGAGCGGTTGAAAAAGGAATTATTAGGTTTCATCCCAAACGCTGGGAAAAAGTTTATTTACATTGGCTAAATAATATACAGGATTGGTGTATCAGTCGGCAACTCTGGTGGGGTCAACGTATTCCGGTCTGGTATGCAAAAGACGCTGACCGAAGCGATTCGGTCAATTGGCATGTTTCTGTCGACGGTCCCAGTGATCCTGAAAATTGGGAGCAAGATGAGGACGTTTTGGATACATGGGCTTCATCAAACCTTTGGCCGTTTGCGACCTTTGGGTGGCCAATCGAAGATCAGAAAGTAAAATCTGAGCTCGATTACTTTTATCCTACAAGCATGTTGGTGACGGGTTTCGATATCATCTTTTTTTGGGTAGCCCGAATGATTATGTCAGGGCTGGAGCTGATGGGAGAATCCAAAGAGCGTTTGACTGACGAAGAGATCGCCGAGCGCATCCCCTTTAAAGACATTTTCATTCATGGACTTATTCGAGATGCGAAAGGACGTAAGATGTCCAAGTCACTTGGGAACTCGCCGGATCCACTGGATTTAATTGCCAAATTTGGAGCGGACGGTTTGCGTTTTGGAATAATAAATATAGCTCCAAGCGGTTCGGATATTTTATTTGCCGAGGAGCGCATCGAGATTGGGCGCAACTTCTGCACGAAGCTTTGGAATGCCTGTCGCTTTAGACAAATGGCGGGCGGGGCTGTCGTAGGACAAAGTAATGAAGCGATCATAGATCGACTGGCAGGATCGCAGCTGGAGGGATACGGAAATTGGATTCTGTTTCGGTTGTTGCAGACGATGGAGGAGATTGAGGGACAGTTTGCCCGTTTTGAGATGCATCAGTTGACGCACTCCTTGCACAACTTTTTTTGGGGTGATTTCTGTGACTGGTACGTGGAGGCAGCGAAGGCGATGTTGCAGTCAAAAGACGATCCACGGCATGATACGGCTTTATTAGTATCGGATATTGTGATACGAAATACGCTGCTTTTATTGCATCCGATAGTGCCTCACATTACGGAAGAGCTTTGGCAGGCTATGGGCTATTCGGTGGACGGGGAATTCTTGCAAGACGCGGGGCTTTTGCCGGCTGCCCAACTGCGAGAATTGCTGAATGCGAAGAG
>CEPA01097280.1_pt1 | contig 15797 bp, 7 predicted proteins | sample 356241 | NCBI WGS metagenome assembly CEPA01 (sample SAMEA2620542, study PRJEB7988) | marine metagenome | biome: marine biome (ENVO:00000447); feature: surface water layer (ENVO:00002042); material: "saline water (ENVO:00002010), including plankton (ENVO:xxxxxxxx)" | depth 5 m
AGGTGGTTGACCAAATAAGAATCCAACAGTTGTACCTGCTGTAATATTCTGCAACGAACTCTGTGTAAATGTAATTCTGTAATATTCAACTCCACCAAATGTTAATGGTCCTTGTACACCAGAAACGTATGTACCACCTGGAAACTTACTATCGTTAACCTCAGTACCTGCAATAGCACCAGTTGCCTCCCAACTTGTTTTTGTAAAGAATAGGAAGTTTGTTTTGTCTAATGCACCAGTAGGGTTAATTGACATTGTAATAGTTTCGCCGTTACTAACCTGACCGCCATTATTTCTATTATTGAATCTTAAGTATGGAGGATTATACCAATCTAAAATTTCTGTTAGTGTTGTGTTAGCTGGGAAGTCTGAACTTCCTGAACTTGGATTACCAGTTGCTGTAACTGTTACACCTGTTGTCAATCCATTAGCAACCGCTGTGCTATAAGAAGCACTTGTAATTCTATGATAAATCCAGTTGTTAGTGTTACCACTCTTGGTAACATCAAGTGTCATCTCTGCTACAGTTGTTGCATTTCTAGTAACCTGAGTTGCTCCTGTTGACCATACAACAGATCCACCCGGGGCAATCTGAGCAAAACTTGGCTGTCCACCAGCCGCTGATCCTGTTAAAGGTGCCCAACCAACATCACCTGGATCAAGTGGATAGTTTTGTGGATTCAAAATTCCTTCAACAACAATTCCACCTACGATAGCATTACCACTTCCGTCAGCACCATCTGATGTAATCTCAATACCTTCAAGTAATAGCTGAGCTCTGTTTAACAATTCTCTTTCACCTAAGTCACCTACAATGGCGTTTGATACACTAGGTGCTAGTCTTAACATGAACACAGTATTTCTTGTTGATGAAATAACGTTTCCTGTGGAAGTATATGAAAAGATATAACCTCTATCACTGTCAAATCCACCGTCTGTTTGGAAAGCTGATCCCCAGTGTGATATGATCGGTGTAATAGTATTACTAATTAATATAACACCTGTACGTGCTGTATGCGTTGCGGCAACACCTGCCGTATATGTTCTTGTAGCACCTGCGGCATAGTTTGTTAATGGAGCCGCTCTAGTACAACCAGTTAACGTATCTCCGTTAACGCCTGTGTACTGAATCATTTCATTATCAATAATAACTGTACCTGTAGTTGGGAAGAATGAAGCATCTTCTAATGGTATAGTAGTTTGTGAATCTGTCATATCCGCCGCTAACTTATCGTTAGGACCTTCATTAGTTACTTCATATCTAACCGGCATATTTCCTGTACGCATATATGCTTCTGTGTTAATGTTTGAATTTCTCATTCTGTGATAGAAGATAAAGTTACCATCGTCTCCACGTAGCATCCAGTCAATGAATCCCGCACCATACCAACTGTACTGAATCCCAATCATCTGCATCTTAGAGATGTCCATGATATAACCTGATGATCCTGTACCGTCTAGTTTATCTCTGTTAAAGTCTGCTTGTTTTGTTTTCTTATCAAACACCAAACATAATTTGGCACCAGTTGCTGGTGTTACACCTCTAAAGTCTGGTGTTACGTTCATTGATGTTTGACTTGCTACTGTTGATACAACGTGTGTCATACCCTTAATAACAATTCTATCACCTGCTTTTACTTGATCTCTAAATCTTGTTCCAATACCTGTAATTGCGTTTGAATCTACACCAATGCTAATTGTACCTGATAACTGTAATGTTGAAGTTCTTTGAACAGCATTAAAGTTAGTACCATCATATTCCTGGAAAATACCATTCTGATCATCAAATGCACCCGAACGTACAGTTGCACCATGCCAGTATAATAATGAAACTTGAGCTTTTGCACTTAACACAGGAGTTACACTACCAACGTCTGTAGTTGCAATAACTCTAAATGTACGTTCACTTGTAATACTTGCTACAGTATATTCTCCATTGTATCCTGGAGTTTCAATACCAATTAATTTAATTTGTCCACCAACTTGTAATCCGTGGTCAACATCGTCTGTAGTTACGTTAATAAATGAACCTTGTGTGGTTGCATCAGCTGTAACTTCTAATAAATCATAACTTGGAGCAAACAAGGCACCAGTTGTATACATGATACCTTTACCTGACTGGTATCTAATATATTTTTTACTCTGTCTAATTGCTTGAGCGCCGTGTTGTGGACCACCTGTACCTAACTGTACACCTCCATCATATGGTCTGTGTACAAAGAATGAGTCTGGTCTTGGATATAAAATAGCAGTAATGTCACCAACAGCACCAATGGCTCCTGCCGCTCTACACTGATATCTTAATGTTGTACCACTTGGAACCTGTTGTGCAAAGAATGGTCCTTCTAATAATGTATGATTGTTTACACCATCGTCGGAACTTACTGTTACTAAGAATGAATCTCCTGGTATTAATCCGTGTGCTGTTGTAAATGAAACTTCAACAGTTGCCAATGCCGCAAATGATAATGTAGTATTTTGTGGTATAGCCGCTGTCATAGCCTCTGACATAGTTACAGTACTGTATGATTTAACAACTGTACCTGCTACTGCCGTACCTGAACTTGTTGCACTAACAATACCACCATCTGTTGCAACTTCTGTAACTGTTACTATTGCATCGTTAGTTGGAGTTAATCCTCCTAAACTTGTACCTAATAATTTTATTTTGTTTCCTACTTGGTAATTAAGTCCATCATTTGAAACTGTAGCAGTTGAATATGCTCCAGCATTTCTTGTTATGTTAAATGTAGCATTTGAACCATTGTTAGCCAAGTTTTGTCCACCCACGTTTGTATAACTTCCTGTGCCTGAAGGTCCTGTACCTGAACCACTTATACCTGTAATGGCACCTGAGGCATCTACACTGGTAATATTAATTGTAATATCGTTAGTTGGACTTACACCACCTACCTGTGTACCTTGAATCTTTATGTTTTGATCTGCGAAATAATCTTGTCCTGGTGTGTTTATTGCATAACTGTAAGTACCATTTGTAATTGTAATATCAAATGAAGCAGTACTACCTGTTAAGTTTGTTGCTTCACCATCAAACTGACTTAAATCTGAAACTGTTTTTGTATCTAAGGCCGTACCTGCAATAGTTACTGCTGTAATTTCACCAGTACCGCCATCAACAGTTGTAATAGTTATTGTTGCGTTGTGTGTTACGTCTACACCTCCTAATGCACTACCAAGTATAACAAATTCTTCACCGTTCTGGTAACCTGTACCACCTACTGTTACTGTAACACTATAAGCTGTATCTAATCTTGTTACTTGGAATTCTGCATTTGCACCACTAACTGTGTTTGAAGTGTAAGCTGGATTTTGATAACTTTCAGTTGCATCTGGTGCCGTACCAGTTACACTAATTGTATTAATTCTTCCTGTACCGTTTACTGCATCTACTTTTACAATAGCATCATTGGTAGGACTTGCACCACCTATAGCAGAACCGTCTATTCGTAATCTATCACCTGCGGCATATCCTGATGTTGCATCTGCGGCCGTACCTGAACTGTTAAATCCTGTAATACCACCTGTACCATTTACTGAAGTAACAGTTATAGTCAAATCATTTGTAGGAGTTTGTCCACCAAAAGTTGTACCACTGAATACAATTAAGTTTCCAACAGCATAATTTGTACCTGCTTCATTACCTGATGTCACTGTGTAGCTGTTGTTATAGTTAACAGTAATATTAAATGAAGCCGCCGCTCCAACAATATTTGAAGCTGAAGTAATTGCTGTATAAGTTCTGCTGTTACTTGCTGTACCTGTAATACTAATTGCTGTTGGGCTACCGTTACCGTCAACAGAGTCAATAGTAATCGTAGCATCATTTGTTGAACTTGTACCACCAATGTTACCACCATCAATTAAACAAGTTTCTGATGCACTATATCCTGATCCTGTTTGTGAAATACTTGCCGCATAAGTTGTTCCGTTATAAGAAACGTTAAACGCCGCGCCAGTACCTACACCACTGTATGAATATGCTGGCTCAGTAAAGTTATTTTGTGCATCTGGTCCTGTACCACTTGATGTAAATGATGTAATTCCACCACTACCGTCTACTCCAGTTACAGAAATTGTTATATCGTTAGTTGCGTCACCTCCGAATTCTGTACCATTAATTTTTAATGCGTCACCTACAGCATAACCGGCGTCTGTTGCTCCTGCGTTTTCTGTTACTGTATAGTTGTTGTTTGTTAATACAACGTCCCAGCTTGAACCTGTACCTGTACCACCCTGTGTTACACCTGATGCGTTATTGGCATACGTTGGCTGTGCTAAACTTACTGAATATGAATTGTTTGTATATGTTAAATCAAATATTGCACCTAAACCATTACCGTTCATGTTTTGACCAGCTTGGTTAGTGTAACTTCCGTTACCGTCAAAAGCTGAACCTGACGAAGTAAAAGTAACTACTGATCCGCTTGAATCAACTGCGGTAACTGTAATTCTACAATCGTTAGTTGGACTTTGTCCTCCTAATTGGTTACCAAGTACAACAATAACATCATCTACTTCATATTGATCGCCGCCTGTTCCGTTTAATGCAACTGTATAATTTCCGCCTGCTCTGTCAATATCAAATGCCGCTCCAAAACCTGTTGAGTTATAGTTTACACCTGCAACTGCATTGTATTGAACATTGTTACCAACGATAGCACTTGTTGTATTACCATCTAGGTTTACTGTATTTCCTACGATAGAACTTACATGGATTGCAGTACCATCTCCTCTATCAATGGCCTGTCCTGCTAATATTCCTGTTACATCACTTAATTCAATTGAGTTTACTCCACCTGCATAGTCACCTGCAACATTCCAAGTAGCTATTTCACCACCTGAACCTGTAACAACTGTAACCTGTGCACCACTTCCAACACCTGTTCCATCTGTAACACTTGCGACTAAGAAAGTTAAGTCTGGAGCACCACCGCCACCTAATGAACCATCTGGTACTGTAATAGTATCGCCAACTGCGTTATTTCTACCACCTAAAAATCCACTAGCTGTTGCGGCACCTGTGCCGTCAACTACGATAGTCATTGTACCTACAATTAATTCTGAAACAACACTTGAAGATGATGCGTTTGATACTGTGTAAGTTCCTGCTGTTCTACTTGCGTTAGCGGCTGAATATGTGTTTACTGTTGCAATCTGTCCATCAACGTTTTGCATCGGAGCACCAATCTCTGGTGTATCACCTATCCATGTAACTTTATCTCCGCCAATGGTTGTAGCTAATGGGTTGGTAAACGTTCCTGCTGTACCTTGTGAAAGAATAGTAAATGTTGGAGTACCAATTGCCGCTCCTGTATAAAATCCACCTTGTCTTAATTGTGTATAATAAGTTGAAAGCACCTGATTGTTTGCTGTACCAACTTTTGATTTAGCAAAATATGTAAATGTGCTTTGTGTAGGAACTGTGGATACAACAAATGATCCTTCTGCTCTACTTGCCCCTTGGATACTATTTTCTAATGCCTTAATTGTAATAGGTGTACCAGCTTCAATACCATGAGCACCTACTGTTGTAACTGTAATTAAACTTTGACCAACACCACCTGTACCTGTTGAAGCATCTGTTTTAACACTTGCAACTTCTTTATCAGTACCTGGTACTTCGTAAATACTTGGGTAACCTCTTTGCATACCAATGGCTTGCCACTTCGTAGGCTGTAGCCCGTACTCAAAGTCAGCGTCAAGCATCGATATGGAGTTTGAAACCCTCATACGTTCAATAGCATCAACACCAAAGTCAAATGGTTTAACTCTCATCTCACCTTGATCAATAAAGATCTGTAAGTCATCTGTCTCGTAGTACAATGGTACTTCTTCTTTGATAGGTAAGTTGCCTAATCCGTTGTTAATTACATCTGAAATAATAAACATCAAGCTAGTTACTCTTGCGTCTACGCCTGATTCAGGTAAACTTAAAATTACGTTTTGAGAAACTGCACCAGCACCTGATTGCTGTGAAGTATATGCTGTATTTTTTAATACATAATTATTAACTAAACTTACTATCCAGTTTCTAATTGCAACTTCTGGAGCTCTTGTTCCATCATAGTATGGAGTAGTCTGTGTCCAATACTTACTTGCTTGTTCATGAGTATTTTTATTTCCGCCATGACTAATATCATTTCTAATAGCTTCAATCTCGTGACCTATATCTCTTTCAGTTAGTGTTGCGTTGTGAGTGTAATTATGGAAAGTATCACCAGCACTCGCCGCCGCTACCTGAGCCGCAATATAGGCAATAGTTTCTTTTTGTATAAATGATTTATTTGCATCTAAAACTGCAACTGCCTTTGGACTATATGAAGGATTGTTTGTGCTTTTAGTTAAGTAAACTGTTGTAACTGTTCCTGTTCTTTCTAAGAACTTAGGAAAATCTTCCTCAACACCTTTTGTTAGTTTTTCAGTATCATCTGTTTGGTAAGCAACACTGGCTCCTAAAGCCGGATCACTAAAGTTAAACAATACTTCGTTGTTAGTTGTATCAGTAATTAACAATAGGTCATTTGTAGGAATACGTGTTTGCATTTTAACACTTGAAATTTGTGTTCTTTGTAATGCTGGAACATTGTCAAGACCGTTTTGAATAACGTCTGTGATAATTCCCATTAATGTAGTTATTCTTGTATCAGCACCTGTTTCATAAACTACTGCGGCATTTTTATATTGTGTTGTAACTACTGGACTTTGTGCAGATGTAAAAGTTGCTTGAGTTAAAATATAATTATTAATTAAATCTCTTGCAAAGTTTTTTGCTAAAATTTCTGGTTGTCTATCTCCATCAATCTGTGGAGTACTGTTAATCCAATATTTACTTGCCAAGTATCTTGCCTGTGCATTTCCGCCATAACGTAAGTCATAGATGACACCGCCGTTCCCATCAGTACCTTGCAGATTATATCTGGTATCTCTCTCACACTTTGGTGAGTTGTACGTATAATTATACCAAGGACTTAAAGGGTCACTTGAGTTAGCCGCCACCTGTGCGGCAATCCATGCTACTACTTCATCACAAATAAATTCTACGTTGTTTTTGATCAGTTCATAGGCGCCAGGATAACGATTATCTGTTATCGGAATTCCTGGTTGGAATATATACGATTCTACTTTTTGTTTAGCCATCTATTTTAACTTCCTAATGCAATCGCCAATGCAGTTGCTCTGTTATCAACATACTTCTTGTTAGCCGCTCCAGTTGGTGCAACCGGTTGTGCTTGAACATTAGCAGTTGTAAAAGTAGCACTACTTGGGTCAGTATTTCCTATCTTTGTATTATTTATCGTTCCTGCCGTAGCCGTTAAATTTGTTGTAGACACAGTTCCAGGCGTTGTAGCACCTAAATTCATGTTATCTATTGAACCTCCTGCACTAGGATTAACCAATACTGTACCAGCTGATCCTGTAGGAATAATTCTAATATCTGCGTTTTCTCCGTTTAACGTAACGTTATCTAGTGTTGTTAATCTTTGTGCGTTTACATCAACGTTACTAATTGTACCACCATTTGAAGGATTAATAGTTACTGTACCTGAGCTTCCTGTAGGTGATAGGGTAATTACTGCATTTTCACCCTGTGCTGTGATATTACCTGTTGTAAGAATGCTTGAAAAACTACCAATACCTGTAATGGTTGGATCCTCAATAGTAAATATTCCTATTGGAGTCAAATCACCATCACCGTAATACAATGTACCTGGAGCATTTGTTGGTACTGTAAATGTTACCTTACCTGAAAATTGTCCTTGTGCTTCTGATAATTCTTTTTTAGTTGTTTGATCTGTGCTTAAATGAGATACACCTGCATTGTATAATGAATAACTTCCACCGGAATCAATAAAAAATATATTGAAACTCATATTACCAAGTGTTTGACCTGCTTGGTTTGTTGATCTTAATATTAGATTGAATACGTATGCACTACCTCTGGTTAATGTTACACCAGGATTTTGTTTTAGGTCTATACCATTGTCATCAAATTGTCCGTCAAATGTAAAGTTACCACCTGCATCTCTAACAACATAATCACCTGATACATCTGTAGTTTCTTCAGTAATTGTATATGTAACACTTCTTAGTGTTACGTTACCTGCTTCATCTACTGTAAATCCTGGTGATTTAAATCCGTGTTGTGCTTCAAAAGGTGATTTTACGACTGCCATATTATGCTCCTATTGTATTTACCTTCATATTATGTCACCACAATTAAGCCGTGCATAGCACTATGATATTGACAGTTATAGTGATATGTGCCTGCGGCACTAGGTGTCCAAGTTATGCTACCTGTTACGTTACCTTGACCACTCGCAACTGGGTTTGTAACCTGATAACTTGTACCTGTTGAGTTTGTTGTTTTTATAAACAATGGATGTCCTGAAGCATTCATTGATAATGTTAAATTATCATTAACATTTAAATTAATTGTTGCGTTATTTCCGCTTACTGCACCGTTTCTATCTGTACCACTCAATGAGTAAGCACCAGCACCTGCATTTGTTACAGTGATAGTGTAGTTATTACCTGGAGTAATTGAAGTATCATTAATTGTTACGCCAACAGTTGCTTCACCGTTATCCAATGCTAGTTGGAAAACTTCTGCTCCCTCAGTTGTAAGGTCTGCTGATACGTTAAACACTCTTGATTCGGTTGTACCAACAATAAAGTCTCCTGTTAGAGAACCGCCTCCAATGTCTGCACTTTGTATACCTGTTATTGTGTAAGGTAAACTTGTACCATTAGCAACATTTTCAGTTGTAAGTGTAATTGTAAATGTACCTCCTTCATTCACTGCCGCAACAGAACGACCTAAGCTGTAACTTGCCACTGCCGCCGCCTGTGAAGTATCTGCAATCTGTACCTGTGCAGTTGCCTGTCCGTTGTTCAATGCTATGTTGAAACTTTCAACACCTTCTGTGGTTAAGTCTTCTGCTAGTGTAAAGTCAAAGTAATCTGTTGTGCCTACAATGAAACTTCCTGTTAAACTTCCTTGTGTAAGGTCAGCCGCGGTAACACCTGTTACAGTATAATCTAATGTTTCACCTGGATCAACGTTTCCTGTTGTTAGTGTAATTCTAAATGTGTCACCTTCGTTAACATTTGATAAGTTTGTTGTTAGGTTATAAGTGATAGCAGGAGTCTGTGAAAGGTCTGCTATGGTTACATTAGCGGCAACACTTGGAGTTATGCCATCAAGTGTCATTGTAAAAGTTTCTTGACCTTCTGTTGAAAGGTCTGCTGTAACTGGATATGTAAATGTATCTGTTGTCCCAGTTATAAAGTTTCCTGTAAGATCCGCTCCACCTATGTCTGCACTTTGTACACCAGTGATTGTGAATGGTATTGTTGTACCTGCATTTACATTTGTTGTGATAAGTGTAATGCTGAATGATTGTCCTTCATTAACCAACGAAGTAGATCTTGATAATGTATAAGTTGGTGAATATGCACTTGAACTTGATCCTGCAATAACAGGTCCTGGTTCGTTTAGTGTTGCGTAGTAGTTTGCACTATGTATTATTTTTGCACCACTAATACTAGTTGAATCTTCTTGTACTTTTGGATATGCCATAAGTTTAAAGTAAGAATCAGTTACTTCAACTTCTAGCTGTAATAGGTCATTGCCTAGATTACTTCTACCGTATATTACTATGTTTGCTGTGCTTGTACTTGCTGTACATAAGCATTTGATTATCTCTTTACGTGCTGAATTAACATCACAAGCTATCGTGTATTCCACACCAAAATATGAACCAACATACCAACGATCTAGTTCGGTACCGTTTTCCACAAGTGTAGCTGAAGGACCGGCATAACTTAGGTTACTACCGCCTCTAAATTCTATTGTATTGTTTTGCCCTTTACGGAAAAACTTGCTGATATCAAACGCCATTAAACATCCTCTTTGTAGTATTTATTCAATTACTAACGGCTTCAGTTCAAAAGCATATTACCGCTTTTTACCGCTTCGCGGCATTAAATTTGCTTTTTTACCGCTCCGCGGATTCTCTCGCTATCCCCAAATACCACATATCTAACGGATACTGTTTTGAAGGAAAATGATGTGTAATTTTTAGATTATTTCTGTTAATCATATCTTTGAAAGTATCAGGATTTGAACCCCATACATTTTCAGCAAGAATTATCACACCGTCTACTGACAGATAATTTCCAACATTATCAAAGAAGTTTTTGTGTATAGACCAGTCTAAATCCTTATATTTCCTTGGATCGTTGTAGTGTGCAACATACGGGTCACCATTGAAATGAGGAGGATTAGCTACAATTAGATCAAAAGTTTGTTTAGGAATGCTTTTAAAATTATCACTTAAGAAGAAATGTGCCTTATCATCTAGATTATTTTCTAATATAGTTTGTAGTACAGCTGGTTTGTTTGGTTCCCATACATCTGATAGTGTTACTTTTTCTGTTTTACCTGTACCTAGTAAACCAAATCCCCAAAAGCCTGGACCACTACACCATTCTAATGTATTATAAAATGTTTTATCTTCAGTAATAAAACTAGTTGCATCAAGGAAATCATCAATCATGGTATTACCACAACCGTCAATTTCATCTGTCCAGTATATTTTTGTGTCGAAGTATTGTGTAAATTTATCCGTCATTTTTCAGCGTTATAAGTTTTTTATATTCAGGCAAGTACAAGTACTCAATGTCACTGTGTTTCAATGTACGTACAGCATCATCTAGTGTTTCTACTAACGGCTCGCCTCCTAAATTAAAACTTGTATTGAAAATAATTGACAGTCCTGTCTTTTCTTTCCACGCCTTAATTAAATTATAGTAATGAGGATTTTGTTTTTCGCTTACAGTTTGTATTCTACAAGTTCCGTCAACGTGTATAATGCTAGGAATTCTTTCTGCAATACCTTCTTGACAGTTTACAGCATACATCATTGTTGGTGAACTTTTCATTCCACGTAAGTCAAACCATTCGTGTACATCTTCTTCAAGTATGCTACCTGCAAAAGGTCTAAAGTATTCTCTACGTTTTACAATATTAACGTGATCTTTACCATTAGGATCGCTTGGATCATACATAATAGTTCTGTTACCTAATGCACGAGGACCATTTTCACTGCGTCCTTGAAAGATCGTACAAATTTTTCTATCAGCTAATATATCAACTACCTTTTTATCGTCACCTTCTTCAATAGTTGCACCATATTTTTCTACAATATCATTTATTTCTTTATCTGAATAGCAATATGCAGGACCTTCATACAATGTATCTTGTTGTTCTTGTACTGTATTATCCTTTGTAAGTTTTCTGTGCATTAACATTGCCGCACCCATGGCCGTTCCTGCATCATTACTTACTGGTTCAACATATATTTCAATGTTATCTTCTTTTAGTTGATCTAAATATTCGTAGTTTGCAACACAGTTAAGTCCATAACCGCCACTAATAACAACTTTATTCTTACCGGACATCTCAACTGCACGTCTAATAAGTTTTACAACTTGATCCTGCGATTGTGTTTGTACAGCATACGCCATATCTCTTCTATTATCAAGCCTACTTACATCTTCATTATCATGACTTGCAAGATATTCAAACAAATTATAGTTTACATGAGCACCATTTGGATATGTAGGTACAATCATTTGTCTATCTGACAATGGCCACATACTATCTTCTCTAAATAAATTTAGATCACTTCTTGGTTGACCATATGGAAATAATCCCATAGTTTTACCTGCTTCAATAAAACTAAAGCCACAGTATTCAGTTACTGCTTCATATGTTTTTACAATACCTGCGTTTTCTGTAAGGAACGCATCGTGTGTCCATTCCTTAGGTTCGTCATATAATTCACTTGACATATCTTTTAAATATTGTGAAGTAATAGGACCATTAGTACCTAAGTGTTTGTACATTGTTTTAAAATTATCTGGATAAGAACAATCAAATATAGTTTCTGTTTCCCAAACAGTCATTGGTTCTTGATTAGTTTGTAAATCAATAAACGTACCTGCACCATCTACAATAACTGCAACTGCACTATCAAATCCTGATCTATAAAAAGCTGTCGCGGCGTGTAATTTATGATGTATGTGACTGTAGTCTATAACTTGTGGGTGATTTTCTTCTGGACTATAAGGCTTTCTACTTATCAATCCCATCTTACGAGCAAGTCCTGTATAAACATCGTCTCCACTAAAGTCTACTCTACCTGCTGTTCTTTGTAAATTTTGTGTGTGTGCAACTACTAAAAAATCTAACCTGTCTGTATATTCTAAAATTTTCATCATAGAAGCATAAGGACCACCATCATACTTTTGACGTGTTAGTCTTTCTTCCTCTATTGCAAATACAATCTTACCATCTTTTAAAAGACATACACCTGCGTTATGTCCTCTGGCAATACCGGCGATCCAAACTGGTTTCTTCTCCATTTAAAATCCTCTATATGTCCTATCCCATTTTACTGTGCGTGTAATGTTTGCGATAGTTTCTTTGTAGTCGTTAGTTTTTGCACTATTAGTAGTATCTATCAAATTTTCTTGTTCTTGAGTTACGTTCTGGTTATGATGATGTACCCAATCTAAATGTTGATTTGGACTAGGATGTAATTCAACCCATCTATCTCCGTCTTCGTTTGTAAACCACCATTGCATATCTGGTCTATTCCAAGCATGAATGCCTATTGGACATAACCAATGATCTCCTTTAAGTACATCACTATATTCTTCTAATCCAAACTCTTTAATACCGTCTGCAAGTAAAGGTGTGTTACGTAAGTTTTCACCATGTCCTTTTTGATGTGGAATGTCTGTACCTAGTGTGTTTAAATTGCTTATGCTTGTAAAATAAAATTCACAACCTGTAGATTCTAATAAACCTTTTGTTAATTCTATTGCGTGTAGTGTATGTAAGAAATATGCTTTTTCATCATAAAAAGTATCGATCCATTTTTTATCAAATAGTTCTTCGTTTTGATAACTGAACATACTGCCTTTTGTTTGCCAAGGTTCTTTATGACTAAAGTTTAACCAGTCATGTCTTAAATGACTAGTCCATTGTACAACAACTTGATCTTTGTGATTAAATTTATTTTTTATGTTACATTCTGCTACACGTTCAGCTATAGCACGATTACCTAATCCAGCATGACCCCAATTTTCATAGTAGTTTGCTTCAAGGCTCATGATGTCTGCCCATGTAGGCCAGTTCCAAGATGTGTATGAACAGCCGAATGTATACAGCCTATCCATGTTACTCGTCTTCTGAGTACTTAGGTCCTAACTTTTCTTTTCCAGTAAGTCCGTTAGTAACTGACTCAACGATAATTTCTTCAACCTTATCGTTCATTGCCATAACACCGTCATTTGTTCTATCAGCAAATTCATCAGTAGTAACTCTAATTGGAGAATAAGTTCTTGCACCTGCACCCATATCTAAGATATCAAAGTTTTCATCATTAGGATAACTTACATTTATAGGATATGTGCTACCTATTACAACTGTACATTTTTTATCAAGTGCGTGTACCATATGCTGTCCTGAACTATCGCAACCTAAGAAATAATCTGCGTTTGCAATAATACCACACCAATGTCTTAGATCTGCTCCCATAGGACTTGCCACAGGTTCTTTTACTTTGTGTTTAGAAAAGTCTATGCCAAACTCTGCCATATGAATTACGCCATATTTTTTAGAAAGTTTCTTAACAATGTTTACGGCATTCTCGGCTTCAAAACTTCTACCACTATAGTCTGAAATCATACCGTTCTCGTGATGTGTTGTTCTACCATATGGTTGAAAAACAACAACTTTATCTTTTTTAGTTTTTTCTCTTACTTCATCTACTAGTTTTTTACCAAAGATCATTTCTTCTTTGTTTAATCTAACTTTAGGTTTTTGTAGTTCACGTAAACCTTTGTTGTTAATTGCAATATCATATGCTTGAGCAATACTACACATCTGATTATAATACTCCCAAACCCTATAAGGTTCAGGTGTAATTAGTTCACGTTCCTTTAATTTGTCTTGAAATAAACCTTTGTGCCAATGATCATATACTCTAGCATACAAAGTAGGATGACCTTTAAAGAAATCAGTGCCTCCTTCACAAACAATAACAAAATTATCGTCTGGGTTTTCTTCTTGAAACTTTTCTAGAGCAGGGATAGATGCTATTACACGACCGGCGCCGCCATTAATAAAAATAGCTGAACTTCTTTTATTATCTGTCATTTATCATCCTTTAAAACTTGCGTAATTCGTGCTAATATAACAAGCACTATGCAGTTATTTAAAAGAGATTATATTAGGAAGTTTGTTTTCTGGCTTTAATAGTTCCAGCTATTCTAGTCTTTCCTTTAGCGTCTGTAGGCGCCGCAGGTAGCCCATCTGCTACACCATCGTCAAATGGAGTACCGTCTGTGCTTAAATTAAGTCTAGCTAGGTCTGTACCGAAGTAATGTCCGCCCATTTCTGGTGGAATAAAGTGCCCTGTTGCAGGGTGATATGTGTGTTCCATTAGCCAACCATCTGCTGGATTGTCTCTGTTATTAGCACTTGTACCATCTGGAACATTGTCACCAAGTGTAGATGATGCGTCCATACCGTTTACAGCCGCGCCATAACGTCCAGATTGTCCTGGGAACATATCATCTTCGCCCCAAATACCTGGCTGTTTAGCTTTTGGTGATTGTGGAATTCTAACTTTCCAAGGATCAATACGTACTTTCTTTTCTAATTTAAATTTAGCACCTGTTCCTGTAGTAGAACTGTCACCTGTTTTAACAATAGTATAAGCTACATCGTTAATTGTTTTAGCTTCTTTCATGTGTCGAGCATTAAAGGCGTTACGTGTTCTTACACCTGTAATAGCACCGTCTTGTCCAATGCTTGTTACAATAATGTTTACGTCTAATGAACCGTTTCCTGAATCAACAGTTGAATCTGGCTTCCATTGCTCTCCATCATTTGGATCTGCTTCAAAATCAAAGCCTGGTCTTTGTCCCATTGGTGCTGATAAATCATCTAATGTTCCGATTTGATCTGCACTATAACCTAATACACTAGCGTCAACTAATAAATGATCGCCAACTGAGTAACCTGTACCACCTGCTGTAATAGTAGGTGTCCAACAAGCACCATAAATTTCTGGTAAGTCTCTTAATTCTTGTCTAAATTTTTTCCATTCATTTGCTAAACTTTCTGGCATATCATCTGATACGTGTGAGTCTGACCAAGAAAGTTGTGACCATCTTGTACGTTTAATTTCGTCCCAACCTACGTGTGGCTTTAAGAATGGATATGGTGTGTTCCATTGTTTAGCTACTGGATCATAAGTTATAGCATCTCTGTCATATGTATGATCTGGTGTAGGAACTTTTGGTTCGTAATGTTTAAAGTTGTTACCATGAATATCTTTTTGTGGTAATTCTTCTACTGTGTGTTCTCTACCTTCTAAGAATAATGTATCTTGGTGCACTTCCATAAGCTCACATAATAAAGGATTTTCCTTACAATCAACTAACACCATATATTCGTGTGCTGACGGTACAAAGTCATCTTCAATTTCGTATGAATATCTTATTTCACCTGAACGTTTGTTGTCTACTTTTCTCATAAACACCCACATTTTTTCTGGGCCTTTATAAGTCCATGTACCTACTTTACCTTCGTTAGTAGTTTGGTACAAATATGCGTCAGGCATATCATATGAAAACTGAACTTCAACTTCATTTTTTCTATTCTGTGCGTCTAATCCGTGTCCCATAATTATATCCTA
>CEPA01009988.1_pt1 | contig 15703 bp, 11 predicted proteins | sample 356241 | NCBI WGS metagenome assembly CEPA01 (sample SAMEA2620542, study PRJEB7988) | marine metagenome | biome: marine biome (ENVO:00000447); feature: surface water layer (ENVO:00002042); material: "saline water (ENVO:00002010), including plankton (ENVO:xxxxxxxx)" | depth 5 m
ACATACTCAGGATCTCTCTTACAAGATTCTGGGAGTCTGTAAGCATACTCTAATTGCCTGATTACCCCGAATGCAGACTCCTGGAATACCATCATCAGACATGCGATTAAAATAAGCGAGATTTGTTCCGCAGTTACCAATCCAAAAACCGTCGGCTCTGATACTATTATCTCCAAAGTAGTCAGTTGGCTGCCATAACTTCCTAATTGGGTTCTAATGAGTGGGAAAGTAAGCACAGCATGGACACCCAAGAATAGAAGCGTAAACCCAATCGACCATGCTACTCCTCTTCGGGAGAGTCCCCAGATTCCTTTCGTGCCTGTGATAACTGGTAGGAGATAAAATGTCAAAATTATGAATGATAGCATCGTTAACAGAGGCCACCTCAGTAATTGAATTACATCCTCATCTGGAACACTCCACCCCTCACCAATTAGTTGCCATCCATAGGCCAAGACAAACCTACCAGCCAAAAGCAGAATCGCTCCAATAATCAAAGCGAGTTTCGCCCGTTGCTGGAACTTAGGTGTTTGGAATGCCAAAACGGCCATAACACCGCCAAGGCCTAATCCTAATCCAAGTGGCACATAAAATCGTGCTAGCCCCTCAGAGTTACTACCTGATATCCAATCTGCAAGTGGTAATTCTGTATCTGTTCCCGCCTCGATTGTATCGAACAATTGTGTGTGATCAATACTACCTACAACATATGTAGATACTACCTCCAAGTACATCCAAACTAATGCAAGTGTAGCAATGACTTGTAAGGTAACAATTTGCCACTGAAGACGTAGTTGACGCAAGTGGAGTGATCTCGCTCCTTCACCTTGTGGTGTCACCTCTCCTGCCATAATTCTCCCTCAATAACCTCTTACTTGCAACAATGCTTGTGATAAATCCATATCTGGCATCCAATCAATAACCTGGCTACCAAAACCTGCTAGAGATGTCAATCTATTTTGACGCTCCAGTTTCAAAACCTCATACGACATGCGTGGTATTCTACTCACAAGTCTTTCAAAGTCGATAGATGAAGGAGAGAGGACTGTCACTTCGTGCCCTCTTCCTACCAAATCTCTTACTGCTGATGGAACTGTTCCATCCCCTTCACATGAAGAAATAATGAAAACTGGGCTACCCCTACTGAATCTCGCTGCTAAGCTATTTGTCACAGCTTGCAATGGCATTGTGCCTCTTGGTGCAACTCCTGCTAAAGATGATAAAATCTTGAAATACTGCTTATCTCCGGTATCGGGTGGTAAAAATGAGAGCTTTTCGTCGTATATGGTTAGGGAAACTGAATCTCTTCTTTGTAAGAAAAAGGATGCGAGACTCGCGGCAGCGACGGTACCCATTTCAAGAGGATTCTTCAGGACAGTTCCAATTCTTGCTATGTCTCTGCTATCAAGTATAATGTAGAGGTCAGTAACTGCGTCTCTACATTTTTCGTTGATCATCAAGTCCCCCGTTCGAGCAAAAGCCTTCCAGTTGATGTTCTTGAATGGGTCACCCGGAACATACTCTCTCAAAGAGTAAAATTCAGTTCCCGGTCCAGGCGTTCTTAATGTTGTAGCACCTGTATACATCTTAGCTGTTCTAGAGCGGATAAACGCCTCTTCAACATCTCTTATCTGTGGGAAAATTATGATGTCAGAGTGATGATCTACATACATTTCATCCACTGATAGATTGAATGTGTTTCTATATCGTAAAGATACTGGGCCGATGGAATAGTGGCCACGTAGTGGACAACGCAAAACGTAGCGAATTCTAGCACTTTCACCAGGCTTGAGATTCAATCTCATTTGATTTAGGCCACTTCTGAGTTTCATCTCATGTGGAACATTGTCATAGACTTCTAATTGCTGAGTTTTCCTGCGACTTCGGTTTGTGACAAGTAACTCGACATACAAGTCATCACCCTTGTACAAATTATCAGCTGACAATGTCCTTTGGACCTCTACATCACCATGACCACTAACCCATGAGTTAACAACAATGAAAGCGATAAAAGCAAGACCTAGAATCATCATTTGGTGATTGGAAATCATCATTCCAATCAAGATTAGAGCAATACCGCCCGTAAATGTGAATGAAGCCTTGCGTGTCCACATCTAAATCACCTCAGGAGCGCCCCCATACCTTTATTCTCTTGACAATTGCAACTGTCTGTTCAAGTGAGTATTTCTTATTCTCAAAGACGAATTTTACCAACACTGGGTCATTAATCATGCTTTGAAGCTCTCGGGCAGGTAATGAATCGAATTCTTCTCTAGTAAGGCCATTCTGATTTCTAACCTTAGAAAGGAATACCTGCTTGATCTTGTTGGATTTTGCATAGTATGTGTATCTATTAGCATCACCAAATCCATAGTAAATAATCGAGAATACGTGCCTCCATGGCTCTGGATCCTTCTTTTTCAATAACACTGCTTCAAACGAGATGAATAGAATAAGGAATAACAGTAGCATTGCTAGACCTTCTCCTGTGAAATATACCAACAAGAAGTAAATTGTATTGTAGGACTCGGAGGCGATACTTGGTTGAATATGTCGACTTTCGTCAAATATCACCATTGCATTGGGAGCGACAACAGGTAGTGTGCTCTCGGTCTTATTCGCTGCAAGAGGGTCAACCAGTGAGTCTGCAATGTAATCTAACGCCCATTTTCTGTTGTCATTATCTGGTATGGTTTTGTCTGTTTCACCATATTTGCCTTGGTTGTATCCTTTGTAATCATACAAGGCATTGGTTAGAATTGAGCCATCTGAGATGAATGTAATTCTACCGCCTTGAGCAAAATTACAATCCTGAGTAACACAGACCTCGATTGACAGATTAAATTGCCCCCATAGGTCTGGAGTTTCTGAGTTCTGTTCACTACCAGCCCAAATCTCACCATCCCCATTGACGTCTACCGAGGATTCCGCAGAAGTTACTGCTCGTATTTCTGTTGTGCTCATGCCTGTTTTAGAATTTGGCAAGACATCTATCCCTGTTATGTTGTTTAGTAAGACCTTGTATGATGAATCATACTGAATTACACCGTCTCTAAAGTGCTGACTACAAACACCTGCTCCAGATGATGTGGTCTCTTTACCGTCGTATAACTTGCAGATGTGGGTGCCGCTGTCTTCTATATTCCACCTGTTGTGAGTTTCAAGTGTTGAATTATCAAGCTCTGTGCCATTCATTCCACATGGTGACTCCTGAACGCACATCCAAATGAAATTGTAATCTAAATCATAAACGTACACTGGGTCAAACAATTGTAGTCCTTTGAATTTTACACCAAAGGCCTCTGCGATAGACGAAGAATATCCGTAATCGTCCATCACTAGAACATCGCCTCCAGCAAATACGAATTCTTTGATTGCATCAACCTCTGCAGGAGTATAACCGTCTTCTGTTGAAAATGTTAGGAACCCATCAGTTGAGAACTGAGGTATAGAAAGCGTGTCCCGCTCTACACCTGCTACAATGAATGTTGCGTTGGCAGGATCTTCAATATCAGACAATAGTAAAGGAGTTGAGACCAAGGATTTTGTCTCTATGCCCATATCGTTAATGTCCTCTCTGAAAGCTGATAGATCATCCCAGTCAGTCCCGTATGCTGACTGTCCATCCTGTTTTCCAATGTTTATCACTTGTGAGACAACGGTCGATAGCAGCATTATTAGAACAAACCAAAACGCTGTTTGAAGGATAATCCTTCGTTTATTGAAACGCGGTCGGTCAACCAAAATGTCACCTCTAGTACAAGATACAGACATACACGCTTACGCTTGGGTTTAGAAGGTTGTGGGCAGATGATATAAAATTGCTCAACGCTTTAACACTATTTTTGAAGATATTTTTGATATCTCTTGGGCAGGTACCTGACAAACGCCATCAACAGTAGGCCATGGTAATTTATTCACATCGATTTCAGGTACAACCTTTACTGAAATTTCAGTAATCTCTCCACTGCGAGAGTCGATTACAATATCCTTTAGATGACCGAATAATTCTCCATTCACATCGACCACGTCTCTTTGCAGGAATTCTGCACTAAAACTTGACATGTTAACGACCCTCGTGTGTTTCCGCCTATTCCTTACTACCACTTCAACAAATCGGATTAGAGAATATCACATTGATTCCATACCATACCCGGTATCTCTTGAGCGCTTGATGTTGGAAAGTCCAGAAGTTAGCCTTTCCTCCATCTTGGAATAATACTCAAGCATATCTGGGGTCACGGTTGGGCGAACTCGGTTAATGGCATCAGAAAAGTGCGCCTTAGTAACCTTCTTTTTACCTGCACGCATCGCAATTAAAGCGGCTTCCCTACATACCGCTTCAATGTCCGCTCCTGTGAAACCTTCCATTCCTGATAAGATATCTTTCATCGAGAATGTAGACAGTGGCATTCCTTCAGAATGTATCTCCATAATCGCTTCTCTTGCAGGTTTGTCTGGTGGTGGAACGTGAAGAACTCTCTCAAACCTGCCACTTCTCAATAATGCAGGATCTATCATCTCAGGGCGATTCGTTGCTGCGACTACAATCACACCATCTAGACTTTCTACTCCATCCATACTAGCAAGCAATTGATTGACTACTCTGTTAGAAACATCTGAGCCACCGGTTTGTGAGTTTGAGGACCTCATGCCTGCAATTGATTCAAATTCATCAAGGAATATTATAGATGGAGATGACTGCTTTGCCTTCTTGAAAATTTCTCTTATGGCTTTTTCAGATTCCCCAACCCACTTTGATATAAGCTCAGGGCCCTTTATCGATATGAAATTTGCTTTAGCTTCATTTGCGATTGCTTTGGCTAGTAGGGTCTTACCAGTTCCTGGAGCACCAAATAGCACAATTCCTCTTGGAGGTTTTATGCCGAAGTGATCGAATAGTTCGGGCTTGGTGAGTGGCCATTCAACACTTTCTTTCAGTCGGTCTTTTATTTCTGAGAGACCTCCAACACTATCCCATGAAACATCAGGAATCTCAACGTAGATTTCCCTTAGTGCACTCGGCTCTATTTCTCTTATAGCCAGTCGGAAATCTTCCATCTTTACCTCCATTTTTTCAAGAACTTCTGGTGGAATTGTGTCTTCATCTAAATCTATCTCAGGAAGATAGCGCCTCAGGGCTTTCATTGCTGATTCTCTAACCAGCGCTGCCAAGTCTGCACCAACAAACCCGTATGAGTTTTCTAAAACCCACTCTACGTCGAAATCATCTGCAATGGGCATCTGTCTTGTATGGACATCAAGGATTTCTTTTCTACCCTCTCTATCTGGCACACCGATTTCAATTTCTCTGTCAAATCTGCCAGGTCTTCTCAATGCCGGATCCATAGCATCTCTTCGGTTTGTTGCACCGATAACAATTACATTGTCTCTACCTTGCATACCATCCATTAGAGTGAGCATCTGTGCGACTACTCTACGCTCAACCTCTCCGCTAACATCTTCTCTCTTTGGGCAGATTGAATCTATCTCATCGAGGAACACTATTGCAGGAGCATTGTTTGCCGCTTCATCAAAAATTTCTCTTAGTTGCTTTTCTGACTCCCCGTAATATTTGGAGATAATTTCGGGACCGTTTATCGAGGTAAAGTGTGCATTTGTTTCAGTTGCGACTGCTTTAGCAATCATGGTTTTACCAGTTCCGGGAGGACCGTGTAGCAATACTCCTTTTGGTGGGTCAATACCTAGCCTACGAAATAGTTCAGGATGTTTCAAAGGTAGCTCGATCATTTCTCTGACTTTCAGTAATTGGCTACCAATTCCCCCAATATCCTCGTAGGTAATTCCTTGTGATTGCCCAACATCATCATCATCAATCGCTTCGTCCTTGATAACGATGTCTGTATCTGAATTTACCTGCACTATTCCTTTAGGTGTAGTTTGTAGGACTGCAAACGGAAGGGCTTCAGCAAATAATGTCATTCCGGGAATAAATATTCTATCACCTGCAACTACTGGCCTTTTGTTGAGTCCTCGTCTGGCAAATCCTTCAATTCCGGGTCCAAACTTCACCTTCTGCTTGTTTGCCATTACTGGAGAAAGCACGAGTTTAGTACAGATTTTGGCTTCGACCTTCGATACGGTTACTTTATCTCCAAGGCTCACGCCTGCATTTTTTCTGATTATACCATCAACACGAACTATATCCATCTTGGAATCTTCTGGACGGCTGCGCCAGTATATTGCAGCAGTAGCTCTCTTTTCCCCCTTTATTTCGATAATATCTCCTGGTTTTAGATCCAGACCATTCTCACCACTTATGCGAGCTCTACCATGACCTACATCACTCGGGATTGCCTTAGAGACTTTGAGAGAAATCGATTTATTGCTATCTTTGGACATAGTTAGCACCCTCCGGTAATTAGGCTTGGTGAAAGGCTCAATTTTAAGTCATGGTATTTTTGCAATGATAATTTGTATTTCATGGGGTTTACTGAATCAGGCAAGGATTCATGTCCTAAAGCGCAGAGGAGTCCCTATGACGCACATACTCGAGGCCGGTCTAGATTTCATGGAAAGTGAGAATCCTCACTCGCTACCCAAGGTAAGAGGTTACAACATAATTAGCGGGCAATTAGAATTATCAGTTTCTGGAGAAACATTCGACAGTATCAACCCTGCAATCCTCGCTGATGTGCTTGGAGAATTTCCTCTATCGAACAAAGAAGATGTTAGGAAGGCAATTGATGCAGCGCGTAGTGCCCTTCCTGATTGGTCTTCAACCCCTGCACCAACACGTGGCCAGATAATAGGCAATATGGGGAGATTGCTTATGCAACACAAGGAAGAACTTGTTCGATTACAAGCAAGAGAAATTGGAAAGACTCTGAAAGAGTGTGGAGGAGAAATTCAAGAAGCCATAGACACATGTTTATTCTTCCAATCTGAAGGTAGGAGACTTTACGGTCAAACAGTCAATTCAGAACTTCCCGATAAAGAACTATTCACATATCGCAGACCACTTGGTGTTTGTGGAATCATAAATGCGTGCAATTTCCCATCTGCTGTTCCCTTTTGGAAAATGATTCCAGCTATAATTTGCGGAAACACATGTGTCTGGAAATCTCCTCAAGATTCTCCACTGCTTTCTTTTGCATTGGCAAGGATAATGCATCAATCCGGGTTGCCAGATGGTGTCATTAACCTAATCCATGGCAAAGGGAGTGGTGCTGGTCAGTATTTGGTCGATGCAGTTGATGAAGGGCTTATCAACAAAATTTCCTTCACGGGTAGCACGTCTGTTGGCAAGGCAATAGGAGAGGTTTGTGGAAGAAATTTAGTCTCATGTAGTCTAGAACTTGGCGGTAAAAATCCACTGGTAGTAATGCCATCCGCTAACATCGACAATGCTGTTGAAGGTGCATATTGGGGTGGCTTTGGCACTGCTGGACAGCGCTGTACGAGCTTGGGAAATCTGATTCTACATCAGGATATTTACGATGAATTCATGGAGAAATTTATGGAAAAAGTGAAGAATACACGCATAGGAGATTCACTACATAATGAGGACGTATTGTATGGTTCAATGCTCTCTGAGAAATATGCAATCGATTTCCTTTCATGCCTATCGAAAATTGATGCCGAAGGTGTTACGAAAGAATGGGGTCAAGGAAGGATTACTACGGGGAATACGCCAAAGAATTTCGTGGGCAATCCGGAAGCTGGAGTTTACATGTGGCCCCATGTTTATACTGGTGTCACAGAAGACATGGACTGCTTCCACGAGGAGGTTTTTGGCCCTGCAGTTACTGTCGTTAAAGCGGTAGATTTTGATCACGCCCTCCATTTGGCCAATGCATCTCCATACGGACTGTCATCTGCTATATACACAAATGATAGGCTCGAGGCATATCGATTCAAGACTGGAATAAAGGCTGGTATGACAGGAATAAACAACTCCACAACTGGGGCCGAAGCTCATTTGCCATTTGGAGGAGTAAAAGGCAGTGGAAATGGGACAAGGGAGTCAGGAATTTGGGTCATAGAGTCTTACTCGTACTGGCATGCTGTGAATGACGAATTATCAGGTAAATTGCAACTCGCTCAGATGGATGTTGACGAAATTGAAATGGCTGAAGCAGAAGTTGACTATTCGTCCCTTGCGTAAACAAGAGCCGAACACCTCAAAGACCTAGTCGATACTGGCGTGTCTCATTCCGCCCCCTAACGGGGGCGGTGTTGGTGGCAATCGATGGGTGAAGGTATCAAACTCCCAATGCTGAATGGCATGGGTCGGACTAATCGAATCGACAAGTGGTGGTCCCAACCCATGGTTATGGGTATAAGTTTGATTTTGGCAGTTCTGTGGACCTTTTGGAGAGTCGTATTTTTCTCAGATCACATCGATTATTACGTTAATGGAGCCCACGTAATATCACCGATGTTTTCCCCCAACGTTCTGCAATGGGACATGTTTTCTGGTTGGAATCATCCCTCGTGGGTTAACGCTGCCGTGCTAATTTTATGGATTCCGTTTTCATTTAGAGGAACGTGCTACTACATGCGTCGTGTTTACTATCGAACATTTTTTGCTAGCCCGACTGCATGTTGGGTGGATGAACCTGAGGTGAACAAAATAATCGGATATCAAGGAGAGAAGAGGCTCTTTATTGTGAACAACCTTCACAGGTATTTCCTTTACATGGTTATCCCTATCCTATTGATTAAATGGTGGGACATCACTCATACAATGACATTCAATGGAAATGGCTACGGTATGACAGGGGGCACTATCATACTAACTCTTGAAGCTGTTTGCTTGACATTTTACGTGACATCTTGTCATGCAATGCGTCACTTAGCAGGAGGAATGCTAGACAGATGGGTCAGCGGTGTCTCTAAAATGAGAGGAGCATTGTTCTCTAGGATAAGCGTCATAAATCGAGACCACGGATTTTGGTTTTGGGTCTCTCTAACGTTGGTATTTGTCGGTGACGCTTGGACAATCGCTTGTTCAAAGGGATTCATTAGTGATTTTAGCCTTATTGTAATCGGAGGTGCATAATTTGGAAGAAGAATACACCCTTCATGAGTATGATGTAGTAGTTATAGGCGCTGGTGGCGCAGGTCTTAGGGCCGCAATTGAATCAGCAAGGTCGGGAGCAAAAACGGCTATTATCACCAAATCATTACTCGGCAAAGCACATACTGTTATGGCGGAAGGAGGATGCGCTGCTGCATTACAAAATGCAGATCCAAGAGACGGTTGGAAAGTCCATTTCCACGACACCATGAAAGGAAGCAAATGGCTTGCAAATTGGCAAATGGCTGAATACCATGCAAAAGAAGCCCCAGACCGTGTAAGGGAGCTTGAACAATGGGGTGCTGTATTTGATCGAACCCCGAAGAATCTGATAAATCAGAGAAACTTTGGTGGTCACACATTCCCTAGATTAGCGCACGTCGGAGATGCAACAGGATTAGAACTGATTCGGACCCTTCAGGAGCGAGGTATCCACGAAGGAATAGACATGTTCACAGAATATACAGTAAGACACCTACTAAAAGAAGGGGACAGAGTAACAGGATGCGTTGCTTACACAAGAGTGAATGGAGATTTCCACGCATTTTCAGCGAAGTCGGTTGTTCTAGCAACAGGAGGGATTACTCGATGTTGGTCTGTTTGTTCTGGATCATGGGAATATACAGGTGACGGACATGCACTAGCTCTTTGGGCTGGTGCCGAATTGAGAGATATGGAATTCGTTCAATTCCATCCTACTGGGATGGTATGGCCCCCATCTGTTCGAGGTATACTAGTCACCGAGGGTGTTAGAGGAGAAGGTGGTAGGCTGTTCAACAGTGAACAAGATAGGTTCATGTTTGAATACGTTCCAGAAATGTTTCAGGGAGACCATGCTGAAACAATAGAAGAAGCGGATCAATGGGTTGAAGAAGTCGTGTCTGGAAAGTTAGCCACCGTTCGCAGACCTCCCGAATTGCTGACTAGAGATGTAGTTGCAAAAGCGATCAATAGCGAAGTCAAGGCCGGCAGAGGTAGCCCTCACGGAGGTGCGTTTTTGGATATATCACACAGAGGAGAAGCTGCAATTTTGGCCAAACTGCCGTCGATGCATCACCAATTCAAGGAACTAGCAGGCGTTGACATTTCAAAAGAACCAATGGAGGTTGGACCAACTGCTCATTACGTTATGGGAGGTGTAATCGTGGATGCTGAAACTCAAGAAACGACAGTGCCCGGACTCTACGCTTGTGGGGAAACAGCAAGTGGCTTGCATGGAGCAAATCGCCTAGGTGGAAATTCTCTATCCGATTTGATTGTATTTGGCAAGCGTGCTGGGGAATTCGCTGCTAAACGCTCTAAATCTCTAGCTCAGCCAAGCATTGATGAAAAACAAGTCAAATCTGCAATCAAAGAAATGCTAGAACCTCTTGAAAGAGGAGAGGGTGAAAATCCTGGACTTATCTACGATGACATAAGAGAAATGATGCAGCAGAAAGTCGGGATTATTAGAGTCAAAAAAGAGTTGGAAGAAGCGCTTGACGACCTAAAGGAGTTCTCCAAGCGAGAGAAAAAATCATTCCCCGGTACAAGCAGGAAATATAACTCTGGTTGGCATCAAGCACTCGACTTGAAAAATATGGTAGACATTTCCACTGTTGCTACTCTCGCTGCTTTAGCCAGAGAGGAAAGTAGGGGCGGGCACACACGAGATGATTTCCCTGGACATGAGGATGAATATTGGGGTAAGACATTAAACATAATTTGGATGGAGAAAGGAGAGATAAAAATCCGTCAAGAACCAATCGTGGAAATGAGAGACGATTTGAAAACCGCTATCAAAGAAGTCAAACAAATGATCGCTGAAAGAGCTGCTGAGCAAGGAGATGGTAAGTAATGTCGCTCAAAGGAAAAACTCAGAAATTCAAGATATTACGAGGAGATGAAAACTCATCGGAATTACAAGACTACGATCTTGAGTTGGATGAAGGTATGGTTATCTTGGACTGTGTTCATCGCATACAGTATGAGCAAGAACCCGATATGGCTGTTAGGTGGAACTGCAAGGCAGGAAAGTGCGGTTCATGTAGTGCTGAAATTAATGGTAGGCCTAGATTGATGTGTATGACAAGAATGTCTGACGTTGTTGCAGAAACACCCGAAGGTCAGCCAATTGAAATTCGTCCGATGAAAACATTCCCTCATATCAAAGACCTAGTGACTGATGTATCTTGGAATTATGATGTTGCTCAAAGAATCAAACCGATTAAGGGACCAGAGGAGCCAGATTGGGAGTTTAACCAACACGAAGCACATCGAGTTCAACAATTTAGAGAGTGTATCGAGTGTTTCCTTTGCGTGAACACTTGTCACGTTTTGAGAGATCATGCATTATTCGATGACTTCGCTGGACCAAGAAACTTAGTTAGATTAGCTCAGTATGAAATGCACCCACTCGATCAGGAGGATAGACTTCCAGAAATCAAAAAGGATTTCGGGGTTGAGTATTGTAACATTACAAGGTGCTGCACAGAGGTATGCCCCGCAGGAATTCAGATTACAGATGATGCTATTATACAACTGAAGGAACGAGTTGTGGATAGATACTATGATCCACTCCAGAGAATTTGGAGAGCTATAACTAGAAAGAAAGTTCGAATGTGAACACAGACTAATTATCAGGTAGTTTCTATGACTCAACCTGCCCAGACAAATACTAATGGTTCGAATTCTAGATTTGCCTTTTTCAAGAATTTCTTTCAACCTGGTAACAATATTCTAGGATACTTACTCATTATAATGTCCGCAATAATTTGGTTTGAAGGCAAGAATCTAAGATCGATGAATATATTTTTACTCATCATTGTTGTCTTTTGGGTATTCGTGAAAATTCTTGAGAAAACAAATTTGTTCACAAATCAAAAAGATGGTTTCAGAAAGCCAAACAAGAGAAGGAAACTCAAATTGCTATCGCTTATACTTGTTTTTTTGTTGATATCGGTTTTCTTCGCAACAATAATTGTAGTAAACTATGCTGAAGATTTTGGAGGAAACCCGTCAAATCATAATTCTCCTAATTACAAAGATGGTATGTTCGAAAATACAGAGCAGACTGATTTACAATCCGAAGATGTTTCCTCTTGGGATTTATTCACCGATTATCTTGTAAGTGATGATTGCAGGTCACCTAACCAAGATCTACCTGCGCAAAAATTTGAAAGTTTAGAGGTAGAAGCTGGCCAAATCAGTGTCTCATGGTTTGGACACTCTACTATACTGATGGAATCTAGCAGCCTCACTATTATCACTGACCCGGTGTTTAGTGATTCAGGTGCAGGTCCTCTTTCTATTGGTCCCCAACCATTTCCTTATGAGCAGTCATATGAAATCGAGGACTTGCCAACAATTGATTATGTTTTCATTTCACACGACCACTATGATCATCTAGACATGGATACTGTGAAGAAACTGAAAAATTCTGAGTTCTTTGTTCCGCTCGGAATTAAAAACCATCTCTTAGAGTGGGGAGTAGATGAAGAGAATATTATCGAACTAGATTGGTATGATGAAATAGAGGTATCAAATGAACTCGACATTGTATTTACTCCCTCTAGGCATTTCAGTGGCAGAGGATTTGGAGATAGTCATGCTACATTATGGGGATCTTGGGTATTTAATTTCCACAATTCTAGTATATACTTCAGTGGAGATACTGGCTATATGGATGAATTCAAGAACATTAGTCAACTTTACGGACCATTTGATTTGGCATTTTTGGATTCAGGACAGTATAATTTAGCATGGAGGCAAGTTCACATGTTACCTGAAGAAGTTGTTCAAGCAGGAATAGACCTGAATGCGTCTGTAATTCTACCAATCCATATCTCAAAGTATGAATTAGCTCTTCACCACTGGTTTGAACCACTTGAAATGGTTTCGAAACTCGGCCTTGAGAGAAACCTATCTGTCGCTACCCCATTGCTGGGCAGCAGTTTCATTCTCGGTGAGGAAGTCCCTCAGGACCCTTGGTGGAGAGATGTTTGGGAGTGCTCGGGTCCATTTTTGGATGATTATCCAATGATAGAGTATGCTTTATTTTACACAGGAAGTATTGGTGTGTTTTGGATTGCAATTCCAATGTTTGCTAGAAATAAGGTTAAGGAAGAAGAATGATTCTCTAGAGTAACAATCGTTTATTCCCTATCCAATGTAATACTTCTCTGGTAATACAATACCCGGCTAAAGTTTATCGTTAACGGCTTTGAAGTATCAATGTGGTAGAGATTGTATGTCCTCACTGCGAGGAGGATATCGTATTGGAAGATGGCGATTTCGGTACGTTTGAATGCCCTTACTGCAACAGAGAATTTGATTGGAATGAGGAGGAAACTGAAGATTTCAATATCCCGGATGGATATATCAGTGAGGGTAAATCTCGTAATTGGATTATCAAGTCTATCAAAAACTTGATGTCTGGGTCTTTCCTTCTATCCGGTGTTGTAATGGTAATAGTGGCCTTCTTAGTTGCTACAACTTCGGGGTCATTTATCATGGATTGGAATGGGGAAGGGACATCAGAATTTGCTGGAGCGGGAGCTATCATCGTTTGGGGTTTAGCCGCTATTGTTTTCTTAATTTCACTGAGTGTTGGATTTTTGGGGCTTTTAGTGATAATCACAGGATTAACTGCTCTATTAAGAAAATAATATCATTGTTTCAAAAAAGAAATATTTTTGCAGTGTTTTAGGATATGATACAAGTTATTCACTTGTCTTTTTGTCGCTAATTTTGTTATTGAATGCATCCTCTAATTCGGCTATCCTGTCTTGTGAGATACCAAACGCTTGTGCTTGGAAATTCAACATTTTACGCTCATCTTCAGTAACAACACCGTCTTCCATTGCAATTTTGTATGCTTCAAGGTAAGATTTTTCTTGGCCTATCGACAAGACTTCTGACTCTGTTATTTGAGCCTGAATCTTAAATTCCTCATATTGGATTACACCATCCTCGTTGAGGTCAATTTCCTGGAATAATTCTGATTGGGACTCTGGTGGTAGTTTAGATACCTCTGGAGATTTAGAAAATTCATCAGTAGAAATCACATCATCGTTATTGGTATCCATGTTACTGAACGCATCTTGAATTTCTCTTTCATCTATTGGTGCTTCACCGGTCGTTCCAAATACACTCATCATGTTTATACCACTCGAGCCATATTTCTTCGCCAGCCCTTGAGTTGTTTTTTTATCTGATTCAAGACCATCATACCATCTTTCCAAGCGCACTCTCCTTTCTTCAGTAATTCCGTAAGATTTAGCTTGTAAGTCCAACATAGAACGCTCGTTTGCAGTTATATCACCATCTTTAGTTGCTAAAGAATACATCTCAAGGTACCCCAACTCAGGTTTTGTATGAGATTCCGGCAGTAATTTGCTTGAAAATGATCCTAGGGTTGAGATGATTGGCTTTCTCAAAATTATTAGAGGTAAACCAATGATTACACCTCCTATCCACCCTTGATCGAAGAAATTCTCCATTAGTTCCGTGCTTACTAAAAACAATATTGCACCGAATCCCGCAAATATCGTTGCTGTGAATGTCTTTCTCAAACTCTCATCTATACCAAACATATCATTCTTAATTACAGCATATGTGAAGACAATACCTTCAAACAAAGCTGCAACTACAACAGCGGTTGGCATCAGTGGCGGTATATACAGTAGCAACCTTGTATACTCTAACCCCGGATTAAACACATTCGTCTCTAGGGATGGTGATTCACCAATTGTTGCAATCATCCAGAACAGAATTAGTGAGGTAGTGATTTGCATGAGTGTCTTACCAATGAAACCTAAGCGAACGGCTCGAACCTCTCCTAAAATATCGGAATTATCTTCTTCACCAATTCGCTTATGGGATTTTGACAGAGAAATTGTTGCGACTATCGCCCCTATGAGCGGAATAAATAACAGAACTCGAGTTAATGGTCCCAATGCCACATTGGACATTGTTAATGGATATACAGACGCATATTCCTCTGAACATGTTACTTCAAACGGCAAAGGATCGCCAGAAGCCGTCTTGCCTTCACCGATTCCTACGCTCTCACAATAGACCCAACTGATGTCCCCAATTGCGACACTGGTTCCTCCAGAAAGATAACTTACCATCAGAACAAAACTCAAGCAGAAAATAGGGATGAGGTATAAGCTATGGAGCCTGAAAGATTCAGCTATTTTCTTTGCCCACTTTCTCTCGCTGTAGAATGTTGCTGCGGTCATGTATAGTATGAATAATTGAAGGGACATGGTGTAATAGACTACTCGTGCAGGTTTCAAAACGCCCAATATCTCCTCTGGCCAAGCATAAGCCCAAAACAACATAGAAGTAAAGCATCGCAGAGATTCCGTGACCAGCATTAAAGACATGAATCGGTTTTTTGCTTTACTGGGATTGGCTTTGAGTATCAAATATGCGAGAAAGAGAAGGAAGACACCGGACAGTATGCTGAAAATCGCCAACATATGCCAATATCCAAGAAAGGAGCCCATAGAACGTAGGTAATATGCCAAAGGCGAGCCTACGTCGGCCATGTTTTTTGGTTATTAATTTCATATTTATTTATAATCCCGACATCAGGGTCAATTTTCAACTGAAAATATGGATGTTGTCATACCTTCTGTCCGTCAGATGCCATGAGTAAACCGAGGAAAGGAG
>CEPA01112926.1_pt1 | contig 15577 bp, 17 predicted proteins | sample 356241 | NCBI WGS metagenome assembly CEPA01 (sample SAMEA2620542, study PRJEB7988) | marine metagenome | biome: marine biome (ENVO:00000447); feature: surface water layer (ENVO:00002042); material: "saline water (ENVO:00002010), including plankton (ENVO:xxxxxxxx)" | depth 5 m
TCGTCCCATGTGGTTACAAATATGTCTGGCTTTAATGGCCATATGATGTTCTCCAAGATTGACATGCAGCAATCTTCCCAATGGTCTAATTTACCACTAAAGCAGAGTGCGACCTTTGGTTTTATTGCCATAATCTCCTTCTGATTAAATTATTAGATAAATCAGGCTCTTGTAAATGTGGGCAAAATATATTGTTGTTATTGTTTATTAGATTGCTCATGGAGTCCCACATGTAATGTGCGTCATACTCAAGCGGAAACATGAGTAGTGGAAAAGTTAACCATCGCATCTTAAAAGAGGTTGGGCAAGAATGTGGGTTTGTACATTCTTTAGCCCAGCATAAGGTTGGCTTATTAAAAGTATAACCAAAATATTTTATAGCCGAGTCAATCGCAAAAATCCCCGCGCAAGATTTACATGCGCTAATAACCTTATGTATATCTTCATTTAATATTTCTACATGTGGTATTCTGGGGACTACTTCATTGATAAAGTTTTCTGTTGTAGGTGTTGATAAAACTAAAACGTCATATTCTGGCACGCATTTAAGTATAATCTTTTCTATATAAGACTTACTCATCCTGTGGTTGTTACCTTTGTTGTCTGATGCAATATGTAGGATTATAAAATCTCTTTCATGCTTAAAATCTTCGATGTGATTGTGCGGTAATGGAAAAAAATTAAAGTAATTCTGCCATCTAAAGTCGTAGTCAAGCCAGCCTAGCCAGTCTATGTGTAGGTTGTAAAATTTATCAAAAGATAGCATATACTTCTTTTGTTCGTCATCAATGTTTTCCATGTGTGCGGGAAAGTTTTCTTTACCGAACTGGCTGAGTATTTTGTAGTTAGGGCTTTTTCTTTTTAATAGAGTTGTTGTTGTATAAAAATTATATAAGCTATTCAATACATCTGACTGAAAGCTTGAGCCATTTGTGTCAGAGAATAAATGTATCTCCGCCTCAGGGTATTTTTCTGAAATAGCAGGTATAAACCTATTGCCAAGTAAGTGGTCTCCTAGTCCACCTTCAAATCTAACAGATATTTTCATTTATATTTTTACCCCTAATATAAATATTAGATCTATCTTTAACGAAAGTCAATAATCTTGTGGAGGTAGCGCCGTTTAATCTTCTTCTTTCTAGGTGACCCGCATCAACAAGCCTGGATAAACTTGAAGATAATCTACTTAACGACATACTACCTAGGTTTTTTAGCATAGCTTTTCTGGATAGGAAAACTCTTTTTCCGTGACTGCACTTGCTGCATAAAAACATGTATACCATAACGTCTGTCGAAATAAGCTTACCCGAAACCAGATCTTCCATAATCTGTCTTGGTATTGATAGAAATTTTTGTTTCATAGATTATGAATATAACATAATTATTAAAATAGGTCAAGCAATTTATAAACCGACCACGACTTAAAAATCAATCATGTATTAATGTAAATATTTTATATATATTATATTAACTCATTATATTGTTAAAAGAAAAAACCTTGACTATGATTACTCTATCTGTTATATTATAAATAATGATCAAATTAGAAGACAACGAGAATAGGTTTTTCATGGTGGCTTCAGGAAATTGGAGAAAGGTTGTACTAGCCAAAGAAAAGACAGAGGCCATAAGAGAAGCTTTTAAAGAAATTAATATAGATAAGACATTATATAAATTATCAAACATTATGATGGTATTTGATATAGATGGTGCGGTGGACGAATTAACCATGGAGGATGCATTGAAATTTACATCTATTCTAGATGTTGTTGATTGCATAGAGGATAAAAAATTAGCCGAAGCAGTAGAAGTATTATTTAAAAATGAATAAAATTATAGGAATCACTGGTGTTGCGAGATCTGGTAAAGATACGTTGTTTAATGCATTATCTGAAATTAATACTAATATTGTATTTAAGCGTATAGCTCTCGCAGATGAACTAAAAAGAGAATGCGATGAATTTTTAAAGAAAAATATAGGCATTTCAGCATTTACAGAAGAGCCAAAAGAAAAGGAGATTATTAGACCATTCTTAGTTACATACGGAACTCATGTAAGGCGAAAACTAAACCAAAACTGCTGGATAGATAGAGCACAAGAAACCATGGACAAGTTTAATGGTGTTGACTGTTTTGTAATTACTGATGTAAGGTTTCCGAATGAAATGGATTGGATCAGAAATAAAGGTGGAAAGGTTTTACATATCTCAAGAGAAGGTGTTCTGCCCGCCAATCAAGAAGAGTCTGACAATGATCCACATCTAATGAAGAATGCAGATGTAAGAATCAAAATCGCAACATTTCAAAGCGATTACCAAAACAAGGTAAAACAGACCGTCATGAGAAACAGGGAGCTTAAAGCTATATGAAAGTATATACAGACCTAGATTTAGTACAAAACGTAAAAGATTATAAATGTAACAAATCATTAATAGAGTTACATAATAGACATGAGAAATTATGTTTATCTATTTTATATAAATTATCTAAAAGATTTAATTGTTATTTTTTAGTAGAAGAAATTAAGCCTGAAATCCACCATCTGATATATGACTCTGCACATAAGTATGATGAATTTAGGAAAACAAAATTTTCTACATTTCTTGGTAATGAAACAAAGTGGTTATTCTTCACTAAAATGAACTCAATTACAAAGAGCAACAACAATAGAAGGCTTAATGATTTACTTAAGCATAATTTAGATGAAAATAAAGAAGATATTTGTGAAGATATATTTAATATTTCAGTAGATTTTCTTAACGAAATCAAGGATGAAAGAATTTGTAAAATTTTTAAATTAAGATACGAAGTTGGAAAAAAGAACACAAATAAAGTTATGCCATGGCATGAAGTTGGAGCTATTATGAACTTAAGCTCGCAAGGTTGTATAAACCTACACGCAAGTGGAATTAAATTTTTACAAGAACGCCTAAAGCAAGAAGGTATACAGCATGCTTAACAGACTAACAATAATAGGCAATCTAACAAAAGATCCAGAGCTGAGAAAAGTATCAGACTCTATGTGCGTATGTAAGTTTAGCATTGCAGTTAATAATGCTATCAAAAAGTCAGTACTATATCTTGATGTAGAGTGCTGGAATAGAACAGCTATCAACTGCCACAAGTTTCTTAAAAAAGGATCTTCAGTATCTGTTGACGGTCGACTAGAACTAAACCAATGGCAAAGTAAAACTGGAGAAAATAGATCAAAGATATACTGCGTAGCGGATCTAGTTCATTTTCTAAGATCAGAACCCAAAACAGATTCCACACCTCAAACAAATAATGCTGAGGTCGATATGGAGGAAGACGAAGACGAAGTTCCATTCTGATATGAATAGATTAATATTTAAAGGTCCCCTAAATAACCTATCCTTTGGAAATGTATCTTATAATATCATAAGAGAAATATGGAAAAAAGGAGATATAGATTTAATAATTTTCCCGCACAATAATTCAATAGACCTGTCTAGCTTTATGCCTATAGATAATGATCTCAAAGTCTTTATAAATAATTCAATAAAAAATAGATACAAAAAACTTAAAAGTGATACGCCATGCATAAACCTATGGCACCTAAACGGTGCCGAAAATAAAATATCAGACAAAAATATACTATATACTTTTCATGAAACAGGAGAATCAACAGAATCAGAAATCAATATAGCAAAAACCTACGACACTTGTATATTTAGCAGTAATTACAGTAAGCTATGTTTCGAAGAGTCAGGCTTAGATAACTCTGGTTTTGCACCACTAGGCTTCGATGAAGACCTACATCTTACTCAAAAAAAATACATGCAAGGTAAAATACATTTTGGACTCATGGGTAAGTGGGAAAACAGAAAAAATACCTCTAGAATAATAAAGTGTTGGGCTAAATTATTTGGAAACAATAACGATTATCAATTAACATGTTGCGTAAATAATTCTTTTCTAAAAAAAGAACAAATTATTGCTTTAAAAAAAGCCTCAACAGAAGGCAAAGATTATTTTAATATAAACTTCTTACCCTGGCTAGAGTCTAACGCCCAAGTTAATGACTACTTAAACTCTATAGATATAGATCTTGGCGGCTTAAGCGGTGCGGAAGGATGGAATCTTCCAGTTTTTAACTCCACCTGTTTAGGTAAGTGGCCTATTGTTTTAAACGCAACCTCACACAAAGACTGGGCAACCCAAGAAAACTCTATATTAGTAGAACCTACGATTAAACAACCTATATATGACAACGTATTTTTTAAAGAAGGTGGAGAGTTTAATCAAGGACACATGTATACATTCAGCATGGAAGAGTTCGAAGTAGCTGTAAAAAAAGCTATTGATAAATATAAAAATAATTCATATAATAATTCTGGAGCCAAATTGAAAGAAAAATTTACATACAAAAATACCTTAGATAAAATACTAAGTTACATATAATGCCAATATACATATTTAAACACCCTAAAAAGGAACAGTATAAAGAAGTTTTTTTTCATATGAATGACGAAAAAGTATTCATAGACGATGATCAGGTCGAATGGAAGAGGGTTTACTTAAATCCTAATTGCAGTATAGATAGCGACATAGACCCAATGGACAATGTTGCTTTTATAAATAAAACTGGCAATACAAAAGGTACTTATGGGGAATTATTAGATAAAAGCGCTGAATTAAGTCAAAAAAGAGCAGATAAATATGGCTACGACCCATTAAAGAAAAAATATTTCCAAGAATACTCTAAAAAAAGGAACGGAATAAAGCATCATTTAGACAAAGATTAACAGATGTTTTCAGTTAGGTGTACATATAGTGTATGCCAGATTTTGAAAATAATCCAACTTTTAACAGTGAGATACAAAAAATTGATCCTAATCTGGGGGTTAATTTCGGTTACATATGGAACGCAGGTCTAAAAGCATGGGTTCCCGATAGCGGTGCATCAATAAGCGTAGATAATTTAGAATTAAATTTAGACGCAAGCGACACTGAATCTCACAGGTTGCTATCAGGAATATCAGGAGAGCTAGCAAACCTAGAAAATGAATCATCAGATGAAGAAACACATAGACTATTAACAGCCATATCTGGCCTCTTAGACACTCCTACCGATGGAATCAATTCTGACGAAAGAACACACGAACTACTTTCTGGCGTTTCTGGATTACTAGAAGAATCGTTAGCTACAGAAGACGAAGAGTCTCACAGATTATTATCTGGAATTTCTGGGTTAATCGAGGACTCTATGGACAGCCTGGAAAATACCGTTGCGACGGGTTTTGGACATACTCATGTAATGATAAACCAAACCCACACACACTTACAAGATATTAACGAATCCATAGACAATTTAACAAGCTCAAACCAAAATGATTTTCAAAAAGTTAGAGAACACCAAGAAACCCAAATAAATAAACTTCAAGAATCTATTGATGTAGAAAATTTAATACTAGAAGAACTTGAAGACGCCAATCTATTACATCAAGAAAATATAGACGTCAACTCAGGCATATTAGATTCATCAGAAGAAATAGAAGATTTAATTGAGGGCTCAAATGAATGGCTTTCTGGGATATCGGGAGTTTTAGAAAAACTAAATATAGAAATTGGTGCCGATCCAGAGAATCATAGGATACTTTCTGGTATATCTGGCCAAGATGAAGTTCACTACATAGAAAACGAAAGAAATTTAAGAAATATCAGCACCCACGCAGAGCAGCTTAGTCTATCTGTAGAAGAGTTAAAAAGTAATTTTAGAGATTTAACTTTTTACGTTAAAAAATTCGAAGAAGAAGGAATGGTGCAGGAAGAAGATCGAGCTTTTGAACCACTAGCCGCAAGATCTTTTAGAGATAAAGTTTTTGATAAAGTGACATACAATGGACGTCTTAATAACAACGAATCACCTGAATTGTCTCAATCTTTACTGCTTGCAGAAAACTTTCAAGGTGAAGCAAACAAAGATAGAGTTTATGTGTTCGACGAAGCAATGCCACACTCGATAAGATTTGAAGACTATAAAGGTAATGAAGATGGATATCAGTCCTTATTTCCATTTCCAAAAAAGCTGGGCAGTGATGATAGGGTAACTATATACAATGATAGCCCCTTCCCCCTAGAAGTATACTTCAGGGGAGGTCAAGAAGATTTTAAATTACATGAAGGCCAAAAAATGGAACTCACCAAAGACGAAGCGTATCAAGCGTTCCTGCGCAGAGAATATACGATATCTGGATTTGAAGTTAGATACAGCATTGAAAGAATGTACACCCCTGAAGAAAACGTATTTGATGAAAAAGATAGCCACATCATGAAGCCAGAGCAAACACATTCAAGAGTCGGCTTAGGCTCTATAGTTGCAGATAACGATTATGTATATGTTGCCTATGGAGAAGGTTGGAAAAGGCTTGCTATAGCTGACTGGGAGCAGTGCAATAGAAAAGATGACAGAGCCTTCCCCTTAGATTACTACGACACCTACTGCGATGAGCATTTTCTATATCTCAAACAAGACGTTGACAGAAGAATAGCTTTAGCAGAATGGGCATATACATCTCAAATTCCAATGCAGGGACATAATAATTTTTGGGCAGATAAATATTTTATATACTTAAAACATGTCGGAGCCTCCAATAAAGTTGGGGGAGATAAAGGCAAGGATGAATGGAGGAGGTATGCGTTAGCAGAATTTGCACAATGAAAATATCAAATTTTAGAACTAGTCAAAATAGAGAAGAAATAGATTATCAAACTTCAGTCATAGATAATCTAGGTAATCTATATACTCAAAACGAAAACTTAAATCAAAAATTATTAGATAAAATATCAGAAGAAAATAACTTATTAATACAAAATGATAATGCACACTTTCAAGAAATAGATTCAGATTTAGAAAAAATAAAATTCAATATCAGTGGCTTACAAGCAAGAACAGAAAGAACAAAAATATTTAATCAAAAAATAGACGAAGATATATTAATATTAGAATCTCCTGATGAACAATTTTCTTTGCCTGATAACTGTGAAACAATATTTAATCCCGTTAGCGCACTAAAAGAAAAAGAACAATTTTTTATATTACAAGAAGATATTGATGAATCTCATTGTAGCGAAAGAGCGTTTAACTTTGATACGGATCAAAAATTTGCAATCAGACTAGATCAATATTCTGGAGACTCCTTTGGTTACTTTGATGCATATGGTTATCAAGAAAACCCAAGCTCTGATGTATATATTATAAACGACACACTATATAAACTTAAATTTAGAATAGATGATCAACAAGATTATGTATACATAGAAGATGGATTTAGTATGGCTTTTTCTGATATAGAAATAGATAATGTTTTATCATTCAAGAGAGATCATACAATTTCAGGATATACAGTTAGGTATATTGTTGAAGGAAAAATGAACTCAGAATGAGAATTTCATCCCATAAAAGTCTAATTAGAGAGATAGCCCCAGGGGTTATACAAATAGGTAATAACCCATTTGCTCCAACTTTGATGCTTGACGATATACAAACCAAAGCCGAAGTTGCCGGAGAACCACTGCTTTTAGGTAAAGATTTAGATAATATAACAGGAACAAGCCTTGACTATGAAACAGCTATTATAGCCCAGGGATACTTTGCTAATAGACCTATAGCCGAAAACCTGCCAATACTAATTTCCGGAGATCTAGATGAAGAGCTAGCAGCATTAGATGCAGCGATATCAACAGAAAGAACAGAAAGACTCGATGATGTAAGTTCGCTTCATTTTAATTTATATAGAGCTAGTGGATTATTAAATACAGCTATAGAAACTGAAGCTTCTGGTAGAATTGAAGCAGTAAAAGATTTACAAGAAACCCTTGAGGTTTCCAGTGGTATACTAAGAGCAGATATCGACCTAGAAATATCAGAAAGAATAAAATCTATAGATGAAATCTCAGAGTCTCTAGAAGTTGCTAGTGGTATACTTAATTCTGGAATTAACGATCTCCATGAATCCCTAGAAATAGCAAGCGGTATTTTGCAATCTGATGTCAATTTAGAAACTCAAACAAGAGAACAAGACATAGAAGAGTTGAATCAATCCCTGCAAATTGCTAGCGGAATATTAAGATTTGATTTAGATGCAGAGATACAAAGCTTAAAAGACGAAGACCAATCATTGCACCAAAGAATAGACGAAATACAAGGGGATGGTATTGGCATATCTTATGCCGAAGCAAACAATTTAGCTAAAAAATGGGCTTTAATATTGGGTTAATAACCCCTGGCCAAGATATGGAGTTTCCCACCTTCTTCTGTAATAGTATCACTTATAATCAAGTCAAACTGACTGTTAGTTATAGATTTGACGCCAAAAACATACATGGTTTCTGATGCTGACGGCGGCTCGTATTGAATGAATACAGAGAAATTAGTTCCCTCTAAAGTTTTACCATAAGATATTGTTGAACTTTCAATGCCAACTGGTAAGTCAAAAGTTCCAATAAATTCTGAATTAGAAACTCCTTGCGCGGTGTCCCTAGCATTTTTATCTATTATTTGTTGCCAAATTAATTGTCCTTGTGGATTTAATTGTGAGACATAAAACTGACCATCACTATCAGAAGCGATAGCTCCCTCAAAAGGAGGGTCAGAAGAATTTAAAAAAGATGACTGAACCTTTTGTAGCTTTAAAGGCATGGCTGCCAAAACGTTACCTAATTGAGCTTGTACATTTTGCAGACTCATTTACAGCGCCTCCTCTATCGTTATGAAAACATCAAGAATGTTTCCAGCATTTGTAATAACCTGATTATCAACAACAACCTTGTTTCCATCAATAATTCCAAAAGCGGATTCAAGATTACTGGTTCCATCTTGCTTTGCTCCAGTTATAGCAGAATCATAAGATACGCTAAATGAATTACCACCCTCGGGCTGAACTGAAACAGTCAGCTTATTTGGATTAATCACAACCGTTCCAATCTCCACTGGCTCATAAGCCGTTGCCTCACATACAACAGTTCTTTGGTCAAACCCTCTTATCGCCCCAGTATCCACAGCGCTAAATGTTTCTCCAATAATTTTCTCTCCAGAAAATGTTATCGAAAAATTACCCTTTGGCGTATTATCATCAATACTTATAGTAAAAGAAAAAGACTTGCTATGGTTTTTGGTAATAGAAGATATTGTTATATCTGGGTCTGATGTATCTGATATAGATAAAGAATTTAGCTCTTCACTTACTGTTACATTAACATTACTTACGCTACCAGCGCTGCTAGATCTAAAAAGATTTGGCGAAAAATTCAAACTAGGAACAGTTCCAAATGATTGTATCTGAACAGAGCTACTATTGAAACTGGCCGTCCTACCATTCGAAGCCTTAAACAAGGAAACCGAAAAATTTCCAGAAGTTCTACTGTTAGCATTTTCCGCGGATACCACGAAAGGTCCGTCAGATAAAGTCACCGGTTCTGTTTTTAATTGAAAAACGTTGCTAAAACTAAAATTATAATTATCATAATTATTAGCGTTAACATTAAATGAAACCAGGTCTGTTGTATTATTTATAAAATTATAACTATGTGGATATGAAAAAGAAATACTTCCAGATGGAGATGCGTTATTAGTTAGAATTGTATTATCGGAAGCGTAAGATGCAGAGGGGTTGCCAACTAAATCTTGCACTTGAACATTAAAACCTCGCTGTTGAGGAGAATTTCCTGCAGAAATTGACACATTAAACTCAAATGTAAAAGTGCCATCTAAATTATCTATATAAGAGGGAGAGTTTACAGTCTTTGATGAAATCGCTGATCCAGAAACAGACACTCTACCCATGGCCTTATTCGATACAACTTTAACTCTAGCTGTATCACCCGACCTAGCTTCTGTCTGCTGAACAGTAACATTTCCAGATTCTGAATTAAAAGAAGATGTTCCGTAAAAACTATTTGTTCCGCTTCTATTAACAAATTCTGCGGATATAACTTGAGGCGGAGTATCCTTTTGAATTATTAAAGAGGTTTGCCGACTACCGTTTTTAAAAATATACGTCTGCTCAGATGAAGAGTCAAGCCTAACAGTGGTATTAAAAGAATAACCATTACTATTTACAGATAAATCTTGATGTGGGATATCGACTAACGAAGATTGATCTCCACTAACCAAATAAGATATAGCAGGTTTAAATGTTTGAGCATCACCCCTTTCTGCCAATATTGATACATCGATTTGATCGCTAGCTGTTTTAATTTTTTTAATTACCGCCCCACTAAATTCAGATTCCACAATCTCACGAACTCCACCCACAGCATTCACGCTAGTAACAAAAACTGGCCCGGTATCCAAGCCACCCGCAGACTCCCCAGAAGAATCGCCAGAGTCAGAACCAACTATAGTCCCGACCACAATCTCATCAAAGTAACCTACGTCACCTCTAAAAACGCTACCACTAATGTCTCCAGATTCAGTAGTAAAGTCTACTATTTTGGAGACCCGCATGTCTCCTGATACAGTCAGATCACCCCTGACTGTCACATCATTAACAAAGTCTTTATGGCCAAATATTTCGTCATCTCCGTGGAGCCTTAAATAATCCCCAGAGACCACACAACCTTTTGTTATAAATTCAGCCATATCAAAGATCCGTAAATGTTACTGTTGCGGCTATTCTACCCCCTACCTCAGCAGACGCTCCAATTGATTCTCCAGTGTCTAATATAAACTTTTCATTGCCGAACATAAATGTTTCAGATGCAGGTATGTACAGTTGTGAAATTACTTTTGTTTCATCTCCAGGCGTTTGATCGCTAGACATAACAAAAACGTCAATAACATCAGCATGTTTGCTGCTATTACAAAAATATATTCCTAGGTTTGCTAAAGATTTTTCAGAAGCAGAAACAATTTCAGTATAACCCTGTAAGATTTGTACATTCTTAATCATCCCTCTTCCCTCCCATACTATGGTAATATATAGCAGATGGATACAGGCCTAATTCTTTTTCCTGGCTAATATCTAGAACCTCAGGAATTACTGATAGACTTGCTATAATAGTATGGTCATTTATACATTTTTCTGCTAACTCTTCCCACTCATCTTTAGACGAAGAACAGATTATAGACTCGCACAATTCTCCAATTAAACCCTTTTGCTGCTTAGTTAGCCTTTTTTTATTATGTTTTTTAAGTATTCCGCTTTTAATATACGAGCTAAGACTTTCTGCTTTGTAAATAATTTCTTTTATATCTTCTGGGCTAATAGAATCTTTACTGGAATTGTTCTGCTGTGGTATATCGCTAGTTCCAGCAGGTCTTCCAGTTTGATTAGGAGTTTGATTAACCGTCTGAGGGGCGGCAGGTTTTTCTTCAATTTGTTGCTTTCTTAAATCTCTATCTTCCTTTTGACCTGGAGCCTCTACAGATGGAGTTCCACCAACTAAAGGATTATATTTCCCTCCTCGCCTGTCTTCAAGATAATCTTCTTGAGATAAAGATAAGTCCTCTGGGTTTGGATAAATACCAGTTTTAATAGCATTAATACCTTGTTCAGGCGTCAATATACCTAATTCAATTAATCTTGTTGCAACTCTTTGTAACTGCACTTCGTCTTTGATATCAATTTCTTCAAACTGTGCTGTAGGGTATTGTCTGAAACCCATGTTTTCGCAAACCATTTTAATTTGCTCTTGTAAAAAATCATTTAAGAAAGCGTTTCTAGATTCTTTTAATCTTTCTAAAAATATCTCAGCTTTTACCTGAGTATTACTATACCTTTCATCTCCAACAATTATATTTTGTAGACCTTCCCTGATATCTTGATTAACTATTTGGTACTTATCAGGCCCAACCACTTTTCTTAAATCTGGTATAATAAAATCAGCCTTAGTGGTATAGTCGCTAACTAAAACCCTACCAACACTTTCGTTTTGAAAAAGCTTTTGCATAGCTTCCAAATTCCTAGGATTTATTCCGCCTTTCTCAGGCTCGGCACCCATAGTAATTAATAAAATTACATTTTCAATTGTTCTACAAATCGCTTGATCAATTTTCTTAAGCTCAATTTTATAATTTATATCATCAAGAACAGGAAAACCAAAAGGAATAGCAAAAGGTTCATAGTCTTGTTTTTTATAAAAAGAATGCGTTATATTATCTTCGGGCAAAGGAACCTTAACTCCATCCCTAGGATAAGAGTTGTTTTGTAAATCTTCTTTTATTTCCTGTGGTAAATTGTCAAAAACCTGCTTATCATAGTCAGTCTTAGGATTTTGTAATCTCTCTAAATCATACTCCGACAGAACTTTAAAATATTGACCCTCCTTAAAAGTTGTAGCCCTGTGAGCCATAATATCATAAGGATTTAAAAATATATACTTAATTGGTATTTTGCCTGGAGATATACCTCCATAAACTTTAGTCAGTTTCTGAAAGTCTTCTGATGTAAACTTTCCATCAACCCTATACATAAAAATATTTCCAGACCTATAGTACTCTCTGAAATATTGATCCCTTATTTTCCATAAGTTAATTTTCTCAAACCATTTATATATAAATTCTCTAGATTTTGCGTTACCACCTTTTAGTTGAATTTCTGAATTAGCAAATTCAGCCATAATATCTATAGCATTTCGAAATATAGATATATTAGCATAAGCTTTTTGGCAAAGCTCGACAGTATCTCTAATAGAAATCCCTCCTGCCGAAACATCATAAGGCAAAACCCCTTCTCTTATATTTTCAAATTTATCCTTTTTTGTAGATTTATGCTTAAGATTAGACCTCCTAGAAGTTCTATCCGCAATAGGCTCATTTCTTCCGGCATTAGATTGTAACATTACCGACGCCGCAGAAGTCTCACTATAGTAAGATTCACCCGCAAACACTGGTGGTATAGATTCCTCTGGCTGTTTATTAACATCCGCTGCCTTTGCGAACTTATCCCAGTACGGAGATTTCTTATTATATTTTCTCTTACTCACAGCAATACTATACACATATATTATATAAAAGTCTAAGTAAAGTCTAAAGTTAACTTTTAACTTTTAACAAAATTAAGTTTCGTGTATATATTGATATGAACATAGGCATCATATCAGATTTTAGTAAAAACCCGTTTAGTAACGGCTTGACGCAAAACATTATACACCTCAAAAAATGCCTAGATAACTGCGGTGCCAATGTTTTTTATATAGATTATTCAAAATTCTTCGGAAAAGAAGTGGACAAGGTTAGCCATTTCTTTATTAAAAAAGACAAACTCATACCAATCAATGATTTAACGCCAAAAGATGTTTCTAAATTGGATTTAATACTTAGCCCTGGAGTAGCAATAAAACAAGATAAAGTTAATGAATTTAAATCTTATAATAAAAAAGTAAAAATTGCAAACATACGTTATGCGAACTCATTCATCCAGAGGATGCAAAACTGGGGTCTTTTTAGTAAAGAGCATTATGGGGCGTCCGAAAAGCCTATGAAAGAAGCTGTATTTGACGCACACCTATATAGCCCACACTTCAAAAGATTCCATGAATTAGAAGAAATCGAACAAAGATGTTTCGTAGGAGAAATTCCATATCTATGGTCCCCAAATGTTTTAAACAAAATTGCTGCAGATAATAATTTTGAAATTGATTATAAGCCTGGTAAAATTAAAGAGCTAGCGGTATTTGAACCTAATGTTGAGATATCTAAATCTTGCCTAGTCCCACTTATGGCAATAATACACTTATTAAGAACAAACCCTAATTCGTTCGATGCAGCAACAGTCTTTTGTGCAGATAAATTTGGCACCAGCATAAACAAATACATTAATAATAATTTAAATTTACAAAGTTATAAAAACAAAATATTTTTTGAAGGCAGGTACAATATAGCATATATTCTCGACAAATTTAATCCAACCTTTATTTCTCATCAAGTAATGTGCGAGCTCAATTATGTTTATCTAGAGGCTTTGTATTTTGGATACCCACTAATACACAACTCAACAATGCTAGAAAATCAAGGTTACTACTATCAGGAATTCAACGCAATAGAATGCGCTCAAAAAATATTAGAATCACAAGAAAAGCATGATGATAACCTGCAAAATATAAAACAAAAGCAAAAAGATTTTACATATCAATTTAATGCGGATAACCCCAAGGTTATAAATAAGTATACAAATTTACTCAATCAAATAATTAATTTATAATGGACATAGGTATAACATCTAGATTTTTTTATGGCTTTTTCGCAAACGGTTTATGTCAAAATATTATATTCTTATATGAACTCCTAGAAGCAGCTGGATATAATCCTATATTTATAGATTTCTGCGACACAAAAGATCACAAGTTAATAGATAGAGGTGCAGAAAGAGCTGTTCTTAAAAATAAAAATATAATACATTATTCAGAACTCAAAGAAAATGTTCATAGTTTTGATGTTGTATTATGCCCAGGAATAGCTTGCAATCACGACCACTATATTACATATAAAAGCTTAAATCAAAATTGTAAAATAGTTTCAATACAATACGGAAATACTTTAATGACAGATATGTGTGATTTTATTTGCAAAGAAAAAAGCCAAGGAAAATGGCCAAAACCAATAAACGTACAAATATATGACGAAACATGGATATCACCACACTACAAGTTCCAGGATCAGTTTCTAGAGGTATCAAACAACTGCCCAGTTAAAATACTACCATACATATGGGATGATAAATTTATAATAGAGTCTGCAAAATCAATAGGCATACTAAAAAACTTACAGTACAAGCCCAATCAAGCAAGAAACATAGCAGTTATAGAACCAAATTTAAATATTACAAAAAATTATTTAATACCATTAAACGCAGTAAAACATTTATTAAGAACAAAACCCGAACTTATTGAAAACGCCTTTTTTTATGGAGCGGAAGGCATACTTTCAGAAGACAAAACCTTTGTATACTCCAGGATACAACATGATGAAGTTTTTATCAAGCACCTTAACAAACTTTATTTTGACCCCAGAAGACCTATTATAGAAATCATGAAATATGAAAACCCTATCTTTCTATCACATCAACATTTAAACGCATTAAATTATGCTCACCTAGAAGCTTTATATTTCAATTATCCACTCGTTCATAATTCGGATTTCATACAAGATTACGGATATTACTATAACGAATTTGATTGTATAGATGCTGGAAAAAAATGCATAGAAGCCATTGAGAGGCACGATGATTGCTTAGATGAAAACGAATTAAACAACAAAGAAGTGATATGGAAATATCACCCAAGAAACAAAAAAAATATTAAAGACACGTCTGTATTGATTGAAAACCTATTCACAAATTAGTATTTTTAGGGTATACTAAATTGATGGCAAAAATTATTGCTGCTGAAAAGATAAAGCTGGACACAGTAGAAGTTAGTAAAAATGCCGACGATAAGTTGGTATTTGGAACAACTGTCCAAGCTGGTGTTGATGTCACCGAATCCTTGCAAACTCGTTTGAGTAAGCAAGAGTCTGATCAAGACAGCGTTGCTGGTTCGATTCAAACTCGCCTTAGCGAGCAAGAAGACGATCAAGACGCTGTTGCAACATCCTTGCAAACTCGCCTGAGCAAGC
>CEPA01047830.1_pt1 | contig 15520 bp, 14 predicted proteins | sample 356241 | NCBI WGS metagenome assembly CEPA01 (sample SAMEA2620542, study PRJEB7988) | marine metagenome | biome: marine biome (ENVO:00000447); feature: surface water layer (ENVO:00002042); material: "saline water (ENVO:00002010), including plankton (ENVO:xxxxxxxx)" | depth 5 m
ATCCGGTCCTTCGCTTTTGCGAGTGACTGATGCATCTCCATGGATGCTCCTCCCGGATAGGCGAAAATGTCGGTGACTCCCTCTCTGATCAGAGATTCAACGAGGATGTCGGCTCCATTCATTTCTTGGGTAGCTTGAGAAGGCTTTTTAACGTCTGTGGTTGCACTCATCGTAAGGTGACTTTTAGCGAGATAAAGAAGTCCAGGGTTAGCCCTGGCAAGTAGGTTTCGCAATTTCTCTAAAAGTTTGCTGGGATTTTATATATACTCTTAGGAAGCGGCCTCGCTAAAGTCGATTACTCTCCGATCATTTAAATCTCCAAGATTGCGATAACGGGCATATCGCTTTTCCAGGAGCTGATCCCTCGTGAGCTTCAAGAGCTCCGCCAAGTGGCTCCGAACGGCTTTGCCGACGGAATTCGCTGCTTCCGAAGGAGAGTTTTGGGCTCCGCCCAATGGCTCTTCGATGACTTCGTCGACGACTCCTAGATGCTTAAGAAGCGCCTGATCGCCTAACCTCAATGCGGAGGCGGCTTTAGATGCTTGAGAACGATCCTTCCATAGAATTGCAGAACAGCTTTCTGGCGAAATTACGGAGTAATACGCGTTTTCGAGGATTAGAACCCGATCTCCAACTGCAATACCAAGAGCGCCACCCGATCCGCCTTCGCCAACTACTACTGTGACTATGGGCACCTCCATCTGGCTCATCTCACGGATATTGACGGCAATGGCTTCCGCTACATGGCGTTCTTCCGAACCTACGCCAGGATAGGCGCCGGGGGTATCGACCCATGTGATGATTGGAAGGCCGAATTTTTCTGCCAACTTCATGAGACGCAGTGCTTTGCGATACCCTTCGGGATTCGGCATTCCGAAATTCCGGAGAATGTTCTCCTTAGTATTGCGGCCTTTTTGCTGGGCAATAATCATTACAGCCTTGCCGTCAAGGAATGCCGTACCGCCTAGGATCGATTTGTCGTCCCGGAATTGACGATCCCCATGCATTTCACGGAAGTCCTCGAAAATGGAGTTCACATAGTCCAGAGAATACGGCCGCAAGGGATGTCGGGCGAGTTGAACTCGCTGCCAAGACGAGAGGTTCGAATAGATCGAACGCTTGGTTTGCTCGATTTTCGCCTCGATCGCACTAATTTCGCTCGATACGTCAATGTGGTTCTCTTCTGACAACTGATGCAGGGCATCAAGCTGCTTGATCAAACCGCGAAGCGGCTTTTCAAAGTCGAGAGCATATTTCATGTCCATAGGCCTGAGTCGTGAAAAGTGGCGGACTATGTGATTGAGAAGTTGAAAGTCGAGGTTAAAGGGCGTGCCTTAAACTGAGCTTTATCCGCTGACATCCAAACCGGTTTGTTCCTGATCCGGATTCTTAAGCTGTTCTTTCCAATCGGCTATTTTTGCCTGAGCTCCAAAATGCTCAGCTTTTTCCTTTGAGCCCAGCTCGAGCCAGATACGTGAAAGGCTAGTGTTAATAAAGAGGTCGTCTGAATCGAGGGCGTGGGCCTTTTCGGCAGCCTGAAGCGCTTCTGCGTATTGTTTTTCGGAGTAGCGTATCTCGCACAGGGCGTGCCAGGCAGCGAAGCTATCAGGATGCGATTCCACGATATTCTCCAGCTTTGAGAGGGCGATGCAAGCGTCGCCCATTGTGAAATCGAAGGTGGCGTCTTCTATTGCACTTTGGGTTTCTTCTAAATCTGGCATTAGTCTGGAAATAGGATTCCCTTGGCTTTCTGACGTTTACGATAGGCGAACGTTCAAGAATTGTCCAGTCAAGGTGCGCGAAATTTAAAGAATTAGCATCGCGTCCCCGTAGCTTAAAAACCGGTAGTCGTGGGCGAGGGCCTCTTTGTAAATATCTTTTAACCAGGCAATTCCTTCATTGGAACCTGGTTTAAGAAAGGCGGAAACCAGGCAAAGAAGAGTCGATTTCGGCAGGTGGAAATTTGTGATAAGCGCATCGACTCCTAGGAATTCGCATGGGGAATAGAGAAATAGGGCCGCTTCCCCCTTAAAAACAGGGCTGTGCACTGCACTGCATTTTCGCAAGTAATCCTCGACGCTTCGCACGCTTGTGGTCCCGATGCAAATGCGGCGCTCTCCCTTATCTGGAGCCCTCCGCAAGGCTTTTTGAGCGGATTCTGGGATCTCATAGATCTCCCGATGGATTTGATGGGACTCCACGGAGCCTTCGTCCATTGGTTTGAACGTTCCCACTCCGACGTGCAGTGCAAGGTCGTGGAATTGACCGCCCTGTCCCTCTATCGATTTGACGAGTGTCGGCGTAAAGTGCAGGCCGGCGGTAGGGGCCGCCGCGGCAACAGTCTTTTCCGACTTGGCATATACTGTCTGGTATCGGTCTTTGTCGGATCGGTCCCTTGGATCGTTCTTTTCCCGATTGATGTAGGGGGGAAGCGGCATTTTGCCAAGTTTCTCGGCCATGCTTGCGACGGATCCCTCATTTTTCAGGCTGAAACTTACGCAATACTCAGCCTGTGTATTTTTCCCAAAAACGGTGGCATCGAATTCGTTTTCAACGGAAAAAACGGCACCCATAGGAAGCTTTTTTCCCGGCTTCAGGAGGCACCACCATTGCTCATTTGAAGTCTCTTTCGGATCTGATGAGGGCTTTCCGGCAGGACGAAGAAGGAGGCATTCGACTCGGCCTCCAGTTGGTCGGCGAGCGAAGATTCGGGCGGGAAGCACTTTGGCGGTATTTCGAAAAAACAAGTCTGTGGGTTTAGCATAATCCAGTAGATCTCGGAACTTTCGATGTTCAATGGTCTGGCTGGACCGATGTACTACGAGAAGGCGGGACTCGTCACGAGCGAGAAGCGGTTCTTGGGCGATCCGTTCAGGTGGCAGTTCGTAGTCAAATAAGGCAGCGTCCATGAGAATGCCCTCGAGTGTTTCACACCGCAATTCGGTGTCGAGCGATTATTGAACTCGGTCCTCTTAAATGACGAGGCAATCCAAACTGGTGGAGGTAAATAAGGAAGAGGGTCTAGTCTATCTCGCAAAGACAGGGAGTTATTCGGGCTGACATAGGTTATCGAGCACTTGCGGGATAGGTCTCTCATTTCCGAAAAAAGCCCTTGAAATTTGTTTTAAATGCATAACTGTAGCCGGCTCTCAAGGTCTATGGTAGGATACTCAAGCGGCCAACGAGGGGAGACTGTAAATCTCCTGGGGCAACCCTACACAGGTTCGAATCCTGTTCCTACCACCACTTTTTTAGCGGCACAAACGGGCCGCTTTTTTTTGTGGATAAATCCTATGTTGTTAATTTTTAAGGGGTTTGATAACGAATGATTCTTCTGGTTAGTCCGAATTGTAAATCTTGCGTGGTGCAGAATATGGGACGAATCAGGGCGTTTTGAGACCTGCTTTTCCCCCACTATGTGCTCATGTCCCCTTCACATATCAAGCACGATGCGGGTATTTATGAGTATCTCGACCGGAATCGAAAGCGGCCCTTTATCTGGCGACAGATGGTTAAGGGGAAACAAATATCGGGGTTGAACCGGAGGGATTTAAGATCGGTGTTCCAGCAAGCGAAGTAATCGTTTCCGAATGGGATGGTTGATTGATGAAGCGGAGCAAACCTGCCGAAGTACAGTGGACCGCTCGTGGATACGCTAGTTGTTAGGAAATTCAATTGTTCCGATTTGATTCGGAGGGTTGGTTGAAGCCTTCACTCTATCCAACTATAAGCGTCTTGGACAACTGTGACATTTTTCCAAAATAGACCTACTTACTGGAGATGGATCTTTAGCCTTTTCAGTTTCGTAAATCCAAGACTCTTTCGAACGAAGTTTTCACTCCTTACACTCCGTAGTGATCGTGAACTTGGAAATAGGAGCGTGTTATGAACTATCTCATTGGGTAGACTTATAAATATATGTCGCTGAAACTGCTCCAACAAACTGTGGGACAAAATGCATCCATGAATCTGCAATTGCCAATTTACCTGAAACTATTAGGGCAATGGTTACTGCAGGATTGAATGATGCAAGAGAGATGCTACCAACTGTTATTGCACCAGCAAGGACAACGAGAGCGATTGCAGCACCATAGTAACCGTTTCCGGATGTGGATTCATTAGTTGCAACGTTGAGAATAACATATGCCAATGCGAAGGTGAAAAGAAGTTCGGCAACTATCGCATCAGTACCTAATTCAGCAGCTATAGGAGATAACGCATCGGGGAATAAAAGATTCTCAACAACTATCGCAGCAGAAACTGCCGCTGTAATTTGTGAAGCAATGTATGGAAGAACCTCATCCTTTTCACAGGCACCTCTGAGGTAAATCGAGACAGTCACTGCAGGGTTGTAATGAGCCCCTGATATGTGACCACCTGCGTAGATCATAACCATAAGAGTAGCAGCTATACCGAAAGGAGCAAATTCTCCTGCAGAGCCATAAACTGCTGCCGTACATATTGTTAGTGAGAGGAAGAAAGTCCCTATGAATTCAGTTGTTAATTTATGCTGTATTGTATGTGTCATGCTATTTTTCATGAACTGAACGTCCATGAATGTTGTTCTTAATATTCAACATCAAAGAATTTGTAAGGCCTTTCAGGAGGCGGGAGGCGAACATATTAAATCGGTTGCGGATTTGGTACCTCCAATTCCGAAAAATCATCAAGATTCATTTGTTGTTAATAGGAAATTAAATTGGACCGATCTGGTTCGGAGGGGTCGAACAATTTCACCCAATTAGTTGGTTGCCCTAAGCTATAGAGAGATGAGGAAAGGGGGACTTGATCTAAGTATCAAATACATTTTCGCGATGGAACTTCAGAAAGTTAATCTCTACGAAAAGCCATTAAGGTCGACTGGTACGATCTTCACTTTGAGCAAATCTAATTCGCACACAAAAATAATTTTGCACAGATTTTGCACACAACTTTTGTTAATGTTACGTAAGCTCATAATAACAGATAGGATAAGAGTAATTAAATTTCAGGTTCGAATCCTGCTTATATCACCCCGTTTCAGAAGTAACACTTCTACACAAATATATATTTAAGTCTCTGTACAACAGAATTTTAAGAAGCACTTTTAAAAGTAATTTTGCTGAAAATTCCAAATCTTATGTAGAACTTTGTAGAGCTCTTTAAGAGGCAAACTCAAAGCAGACTCAAAAAACAGCCTAGACAGACGGTATTTTTCAAACTAGATTGTAGTGTTTGTACCATGTACGTTTTTTGAATTTACTAATCGTTTGGACTCTCGGGGGCATTTCTGAAAGTGCCTTTAAAACGCCGTCTTTAACGGGTTGTGATTTTGGAATAACCCTAACCCACTTATCGTAGGGCGTATTATCTTTGATAAAGTTTAATCCGGGCCGCATGCGAAAACATTCGGCAAGAGCTTCCATGAGCTTTCTAGTTAAGAGGGTCTAATATTCTGATAGAAAGAATTCCTTTTCCTGTGCTGAAAATAGAGTGGCGGTATTCTCTAACTAAGTGCTTAAGGTAACCGGGTTCCGGCAAACTGTTGGCTTTTCGGCCTCCATCAATACGCTCCATAGAAGGGTCGTAACCATCCCGCGCAAATTTTCACCAAATCTTCACTTCAAGAAGCGAAGTCAAATGGCTCGTTTTGCCAATTGCTAGTGCAAAATGACGTCACCAACATCCTGTTAGAATCAAACACCCCTTTACGGTTTACTTCAGGCTGGCACGCGTCTAGGTTTCGATTAGATGAAGTCTGAGGCATCAAGCTAGCTTACGCTATAAATTCTTCCAATAGGGGTGGGAAACCATTACCAAAACACTCGAGCATTGGTATCACCATTATGAAAGGCCAGCTTTACCCTGCCGCCACAAATTATCAACAGAGCTAAGTATGCAATCTTTGGTTATGGAATCGTTGAGCTTCCACTAATGCTTTTCATCGCCTTCCTGGATCGGGGTTGAAATTAAGAATTAAAGTCTCAGGCTCGTATAATCCTTTATGGAGTCATTTTAAACCCCTGAGGGGTGGAATGGACCTGAGTATTGGATATTCTACACTGTCTATCGAAGCGCAGCGAGCGTTTACCAAATCACACCTGCAATTATTATGAAAAAGAAAATCACACTCCTCGTCTCTGCTGCTCTTTTCTGCCTGAGCACCTTTACTTTGGCCGATGAAATCACGCTATATAGCCATCGCCATTATGAATATGACAAGGTCTTGTTTAAGAAGTTTTCTGATGAGACAGGCATTAAAGTGAATGTAGTTAAGGCCGGAGCAGATGAATTGATCGAGCGCCTCAAAGCGGAGGGTGACAATTCAGAAGCAGATCTCCTTATGACCGTAGATGCGGGCCGACTACAGCGTGCCAAAGCTGCCGGTCTTTTGCAGCCTGTTGAATCGAAATTGCTTTCAGAGCGCATTCCAGCGGCCTACCGCGATTCGGAAGGGAGTTGGTTTGGTGTGTCCATGCGGGCTCGTATTTTGGCATATGCCAAAGACCGAGTGGAACTGGGTGAATTGAAGTCTTACGAAGACTTAGCGGATCCGAAATGGCGTGGCCGTATTGTCGTCCGCTCTTCCTCCAATATTTACAATCAGTCTCTCATGGCTTCCATCATAGCTGAACACGGCGTGGACGATGCACGGGTTTGGGCTCAGGCAGTGCGCAAAAATATGGCTCGTCCCCCGCAAGGCAGTGATCGTGATCAAATCCGTGCGGTAGCAGCCGGCTTGGCCGACGTAGCGATAGTGAACACCTACTACGTTGGGTTACTCATCAATTCTAGCGAACCTAAGGATCAAACCGTTGGGAAGGGCACGGGTATTTTTTTCCCTAACCAATCGGATCGTGGAACTCACGTCAACGTGAGTGGTGTGGGTGTGACCAAGGCGTCCAAAAACTCCGAGGCAGCTATTCGTTTCATCGAATTCCTGGTTTCCGATGAGGCTCAAGCCGGTTTTCCCCAAGTTTCCCATGAATATCCAATTGTGGAAGGAGCTCCCTGGTCCGGCCTGCTTGATTCCTGGGGTGAATTTAAGACTGATTCCCTTGAATTGGGACGCCTGGGTGAGTTGAACGCAGCGGCCGTGACGGTCTTCAACGAAGCAGGTTGGGAATAGTCGACTGTTTTGGTTGCTGAACTAAACAAATATCTACGTCGCGAGCTTGACGTTTGGTCATTACCAACGGTCCTGCTTGGATTTCTCTTATTGGTTCCGCTTTTCACTGTGGCCATAGGCCTCGGTGATACCGGGCCCAAGTGGGATCACTTGAAGTCTACGGTTTTAAGTGGTTATGTATTCAATACGCTGTTACTTGTTATTTTAGTGACTACTCTGGCAACGCTGTTCGCCGTTCCTGCTGCCTGGGTGATCAGCGTATTTGAATTTCCAGGTCACAGAGTATTCGCATGGGTTTTGATCCTGCCACTGGCCATCCCCACCTATGTATCCGCTTTCGTCTATTTTCAATTTACGGAAGCAGCGATTCCGTTGCTCGTTAAGATCCGCAATGTATGGGGAATTGAAGTCTTCCAATGTGCAGAGATTGCTCTGCGCTACGGATTGCTGACGATCCTAATGGCTTCGGTGCTTTATCCTTACATATATATCAGTGTGCGGGCTTCGTTTTCTCAGCAAAGACAACGGCTTATTGAAGCCGCACATACGCTTGGACATGGTCTGTGGTCCGTTTTCTTTTCGGTTGCATTGCCATTGGCTCGGCCGGCTTTGGTGGGTGGAGGCAGCTTGGTGGTTATGGAGGTGATCAATGACTACGGTGCGGTTCACTTCTTTGGAGTGCCTACATTAACGGAGGGCATTTTCCGAACCTGGTTCGGTCTGGGAGATTTGTCGTCTGCCCTGCGTTTGGCTGGATTAATAATGTTGGTGGTATTTACGATACTTTTCTTTGAACGAGCTGAGCGTGGGCGGGCACGCTATGCGGATCCTGGGCATCGCTCAAAGACTAGGACCCTAAGAAAACTAAGTGGACTTCAAGGAGCATTAGCGGCGGGTCTCTGCCTGATTCCATTAACGCTAGGGTTTCTTTTTCCAACTGGGCAATTGGTTATCTGGGCTTATCGAAGTTGGGGTAAAGTCTTTCGAACGGAATTCGCCATGCATCTTGCGAACAGCTTTATGTTGGCAATTGTGGCAGCACTCGTCCTGACCTTTATAGCACTCCTCTTCTCTTATTCTGTAAAATTACATCCTGTTCGCTGGTTGAAATCTGTTACTGCTATCTCGGCTCTTGGTTATTCAGCACCCGGGGCTGTGGTGGCGGTTGGAGTGATGGTCGTTATCGGAAGTTTGGATCGAATGATCGCTTCCGTAGGAGACGGAGCTTTCATGCTCAGCGGTAGTTTGTTGGTGATTGGGTTTGCGTACTGCGTTCGCTTCTTGGCTGTGTCCTTACAGCCGGTTAACGGAGGAATGAGCAGAATTTGTGGTTCACTCGATGAAGCATCCCGATCCTTGGGTCGTGGAAAGCTAGCAACTCTATGGCACATCAATATTCCTCTCCTGCGAGGAACGCTGGTGGCTGCCTTCACACTTGTGTTTGTAGATATCCTCAAAGAATTGCCGTTGACCATGATTCTACGCCCGGCAAATTTCGAGACTATGGCTACCACTGCATTTAGTTTGGCAAAGGAGGGCAGAATTCATGAGTGTGCTGTGCCGTCTTTGATTTTGTTGGCCGCTGGTGGACTTGGACTAGTGACCATCCATCGGTTAATTCTGACGCCCCAGCGATGAGTGTTTCGCTGGAGTTTCGAGAAGTCGCTAAATGTTATACGGCTTCGGACCAGCCTGCAGTTCAGGACATCAACTTGTGCTTAAATGAAGGAGAAATCCTTGCTCTAGTCGGAGCGAGTGGTAGCGGAAAGACGACGTTGCTTCGTCTGGCTGTCGGGTTGGAAACCCCAGATACTGGGCAAATTATATTAGAAGAGCGAATTGTTGCTGGACCTGCGCATTGGGTGCCGCCTGAACAACGAGGTATTGGACTAGTATTTCAGGATGGGGCACTTTTCCCTCATCTCACTGTTGAGGCAAATATCACCTACGGGATACACAAGTTGTCGAGAGACGAGAGCAAGGCGATCGCCGAGCGGCTCTTGGAAATGGTCGGCCTCAGCGGTAAAGAAAAGCGCTATCCACATGAGTTATCTGGAGGAGAACGCCAGCGCTTGGGCGTCGTACGGGCTCTGGCTCCACAGCCTCGGGTAATACTATTGGATGAACCCTTCGGAAATTTGGATCCAGCTTTGCGTTGCACCATGCGGGAGGAGGTTCGCTCTCTCTTGGTCGAACTCAAAACTACGGTTATTTTAGTGACGCACGACCCGGGTGATTCCTTGGCAATCGCTCACCGCACCGCAGTGTTGTGCGATGGTCGAATTGATCAAATTGGAACGCCTGAAGAGATTTACCGGAATCCGAAAAGCGAATATTGTGCTGGCTTGTTCGGCCCGGCAAATTGCCTAGTCGATAACTCAGGAAGGCAACAGTGGGTTCGGCCTGAGCAGCTGGTTGTAGTAAATAAAAACCAAACGGATGCAATTGAAACCCGCGTTGTAAGTTTCCACCGAACGGGACGTCATACGGAGGTGGCGGTGCGACCAACGAATATGGCGTTAATGGGTGATCAAAAGATATGGCTATTATATCTAGATTCAACCCATACAGTGGAAGAGGGCTCGGATATTTGGGTTACGTGGAATCCTTTTCGAGGATAATAATCCCAATAGGGGTGTGGTCTATCCGGTTTTGGGTCGCGGAGCGATAATGAATCTGAAGGTCTATGAGCAAACCGAGCATTTAGATTTCGTTGATAGGAAAATCAATATTTTCGATATGGTTCAGATTGGAGGCCGAAGTTTTTTCAGGTTTTGCCACTGAGCACAAACTTCTATGGGAACCTCCGGATAAAACCTTAGTTGAACCTCCGCACGTATCCGTCGCGCCGCAACCTTGCCAGCTGACGATCCTGCTCTTCTTGTGCCATCTGAGAAACAAGCATACTCGCAATGTTGTCGCGAACCTCTGTCAAAGGCGTGTATCCATTGTCTCTGCGGTCTTGGACGTAAATGACGAAAATCTTGTTTTTTATCTTTATTGGCTGGGAATATTCGCTGGGTTTCAGACTAAAAGCGACCTCTGCGAGTTCGGGAATCAGTGCTTTGCGTTCGACCCATCCCCAATCGCCGCCTTTGTCCTTTTTGGAGTCTTGACTGTATTTTTTTGCGAGTTCGGCAAAATCAACCCCGTCATCGAGCTGCTTTACAATTTCGTCGCCAGTTTGTTCCAAAAGCCCGGGATCTTCATCAGCGAGGGCTGCTAGGATGATCAGCCGCAAATGCACTGACTCCGGTTCGAAGAAGGCTTCCTTGTTCTCGTTGTAGAATTTTTCGACACGCACGGGACTAACGAAACTCTCGGACTTAGTCATCTTCTGACGCATAAATCCTACGATCATTTCGTCACGAATCTCTACATCATATTCGTCAGGGGTTTTGCCTATCGATTGGAGGTAAGCTAAAAAATTGGATCGATCCCCATCGAACTGCTCGATAATGCGCTCGTCGACCTCATTTCGAACATAACTGCCGGGTATCTGTCCCTTATCCTCGTAAAACTGCTTCACAATCAAAACATTATCGGTGAGAGTTTGGATGACTTGATCTTCCGCCTCGTCTAAAAGCTGGTTGAACTGAACAGGGTCGCCTTTTGAATCCGCTTGGATTTGCGGAATGTAAGGCATGATCTGCCGCCGTACGTCATCCGCGGTTATAATTTCCTCTTCGACGATGGCTGCTATTCCATTAGCATAGCGTGCATTGACCATGTTAGCCGCGTCTTCCTCGCTGATTTGAGAGAAACCTGGGGTGGGCGAAAGGCAAAGTAAGGCAATAAGGATATGTCGAAACATAGGAGGAAAAAGATAATGGTTTATGATCTATGTATTGCTCCGATAATTTCTCAAGAACACAATAATTTCATGCAAGCGTTTCAGTGCGTTTTTAGAATTTAGGCGCGGGAATCGGCTTCCAAGCTTGATAAATACGTCGGAACCGGGTCGGTTCAAGCGGCATTTTAGCCTGTTGCCTTGGGTAACGACTGAAAGAATGCCTTTTTGTTCCGCTAAAACGCGGATCTCCGCCAAACGAAGCAAGGCCTCAACTTCAGGTGGGTGAGGCCCGAACCGATCTAGCATATCTTCCGTCAGCTCGCGAATCTGATCGGGTGTTTCCGCCATAGCAAGCCTCCGGTACTGGTCGATTCGTAGTCTGGTTTCTTCGAGATAACTGGATGGTAGGCGTGCTTGCATTGGTTCGCATTCGCCTTCCTCTCGGTCGAGTCGTTTTAGGACCGTGTAGCCGTCCTCGTAACGGTTATTGGAATCGGCTTTTCCCCCACCTTGATAAATGAAGTCTAGCTTCACGTTCGCACGAATCGTGTGTGCGGTCTCCTCACCCTTTAATCTCGAGATACTTTGTTTTAAGAGCTGGCAGTAAAGTTCAAACCCGATCCCTACTATGTGTCCGCTTTGTTCGGACCCGAGCAAGTTTCCTGCCCCTCGGAGCTCGAGATCCCGCATCGCGATCCTAAAGCCCGCTCCCAACTGATTGTGCTGGCGAATGGCCTTCAACCGTTTCCGGGAGATATCCATGATGCGTGAATGCTTATGGAGGAGGAGGTAGGCGTAAGCCTGGCGCTTGAAACGCCCAACTCGACCTCGGATTTGATACAACTGGCCGAGACCAAATCGATCCGCGCCTTCGATGATGATGGTGTTGCAATTGGGAATATCGAGACCGGACTCGATGATGGTAGTGCAGACTAGGACTTGATAGCGATGGTCAACAAAATCGATCATCACTCGCTCCAAAGCCTTTTCATCCATTTGCCCATGTCCGATGCCAAACGAAATTTCTGGCATCATTTGCTGCAACCGGAGTGCTACTGAATCTATAGTTTGGACCCGATTGTGTAGATAGAACACCTGCCCTCCACGGGCGATTTCCTTGCGGATGACGTCTATGACCAGCTTTTCGTCATAGCTCTTGACGATCGTCTGTATGGGTTTTCTCTCCAAAGGGGCCGTCTCAATTACGCTCAATTCTCTGGCACCCGTAAGGGCCATGTACAATGTCCTCGGAATTGGGGTGGCGGACAAGGTCAGAATGTCGATCGTTTCCCTCCATTGCTTGAAGCGCTCCTTATGCTTCACCCCAAATCGCTGCTCCTCGTCCACCACCACCAGTCCAAGATTTTTAAAGAAAACGTCTTTCTGAATGAGCCGGTGGGTACCGATTAGAATGTCTACGCTGCCTTGTTTCGTCGCTCGCAGGATTTGCTTGATTTCCTTTGGTCGGCGAAAACGGCTCACAAGTTCTACCACAATCGGATAGCCTGCCATGCGATCTCTAAAATTCAGGAAGTGCTGCTGGGCTAGGATCGTGGTTGGGACCAGAATTGCCACCTGTCTTCCATCCATGACTGCCTTGAAAGCGGCTCTTATGGCTATTTCTGTTTTGCCGTATCCGACATCTCCACACACCAGACGATCCATTGGTTTGGGTTTCTCCATATCTTCTTTCGAAGCAAGAATCGCCTTCATCTGATCTGGAGTTTCATTGAAAGGGAAAGCTCTCTCAAATTCGCGTTGCCACTCATTATCTGGCGAGAATGCTATTCCTTCGCTTAAGTCCCGTTTGGCTTGAATTTGCAGCAGTTGAGCCGCCAAGTCCAAAGTCGCTCGTTCCGCAGCTTCACGCACTTTCGACCAGCGGTTGGATCCAAGTTTGCCTAATCTTGGACTTGTTTTTGTAATTCCAACGTAGCGACTGACCAGGTGTGATTCCTGCAGTGGAACGTGGAGAAGAATCTCGTCCTCAAATTCAAGCGTCAGTACCTCGCGGGGCTGCCCTCCAATATCCACCTTGGAAAAACCGCGATAGACGGCGATCCCGTGCTGCAGGTGGACCACGAACTCCCCATCTACCAGCTCAGCGAAGTCGAGAAGGTGATCGACTTGAGACCGAGCGACTAGTGCTCTCTTTCGTCCCATTACTTTTCGGTTCCGACGTCTTCCGAACAACTCTGTCTCGGTTACAAAGACGGCCCCTTTACTACCTTTCAATATCGGCCAACTTAAAACATCGAGATTTTCACGGAAGTGAATACGAAAGCCTTCATTGATATCCCCCTTCCAAAACAGGGGATTTAGTCCCTTTAGCAACTCCGATCCGGTTGATATCTCTTTGATCCGCCTCTCGTCGCTCGCATTGGGAAGGATAAAGATGATCCGTTCGCCTTTCTTTTCCCAATCCCGGATTTGCTCGAGAAAGCGAAGACGCGCGGATTGCTCGTCAGCGAGACGCTCTTCGGCAAGCAAAGACTCGTCTGGGTAGGATCGATAGAATTCGAGTGACTCTGCCTCATAGACTCTTGTGGTTCCAGTCCCAGCTTCTGTGCTTAAGTCCAAGTCTGAGAAGGTCGTCCAGTTGTCCTGGCTGGATGCACGAGAATTCTGGAGATTCCTCCAAAATAGTCCCTCGCTTCTCGATCCGTCTGATTCAAGGTTCGAATCGAGATGTCCGAGGAGTTCCTCTGGTTCCACTAACACCCAACTAACCGCCTGTGGCAAGTATGCGAAAATCCCCGCTTTAGACTCTTCTAGTTCCAGTCGAGGGGAGGCGGCGATAGAAATGGAGCTGACCGATTCCCCGGATCGTTGGGTTACGGGATCGAGGGTTTTGATCGACTCTATCTCGTCCCCGAAAAAATCGATGCGAAAGGGATTGTCTTCAGTAACTGGATATACGTCAATGAGCCCACCGCGACGTGCGAATTGCCCTGGGGCCTCGCACAGCCCTTCGTGATCATAGTCGAGCTTTTCCAGATTCGCGACCAGTTTCGCGAATTCATACTCAATTCCTTCAGATAGCACTATTTGTCGGGCAGCCATTACCACTGGATCCGGGACGGGTTGTGAGAGGGCGGTCAACGTGGATACAACGATAAGTTTTTTCCCCCTGGCCTCTCTGAGGATTGAATTTAGCACGGCTAGACGATCGCTCCTCGAGTCGAATAGTGCGGATCCCTCGTCTGAAGATTCATTAAATTCGGGGAAATGGTGGATTTTTTTGGTTTCGGAGGAAGCACGCACTTGGAGATGAAACAGTGCTAAGTCCGATGCCCATTGTTCAGCCATTCTCTCAGTTTTGGCGATGATCAAACACAATGGCGTTGTCTGCCTCTGTGCCCAGTCCTCCAGAATGGGGCAGAGTGCCTCCGAACTAACGCCGATGCAACGCTCGAAGGTTTGAGCGGAGGAGGGAATCAAGGCCATTTCAGGACCCTTCATTGCTCTTTCTTGTATTTGGCGATGGCCTTGGTCGCCGCCGCTTCCGCCGCTTCTTTTTTGTTGCGGCCTTTTCCCATCCCCAATTTAGTTCCATCACAGAAGACCGTGACCTCAAAAACCCGCTCGTGTGGATCGCCCTCTTGAGCAGTGGTCTCGTAGCGAAGGGCATTATTCCCCAATTTGGGCTGTACCATTTCTTGTAATACGCCTTTAGGGTTCGAAATTACGCCCTTCTCAACGGGGCTTTCTGACAAGTTTTCATAGAGTTTGAGAATCAAAGTGCGAGCCGTTTCCCAGTCGCTATCAAGGTAGACAGCTCCGATTACCGATTCGAAGGCATCGCCCAAAGCTGAATGCTTCTTTCCGATACCCGCCTTGCGATCCCTTTCCTTGAGAAGCAAGTATTTGTCCAGTTCCAGTCGACGGGCGATTTGGGCCATGTAGTCTCCACGGGCATAACCCGATCTGGCCTTGGTCAACTGACCTTCGCGGGCGTCGGGATACATCCCGTACAGGGCTTCCGTCAAGGCGAGCTGAATCACCGCGTCTCCGAGAAACTCGAGCCGCTGGTTGTTGTTAATCTGGTCAATCGAGCGAAGTAGAAACGATGGATGGGTGAGGCTCTTAACCAGCAAGTTCTTATTTCTAAAGGTATAGCCGAGGACTTTTTCGATTTTCCTGATCGAAGCTTTTGGCATCTCCGCTGCGAGATCGCCATCGTCGGTTTTGGGGCGAGGCGGCTTAGAACTAGTCTTGAAAATACCTTTCAGTTTGGAGCCTACCATTTGCTTTTCCTACAGGTGAACCTAGGAAGGGGTCAGATAATCTAAAATTATTCCTATTTCAAATCGAACCGTTTGACTAGTTCTTTGGCCAGATTCCGGTACGCCATCGAGCCCGGATTCAGCTTGTCGTATTCAAAGATGGTTTGCCCAAAGGAAGGGGCTTCACTGATCCGAACAGTACGAGGAATCACTGTATCAAAAACCTGTTCAGGCAAGTTAGAGCGAACCTCCTCTACGACCTCGCACGAAAGTTTGGTTCGAACGTCGAACATGGTCATGATGATTCCGCCAATTTGAAGGCGATCATTGACCCCCGCTTGATGTAGCCGGTCGACCACGCTCAAAATCTGGCCCAAGCCTTCGAGGGCGAGG
>CEPA01076189.1_pt1 | contig 15512 bp, 18 predicted proteins | sample 356241 | NCBI WGS metagenome assembly CEPA01 (sample SAMEA2620542, study PRJEB7988) | marine metagenome | biome: marine biome (ENVO:00000447); feature: surface water layer (ENVO:00002042); material: "saline water (ENVO:00002010), including plankton (ENVO:xxxxxxxx)" | depth 5 m
GAATTCTTGAAGTTGAAGGGTGGTGACGTTGTTGTTACTGGATTTGATAACTCTAATACACTTGGTGGTGCTAACGCTAGTGACTCCAAACTACCTACACAAAAGGCAGTTAAAGATTATATCACTAATAACTTAGGTCCTTACATCAACAAACCTTTCTCTACTAACGCTGTTCCTAGAGCACTGGTTGAACTTACTGACTCTGGTAAAATTTCTCTTGATCAGATACCAGCACTAAGACCTTTCAGTGTCTTTACAGTTGCCGATCAAGCAGAAAGACTAGCATTAGAAGGAGCACTTGCTGGTGATATCGCAATTCAACAGGATACACAAACTTCCTTCATTCTAAACAATGACTTAACAAGTCTATTCTTAGGATTTGCTGTAGATCCTACTCTTTCATTCACTATCGGTGATGTATTTACTGGTACTCCATCCACAGGTAGAATTCAATCAACTGAATACAGACAAGGTGTACTATACAAAATTAATATTACTGATGGTGGTTCTGGATATACAGTTGCTCCTACAGTAACCATTTCTGGTGGTAACCCATCCTCAGGTGCTGTTGCAGCTACTGCGACTGCTACGATTGCGAATGGTGAAGTTGTTACTATTACAATTAACGAAAACGCTGGTTACATTGGTGGTTATGGATTTACTACACAACCAACAATTAGCATTGCAGCACCTCCTGGCGCTGGAACACAAGCTACTGCTACTGCATTAATTGAAAGTAGATTGTATGGTAATATCGTCAACAATATCAAGATGCTTGATACTGACACATTTGATGATAGTACTTCTCCAAGTGCAAATACAGTCAATATTACCAGAGTTATTAATACATCTGCATTTACTGCAAGTAACTGGGTGTCATTAAGTAGTGATTCTGTTGGTGTTTCATCTCTTACTGGTCCTGGCGTTATCTCTACAACATTATTAGGTTCTGAAGCTGCAAACTCCTTTACCTTCTTAAGAGGTGACTCAAGATATGCTAAGGTTGTTCAATCACTGAAAGGTGCAGAAACAAGATATTTTGCAAGATTATATGCACAAGCATCTACAGGTGCAAGTTCCTTTATATTCCAAGGACTATCTGATGTTCTTAAAGGTCATGACATTGTAGCTTCAGTTGGTGGAATCCAAGCTGATACATCAGTTAATGGAGTTAGTGTAGCTGGTGGTTTAACAACTGTCTCTTTCAATAATCCTATTACCTCAACTATCTCTGTAGGAACAGTTATTGAATTTAATCGTGGTGCATCTCCACTTATCTTTGACTCCACAAATACTGGCGGTGAGTTTATTGATTCTATTGTTATTGCAAATCCAGGTACAGGATATACAGATGGTCAATACTTTGATGTTGCATTAGATGCACCAGCAGGAAATAATGGTGTTGATCTTAGAGCAAATATTATTGTTGGTGAGAATGGTCAGGCTGGTCAGATTACCACTGTTACTGTAACAAATGCTGGTTCTGGATACACATCAGACTTCCAAGTTACACCACTCCCAACTGCCATCGGAGCTGGTTCTAATGGTGTTCTACTTGCAAAAGTAGCAACTACACAGAAACAGTTTGCTAACATTGCATTAGATGTTCAGAGAGTTTCTGATCTAACAATTTCTCAGGATCTATTTGGAACCATTGGAGTTTCTAGATTTAAGAAATCTCAATTTAATATTGGTGATGAAGGAAATGGATCTGTATCTATTAAGATGGGTCCTGACAGTGGACTTGACGCTGACTTGTTAGATGGTCAACAGGGTGCTTATTATCTTAACGGTGCGTTCTTCGTTGATAGTAGTATCGTACCTGACAAACTTGCTAGTGGAGTATACAGTATTGATATTAGTGGAAGATCTACTAATACACTTCGTCTAGACACTGGTACTAGTAACGCTAATGCAAATCCTGGTCCTAGTGATGCTGTACAAGGTATAACTCTACAGACTCTATTCAATAGTTCTAATGGTTTATTATCTGCATTCCCAAGTGTAGACACTGGAAACGCTAACTCTGCTAAACATTTAGTAATGACTCTCCGTAATGGAGAAACTGGTGGTGATGCTACATTTGGTGGTGTAAGACAACTTGCTTTTGCTAATGATGATAGAATATACTTCCGTGGTTCTGGTGATGCTGTAACATCATATGGTTCATGGTATGAGGTGTGGAACTCAGGAAATCAAGGCGTAGACTCAGGCTTAGACGCTGACAAACTTGATAACAAGCAAGGTGCATGGTATCAAGATGCTAAAAATATTATATCAAACGAAATATTTGATACTAGACTTCCTGTATGGAGAAGTTCTAGTAAGTTTAGAGATAAGATTGAAGTTAAATCTTATACTGGAACAGATGTTTTCTATAGAATTTTAGTAAGACAGAATCTTGATATTTCTATAGGTGGAGATTTTGAGGTTACTAATACAATTGACCTCTTTGATACCAACAAAATTAGCGTTGGTGATTTTACTATCACTGGAACTGAACAAGTTGTAGATCAAAATGACTCTTCTAATACATACACAATTTTAATTGGAAGACTTGCTTCTGGTGGAAATATAACTCAAGCTGTATATCTTGGAGTTGCTGGTGATGAGAGATTATTTGAACAATGGGAAATTTACGATGCAAATACAACTCAATTTGCAGAATTAGGTAACGCTTCTGGAACAGGTTTCTTAAGACTTGGTAGAAAGGATGGAAATGCTGCAACAAATCCATACATCTATTTCAACTCCTCACAAACAGCTGCTCTTTATAATTCTGCCATCATTGCTGATGGTGGTAATGGGACTACAGGATCTGGTTCTCTAGAGTTCAAAGTTGTAAATGAAAATGAATTAAAGGTTAACAACAATATTATTTGGAACGCAGGTAATGTTGCATTTAATTCTTCTAATGTAGCTTCTACAGCGTCACTCAAGTCTGCTGTAATTAGAGATACTAGTGGTAACTTTGAAGCTGGAACAATTACAGCTGCTCTAACTGGTGCTGCTTCAGACAACGTTTTGAAGTCTGGTGATACCATGACTGGTACACTTACTATGACAGGTGGAGCAGGAGTAATAATTCAGAGCACTGGTACTTTATCTGTTGGATCAAACACAACTGTTGGAGGTGATCTAACAGTTGATACAAACACATTGTATGTTGATTCTACTGATAACCGTGTTTCAATTGGACATACTGATCCACAAACATCACTTCATATTAAGGGAGCTGGATGGGAATCTAATGTAGTTGGTTCAAGTCTATTAAGATTAGAAGCAACTGGTAGTGTAGGTGCTGCAATAGCACTTAAGAATGCTAACGGAGAATATTGGAACCTTTATAATGGAGGTTCATCTTCTTGGGCAGGACAAGGTAACCTTGGATTTGTATACAGTGATGGAACAAACGATCCTTTAGACTATAAGATTGCATTTACTAGTGGCGGTGATATTTTACCTGGTGATGATAGTGATCAAGATATTGGTGCTGATGATACAAGATGGCAGAACATTTACAGTGATATCTCACACGTACTAAACAGTGTAAGGATTGCAAAAGGAACTGGAAACCAAGAAGCAGACATCCAACTAAGAGGTGGTGGTACTGGATCTGGTGGTGGTAGAGGATTCCGTTTAGGAACCAATATTGGTGGAGGTGCTGACCTCTTTGAGATCTATGCATCACAAACAAACGGTAGTGATAACTGGAAGAGTTTAGCAAATCCAGCTCAACCTCCAGCACTTGCTATTCAAGGTACTAACAATAGAGTTGGTATTAACACTAATAGTTTCTCTGGAACTGATACCAGTACAACTCCTAATACCAGTAGAAATTATATCTTGAACGTTCAAGGTGATATGAACCTTAACGGTCAGTTCTTCCAGAACAACGAAGAGTTTGTGACTTCTAGATGGACAGAATCTAGCAATGACTCAGGTGCTAACATCTACAGAAACTCTAAAGTTGGTATTGGTAATGTTCCAAGTCCAGCATATACATTAGATGTATCTGGTGACTTTAATATGACTGGAGTCATGAGAGTTAACGGCACTGCTCAGTGGTTTGACTCTTACGGAGTTATCAGAGGAAGTAATAATTCTATCGCTGAAACTGTCACTATTCCTAACAATGCTATCGCTTCATCAAATGGTCCTATAACTATTGTTGAAGGTGGTGGTCATGTAGTAACCATTGGAACTGGTGCTACTTGGGTGGTTAGGTAGTATAAATAGAAAAAGCAAAAGGACTTTAGAAGTTTAACCCATGAGTACGTTAAAAGTAAATGAGTTGAGTACCGTTCCAGGAAGTGGCGATATTAACTTCGCTCCTGGTGTAGGAATCAATTTAGGTGGTGCCTCTCAGGTTGTTGTCCCCTCAGGATCAACATCAAATAGACCTGGTTCTCCAACAGAAGGATCTATTCGTGTTAACACCACAAACTATAAACTAGAATTTTATACAGGAGCAACTGGATGGAAGCAGGTTGATGCTGAACCATCTCAGGTAACATTGACAGCACAATCTGGAACTTGGACTGTTCCTGATGGTATTACTTCTGTTGATGTTTTACTCGTAGGTGGCGGTGGTTCTGGTGGATCTGGAACTGGTGGCGGTGGCGGTGGCGGTGCCATGGTTCAAGTTACTAGTTTCCCTGTAACTCCTGGTACTTCTGTTCCTTATGGTGTTGGACAAGGTGGTGCTTCACCTGGCACAAATGGTGGTTATGGATATCAAGGTGGAAATACAACTTTCGGAACTCTAGTCGCTTATGGTGGCGGTGGAGGAGGATCTTCTCATCCTGGTAGACAGGGTGCTGGAAGACCTGGTGGATGTGGTGGTGGAGGAGCTATCTATCCAACAGGATCTTTCCCCTCAGGTAGCACATCACAACCTGGTGCACCTGGTTTTTCTGCTTCTAATGGATCTGGTAATCCTGGCGAAGGAGGAAACTTTGGTGGAGGTGGTGGAGTTGGTGCTGCTGGTGGTGCTTCCTTTGGTCAAAACACTGGTGGTGCTGGTATCACAACTGACTTTGCAGGTGCTCCACTTTCTGTTGGTGGTGGCGGAAGAGGTCAAGCACAGTATCCAAATCCTGGTCCTGCACCTGGTTCAGGTGGTGGCGGTGGATGTCAAGGATCTCAAGGTCAAGCTGGCGGATCTGGTGTTGGCGGAGGCGGTGGTTCTGGATGGGACTACGGTTCTGGTCGTGGCGGTGCTGGTGGATCTGGTACACTCGTTATTAAATATACTTAATAGCAGGAGATATAGAACATGGCAATTACAGAACAAAGCAAAGTTGATCACATTGAACTCAATGGTGATGGAACTGTATTAGTAAGAAGAAAAGATTTTACTGTTGTAGGTAGTGTTGAAGTTTTTATTGGACATCATCACAGACTAATTACTCCAGATGATGATATCTCTGGAACAGCAACTGAAGAAAACTGGTGGTTAACACCAGAGGTAAAAACAGTTTGTCTTGAGTATTTTACTAAGGAAATGCGTGAAAGATGGGATCAGAGCAAAGATAAAGTTAACGAAACTCGCTAGTAATAATTAATATTAATATTGTATCTACCTGCTGTGTTGTCACTACAGGTAGTGCTTTTATGATGAACTGATGGGTCAAAAAACAAAGCTCTATTAGCAATAGAATCTATTTCCTCACCAGAAGAGAAAATAGTTTTTCCATTATTTGTATTCAAATAGTATATAAATCCACCATGACTGAATGGCGTATCTTGATGCCATCCATGGTGGATTACTTTTTCTGTGGTTGGATAAAAATTTGCTTTGATCCTACTTATAGCATGTGGGTTTATCTTCTTTATGATTGGTTGTATCAAATCATAGTATCTTCCATTTGGTCTGTGTTCAATGTATATTAAATGATAAAAATAATTCCCATCTCTAGATTTTACATTACCATCTAAAGCTTCAGAAACGCCTGGTGAAAAATACCATGGAAAAGAATCGCAGTAACATATACTATCATGTATTAATTGATATTCTTCATGTGGTAAAAAATTGTCAACAATTCTCATCATTTTATATTAAAAGAAATTACAACCTTCTTATCTGATTTCTGTGCTTCTGTTCCATGCATAAAACTACTCTTAAATATTAGTAATCTTCCTGGCGTGCAAGGATATTCACAATACTGATAACTGTATTCATTTGGATTATCTGGTGCTTTTAAAAAACTTTCTGTTATGTTATTAAAAAATCTAAGTTTGTCATCTTTACCAGAACAAACATAAAATGCACCAGAAAGCAAACTCTCACCATGTATATGTGGAGTGAGATAATCTCCTTTACCACTAACGTTTGCCCACATGTTTGCAATTTTTGTTGATGCTATTGTGGTATCATTATATCCTAGTGCTTTTAGATATTCATAAGAACTAGTAGTAATTTCTCTCACTAGATCTTGCATCTGAGAAGTCTCATGGAATCTATCAAAATATTTGTGAGTAGATTCTACAAAATGAATTCCATTTCTTTCAGATCCTTCTTGACTTACAACATGGTCAACAAAGTTTTCATAGTATTCAAGTTTATCTAAGAGAACATTATTTTTTACAAATACAGTTCTTGGAAACCAGCTCTCAATCATTTTTCCAACTCATAAAATAATTCTACTCTACTTATATCACTCTCATGATCTACTGACCATGAAGATCTATACTTTTCAATTCTTTCATGATAACGAAGTAAATTTTTTCTTGATATCTCTTTGATATAGGTAGAATCTGAATTGACATCATATCCCATTTGAATCATCCACGTTGTCCAATTAGCACCAGAAAAAACGTGATGTTCTTTTCTGTTTTTAGTATACAATAATTTTTTGGATAGTGTATTTTCTACAGATTTGATTCTTTCTGATGGAATATAATTTTCTCTTACGTAGTTCCAGAAAGGAGTATCTTTATATGGTCTAGAGTAATGCATACTAACAAAATCAATACAATCCTCAAATGCAGATTGCATTTCTAAATTATAAAGATCTTTATCTAAATTGTTCCACGTATTATCAGCAATTTTTGTTTGTAGTTTTTGTAATCCATCAATCATTAAAGCAAGACCAGTGCTTTCTAATGGTTCAATAAAACCAGCTGACAATCCAATTGAAACTACATTATCTTCCCAAATGTTTTTACAATAATATGGAGTCCAGTTAAGAACTTTTAAATCTTCTTCTGTAATTCTATTGTCCCAGTGTTTGATTAGATATTGTTTAGCTTCTTCTATAGGAGTTATAGACTTATTAAAAACTAAACCTGATCCAATTCTAGTTCTTATTGGGATTTCCCAAATCCAACCACAGTCAACAGATCTAGAAACAACATAAGGTTTCATTTCTGTTTTTCTATCATTGTATGGAACTCTGGTAGCAATCGCTGTATCACAAAAGAGTCTACTACTAAGATCAATTTTATCTGGTTCTTTTAACAAACTTTCCCATCCACTACAATCAATAAAGAAATCAGATGTAATAGTTATATTATTTTTAAGTGCTATCTTTACTATGTGATTTTTATACTTAAACATCTCAACAGCTTCTGATGGCATGTAAACTACTTTACCATCAAGTTTTTTCTTGAGATATTCAACTAATTTTCCACAATCAATCTGAAACCCATATGCTCCAATCTCATTCTTATCAACTTTATTTTCTATAGAGTTGTAATACATTGGTAGAGCATACTCTACAAAATCAAGATCTTTATTTTTACACCAAGCATCATGAGATGTTTCTCCACTATCAAGAGTTGGGTTCATAAAGAATGGATGCCAAACATCTTTTCCTTGCTCTACCCAATCTGGAAATAAAATTCCAGACTTATATGTTGCATCTATAGAACTAAACCACTCGGCAGAATCAAATCCACATTGATCCATAAAAGAACCAAAGTTTAAAATAGTAGCTTCACCTACACTGACTGGAGTTCCTATCTCTTTATCAACGATAGTAATTTTTAATTTTGGATTTTTATTGTATAGAAAAGCAGCAGACATCCATCCAGCAGTTCCACCACCAATAATACAAATAGAATTAATTGTTTTCATTAACTACTATATCATAAACAATAGATACTCTTTCCTCTTTTGAGGGTAGAGCAGCATGTGGAAGCATTGAATTAAAGATGAGAAGATATCCTGTCTTCACATCAAACTCCCAAAAAGTGCTGTTGTACTCATTATACTCCTTACATTTGTAAATTGGTACATGAGACAAATATACATCAGCTGAAGGAATGTAGAAGTGTATCTTTCCATCAGTTGATTTTGGATAGTATATGACAGATAAAAAACTATCTCTGTGTGTATGTGTTGTAGATATATCAGTATTCAAATCTTGATTAACCCACACACGTTTTATTTGTGTCTCTAGGTTATTGACATCAGGATTTGATATTGTGCCATCTAGTATTTTTTGAGTTTGTTGTAAGACTATTGCATTTAATTTTGATAACTCTGCGTCATCACTATCCACATGTCTGTTTTGTCTTCCGATATTTTCTTTCACATAATTACATAGCATGTCATTATCCATACCCTTCAATTCTAAAGTAGCGAGACCAATTGAAAATAGCGTGTTATTGTACATCTACTATCTCATCTCCATACATTGAAATTAAATTCTGTAATCCTTCTATGTTACTACATTTTACTGCTATTGTAAACCTATCTTTTTTAGCTGCATGTGTAAGAGGCATTACTTTATGTTCTATCCTAGAATCAAAAACTACAACTCTTCCTGCAACGTAATCAATTATACTATGTGTTTTTGATTTATCTTTATAAATTTTTAACTCACCACCCCAAGGTTCTTCCCAATACTTATTACAAAAAATAAGAATGGTAAAGGTGTTTGGTAACGCACTATCAGTGTGTTTGCTAGTTGATGTCATTAACTGGTAATGATTTATATAACAGTTACCAATGTATAATTTTTGTTTTAATTGTTCTGAAACTAATTTAACAACACTTAAGACACCAGAACTTTCTAAATTACTATTTGTAATTTCGGAAGAGAATCTACTATCTCTCTCATATCCTAGAGGATTACTTGCATGTCCACATGTAAATTGTGAATTTAGACAATATGTGTGCATCCAATCTAGATCACTGCTACTAATCAAATCATCATAAATTTCAATAATATTTTTTGTATCATTAAAAACTGGAGATGTTGATGACAATGCACTTTGATATTCTGTCAGTAATGATTTTAATTTAGGATCATCTAGAGATTGAGATTGATCCATCAAATTTGCATAGTTAATATACAAAAGATCTTTTCTCTTTCTCTCATCATAATTGTTTAAATTTTTTAGTATAGAAATATCTCTATCTTTTAAAGAACAGAAAGTAGATACAAGATCTTCTGATCTCTCTCCAATATATTCCTTAACAGTATGTTTTGTTAAACGTGTAACAGGTGTAAAATGTTCTGTTCCATAAACTGAATGATACAATCCAGCTATACAAATCTCTAATGGAGAACCCATTTGTTTGAGTATTGTATACACTCCCATACAATGTGCAATAAAGTAATCGTTACCATGTTGCTCATCTAAAAAACTTGAAACAAAATACTCTATGCATTCCTGTTCACTTTTCATATCATTTAAAAGTTGCAATAAAAATTACTCGTCTTTTATTATTTTTAGTCCATTCTGTTGCATGAAAAATTCTACCATCAAAACAAACAACTTTATGTTTCTCAGGAGTAATTCTAGTCAGTTCTGGAAACTCTTCTTTGTTATAAGATTCAAGTCTATAATTTGTTTGTAAACCCTCAACCCAGTATCTACTAAACAACATGGTGTCACCACCATCAAAATCATCATTAAGATAAATGATAATTGTTTTATGTGCAAAATGATGGTCTACATGAATATCACTATGAGGATAATTATCAAAACTACTGCTTGAATTTAAACAAGCTCTAAGCAGTGGAGTCTTTTCCATGTTATGTTTCTCTCTAAATCTATTAACAATGTTTAAAAAGAAATCATACATTGTAGAGTTAGAATCATTAATCTCATCTTCCTCACATCTAGGAATTACTACATGAGAATAAAATGGAAATTTATCTGAGGTAGAATAATTTTGATAATACCATGGAAAATTGTTTCCCATGATTTCAGAATCAAGTCTAGTCTTTTCTTCGTTTGTTAAAAAATTAGTTTCACTGTAATACATTTTTATAATCTGCTCCCAAATTCATGTTTATTACTGAACGAACATCAGATTTTCTAGGAAGATAATTTGCGTGGTATTGTCGTCCGTCAAACAATACAACTCTTCCTTGTTTTGGGGTCACTCTATCAATGATTTTATAATCTTTAAAAGAAGGTCTTTCTTCACTATCAGATTTCTTATCAAAAAATACAGTATCTCCATCAGAATCAAAAACATAATATAGACAAACCAAATGATCAAAGTTTGTAATGTCTATATGTGGATTGCTAAGACCTGATTTATCTTGCAGTGGAACCTGCAGAAAACTTCTTCCATAGTATATAGTTTCTATTTCAACATTGATTTTTGAACAACAAATATGAGCTAGAGGCATTGCTGTGTTATAAAGCAATTGGTTCTGAACTCCTTCTTGATTGTAAAAAACTTTAGAAAAACCAGGAACATTAACAAAGTTTTCTTCTTCTCCTAATGGTGTGTTTGCCGACAAGGTAGATTTATATGCCCACATCATATCATATATGACACTCTGGATATATTTTTGGTAATCTTCAGAGATTACATTGTCAATTACTTTGTAATACATTACCACCTAATATTAAAAGAAAAAATAATTCTAGGAATACCACTTACATTTGGATCTGTAAAATGTGGTATTAAAGAAGGAAAGAAAATAATAGATCCTTCATCAACATTTTTTGGAGAAAAATGAATCATATCTCCAGTCATGACATCATTATATGGACAAATAAAATTTGTTGGTGTGTGATGTTCTGTATTATATTCTACAAAACAAACACAACTATATCCAGTAGGTCCGTGGTTATGAATATTATGAAATTGATTAGCTTGAGCAAACTCAAACCAAGAATTTGTCACCTCTCCTTTGTTAGATCCAATAAACTTAAAAAGATTATCTAATTCATTTCTAAACAACTTCTCTACTTCTTCTGATTTGATGTTGTGTATTTCTTGATCATTCTGACTATGAAAATCTGTGCTTGCATGTAAAGGATTATTCATAGCAAAAACTTTGTTTTTAGAAACACAATCCATTAGATATTGTTTTTTTCGTATCCAATCCTCCACTTTTAAATGCAGAAAAGGAATTTGAAACATAGATCCTTGATACAGTATATCCATAATTAATATTCCACATCAAATATATTGAAAGAGATTGATATTCTTTCTTCTTGTGATCTATTGATTTCTACATCATGTTCCAACCAAGCAGGAAACATAATTAATGTGTTTGGAATAGGAGGAAACCAATGATAAGTATCTCCTCCATTATAATATTTCATATCAGCAGAGGTATTGATATGTGGTCTTGGATCATAGAATCTAATTCTGCCAGATCCTTCTGGGCATTTTACGTAAAAGACTCCACTCATAAAAGTTCCTGCATGTGCGTCATGGCTATGTCTTTCATTAAATGATCCAAATCCATTTACATTTACCCAAGCTCCATACTTAAATTTTTTAATAGGTTTATCTTGAATACTTGGAATGCTTCTTTCAATTAAAGTGTATAATTCATTATCGTCAAAGTAGTGTCCTTGATATCCACCAACATTAGATCTTGTACTTGATGGTTCAGTTGCCATGTGATTCCTACACTTGCGTTCTAAATTTTCTAAATTTAGATTGCAGTTATCAATGTAAACAATTTTAGTAGAGAATAAACTAATCACACAATCTCCTCCAAATATCTAATTCTATAAACTAACGTATATCTATAAACATATTCTTTTGTAGGTCCTAAACCTCTATGTTCATGAGTGGATGGAATTATAATGAGTCTGCCTGGCACATACTCATGCTCCTCAACAACTTCATCACCTTTAGTCAATTGAAACTGTCCTCCCCAAGAAGGATCCCAATGAGAATTTGTCATTAGCATGACAGTATATTCTGTTTCAGTGTGACTATCTATATGCGTGCTCCCATTACATCCTGTGTGTTGACAGTTTATAGAAATTTCATACAAATAAAGTTTTTTATCAAATCTTTTTTCTATCTCTTCAAAAATATCAAAGAACACACTAGCGTTTTCGTCTAAGGTTATAATTCTATTAATAGAATTTCTTTTAAATATAGTTTTTCCAAATAATCTATGAGTTCCTTCATAACCATATGGCCAAGATGAACTGTTCGCCACATTGTTTGTGTGAACTGGTAGATCTCTAAGTTTGTAATCTAGTTCTGCAAGAAATCTAGAATCAAACATTCCATCAATAACTTGACATATCATAATAAGTTTAGTTTTCTAGTATGATCTTTGATCTTAGCAGTTGGCATAACATTAAAACTCAAAGATACTCTCTCCTCTGGTGGATCAAATTCTCCTTGTCTAGTGCCATGATATAACCAACTAGGGAACATTATAAGTCTTCCTGTTATTGGTTCTATCTCAATTGTTCTATGTTGAAAGATAGAATCATCTTCAAAATCAAATGCCAAAAGTTCTGATCCATATCTAGGATCTTTAAATCCTATATTACCACAATTCTTAGGAGCGTTCAAGTACAATACTCCAGAGAAAAATGAATTTGGATGCATATGCATGTTATGTCTATTTAATTTAGAAGAGACGTTTGCCCACATACAAGTTATATTTTCTCCAGAACGTTTTAATTTAATATCATCAAAAACTATTTTTGTTTTTAATTTCAATTCGTTTACGAGTTTGGAAAAAGTTGGCAAAAGATTTAGATTATCCTCAGTAGTTCTACAAGTTTCTGATGAGATAGAATCACATCTCAATACATGATTAAGAGGAGATTCTAGAATAGAACTATTACCATAATCAAACACGTAGATAGGAGTAGGAAAAGATAACTCTTTATGCATTAGACTGTAAATTAAATGAAGCTGTAATTCTTTCGCCAATAGTATTTTCGGCAACTTGATGTTGTAAATTAGATGGGAAGATTAACATTTCTTTTGAAATTCCATTGTATTCAAATCCACCTTCAAAAATTGTAGGTAGGTCTTGAGTATTTGAAATGTATATTACTGCTGATAAAGATCCTGCATGTCGGTGTGGTGGATTAACATCACCAATCTCTGAAAAATTGAACCAAAAATCATATCCATCATGGTGTCCAATATGTTGTCTGATGCCAACTTTTCTTGTTAAAGAGTGGCAGGACACACCTTGCATCATAGAAAGGTATTTTTGTCCAGCAAAAATAATGTATGGATATAAAAAAGATTCTTCAAATAATCTTTGATTTACAGAAATTTGATAAGAATTTTTTCCTGCATTATAATGACACTTTAATTGTGATAGAGGATGAGATCTAACTTTCTTAGCTTCTAGTGTTAACTGAAGAAGTTCATCCCAGATAATGTCTGGAATAACTGTCTTAAATATTTTTGTTTCTTCGTTAATGTCTGCTAACTGACAAGGAGCAAATAAAGATTCTATAAATTGTTCATCAAAATTATTAAGTCCCTCTAGATCACTTTTCATTTTTGATGTAATCATACAATGCTTCAAATTTTCTGATGTCTTCTACAACAGCAACAATAGGATATCTCATAGCACCTTCATCTCCACTGTGAACATGTCCTTGAACATTACCAGCAATGTTACATGCCTTACATGCCTCTACAAAACGGTTTCCATCTAGAGGATAATGTTTTACTTCTTCCATTCCATAACGAACTTTAATTGCTGAGACAAGTTCTTGTAATCCTCGTTCTTCACACATTCTAATGATGTCATTTGCGACAACAATATCTGCTTCTGTTGTTTGACCTTTAGCTGCTACGAGTGTATAATCTTCACCATCAAGTTTACCAGTGATTGCCATAATCAGTTTTATATGCTAGTATACATAATATATATTAGTATGAAAATTGTATTATGTCAATGGATGCCATGTGGTATTTTACACAAATGCCACCTGAGTTGATTACGTTAGTAGAGAAAGATTTACAACAATTTGATTCATCATTGCAAACAGCATACACAGCAGGTGGTGTTGATTTAAGAAAGAGAGATAGTAAAACTACTTGGATTAATTCATCTCATTGGGTTGCAGGTCTTTGTTTTCATTATGTCTTGCTTGCAAATAGAAAAAATTTCTTATATGATATTGATGGTTGGGACGGAGAGACCATGCAATATACAGCATATGAGAGTGGTGAATATTATGGGTGGCATCAGGATACTGGTTTACCTAGTATGGGAATGCCAACTGAAGATGCACAAGAAAATTTTTTAATGAAGGGTTCTGAGAAGGTAAGAAAACTTAGTTTTATCATGCAACTATCTAATCCAGATGAATATTCTGGAGGGGAAGTAGAATTAAAAAGAGATACTGGTAAGTCATATTTTCTACCAAAAGAAAGAGGCACTATAATTGTGTTTGATAGTAGAGTGCAACATCAAGCTTGTGAGGTTCATTCTGGATTAAGAAAATCATTAGTAGGTTGGGTGAGCGGTCCGCGATGGAGATGAATAAGTTACCCAAAGACTGGCAAGTCACAAAAATTAAAGACATACATCCTCCAGATGAATTTATCATTCCTACTCCATGGGAGAGAGGAACATATGAATACAATGCGCCTGGCAATGTAACCTTTCGTGATGAGATACAGGTAGGAGGAAGTTACTCTAGGTATAATCACCCATCAATGAAAGAGTTACATTTAAAAATTAGAGATATTTTAGAAAAAATGATGGGTGAAAGAATATATCCATCTTATTATTTTGATCGGTTCTACTTTAAAGGAAACGAATTGAAAAGACATATTGATAGAGGTGCTTGTGAAATAAGTGTCAGCTATCATATCTCAAGTAACCTCAATTACGAGTGGCCTATATACTTTGAGAACGAAGCGGGTGATAGAGTAAGCATTACTTGCAATCCAGGTGATGCTGTGCTATACCGTGGTTGTGACCTTCATCATTGGCGAGAACCAATGAAAGGAAACTCTGAATCTTGTTTCCATCAAGCGTTCTTTCATTTTGTTAGAGCAGATGGATACTATGTCCAACATGCATACGACCAACTTAGATAATTAATTACTATGGATCCTACACAATTAAAGAAAAATTTTGAAGAGCAAATTTCTCAAACTGAAAAACAAATTAAAGAATTAGAAACAAATTTAACTAAAGCAAAAGAATATAAACTAAAGTTAGTAGGGGGTTTAGAAACTTTAACTTTACTAGAAGAAAAATCAGAGGAGACTGCTGTTCCTGCACCAGAAGCACCTGCTGAATAAATACTAGATCCCTTCTTCCTAAATAGGTAAGAAGGGATTTTTGTGTATAATG
>CEPA01016044.1_pt1 | contig 15218 bp, 13 predicted proteins | sample 356241 | NCBI WGS metagenome assembly CEPA01 (sample SAMEA2620542, study PRJEB7988) | marine metagenome | biome: marine biome (ENVO:00000447); feature: surface water layer (ENVO:00002042); material: "saline water (ENVO:00002010), including plankton (ENVO:xxxxxxxx)" | depth 5 m
AAGGTTGATCCTCATGCAAAAGTCGAAAGGGCGGACACCAGCCTTGAAGGAGACATCGGGTTGTACGATTTTAGAGCAAGGTGGAACCTCGTGGGTAGGGTGGCATATACAACATACAAATCAGGTGTAGGCAGGAACGGAAAACCTTGGACTCGAAAAGGTCTAATTCTTATCGACGAGACGAGCAGAATTACTGTAGAAGGGTGGGAAAATTCCTGGCCAAGTATCTACAATACTTTGAAACAGGGCGATGAAGTTGTGATACTCAATGTTTCCCTTGATGCTTGGGCAGTAGAAGTAAAAGCAAATTTAGAGAAAGGAAGCAGCATGTATGTTGTTTCTAGGTCTTGTGAGTAAATCCTGAGTTTTGTTTATTTATTAGTGTTATAATGTAATATCATGGAATCAGGCAAAGTACTGACGAACGCTGAAGAAGGGCTACTAGAAACAGATTCTACTAAGGATTCCTCGGAAGCAATGAGGCATGGTGTAGATAAGAATACTCTGCGAAAGAGGCAAATAAAATTCCTCTCAATTCTCTTAATTGCGTTAATTTCAATATCTATCGCCTGTAATATAATTGGGACAGATAAGCTCCCTTCAAGTGAGCAACAATTCATTTGTGTTGGATTGGGATACGACTATTATCCACCGGGAGATTGGGATTGTGAACAGATAAGAGATGATTATGTTCAGTCACGTAATCTGATGAGAATCAGTTTCATTTCAGGATTGGGCGCTGGATTGGCAGCAATCATATTGATTGTGAAGTTTGCATCAAACCCAAAAGGTGAATAAATTTCAGAAATTGGTAAACTGCAAAGTAAGCATGTAGGGTAATTGTACAAAGGATTCACAATCTTTGAAGTGATTACACCGGTATATGGAGACAAGAAAAGTAGCATTAGCCAACCGACCAAATACCTGGTCGATTAGTAGACGTAGTCTAATGAATCAATGCCCAAGAGCATGGATTCTAAAGTATGGATTCGCAAAAAGACAAGGCGGATTTAATCAACACCTTCGGAATATTTCAGACTGGTCATCGGCATGGAGACTGATGCAAAGAGCTTTGCGTGGGGTGATTATTGACAGGTTAACTGCGCATCATAGGGGTAATCTTTGGAAAGAAGAAGATTTGGCAGGAAAAATTAGGAACAGAATTATTGGTGCACTGTTTAGACAAAAGTCGGTCCTTGAGATCATAGAGACCAGAACTGGTAAAGCCAGTGAATTGAGGTCGCAAACTAGTACAAGAAGAGTAGATAGACTAGTCGAAATCGCTTGTTATAGATTCCATGCAGCGCTTCAATCTCATCCAATAAAAGATATTTTAGACGGACGAATAACGAGGTGGTATCTCTTTTCCAGACTAGAAAAAACCAAACTTCAAAATTATGATTTGCACATATCTCCTGATTTGGTTTGGTTTAGTGGTTTTACTTGTCATGTACTTAGATTTGCAGTTCAGGATGTTGCAAGATTGGGAGAGGATAAACGTCTTGAGAATTTTGCAATGGTCGAATGGGCTAGGAACCAGATCGGACTCCCAGCAAACCCTGAGAGATATATGGTTGAAAACCTATATTGGAATGGTGGGAAATGGAAAATTTGGAAAGAAAAATGTACGCATAGACACGTTGAAGACGCAATAAAAATGATTTATTCGGATATGAAAGCAATGCGAGAATTGCATTACAAACTAGGTCTGTCTTGTGACCTGTCGCAAATACCCCTAGCAAAAAGCAAGCGAACTTGCAGAAATTGTGGCCACAGAGATACATGTCCCGGTGGTGAGAATCTTTATCTTGCAAAATTAGAGCAATCTGCTCTTGAGATGTCGAAGGCCTCAGGGAAATTTCGTTGAGATTATGTATCGTACTAGTCTTTAACAAAACATTTATCTCATCAGGGGCATTGAATCTATGGCCTCTCCGAAATAGATTATTGCGGCACATGCCATTAAGAATGCAACAAACAGACCAAGCAGACCACCTCGGGTTGAACTTACCAAAAGCAAACTGCCAATAACTAAGGTGTAACATCCAGAAACTGGGGAATATTTGGGGTTCCACATATTTTCAAGTCCGGTAGTAAATGAATAAACAATCAAACCTATACCGAGCACAAGTGAAAGTATACTCTCAATTCCAGTTGGAGAGACAGGTACATTCTTTGTTTCAGGGACCGTGTAGTTCGTCTCTACTACGGTGATATCAGGATTCCTCGAAGCGATTTTATCAATCGCCTTTTGTCTAGCGATTCGACCTTTCAGTATTTTGATTTCACGGCCATGAGCAGTGCAATAGTCAGTAACTCCTTTTCTCCTTTCATAACAGTTTTCTACTATGCAGAACATTGGATTTTTGTATCGCTCATTAGTTTGAACATGATTCGTAGTTCTATTCTGTTGAATAGTATTGTAATTGAGTTCAATCTTAGGTTGAGATAAATGAGTTGTAGAGTAAACAACCGCATCTTCATCCATGCGATAAAATTAGGGGATGCAAATATAAAATCTAACCCGGAATTTGGTTTGTGATGCCAAAAAATCGACATCAATTCGCGTGTGTGGATGATTCAATTTAGAACCAGCGCCATAAAAAAAACCCAACCCAAAGCAACAATTATTCCATAGAAAACAATTGATTTGGTTTCAGACTTTATCTCTCGCATTTGGTCCTTCCACATGTCTCGTAAATCCCGTAATTGATTATACTCAGCGCTGGAATTAGCCAGTTTATATGCTAGTCCAAAGTAGGATTCAAAATTTTTCTGACATTGTTCTCTATTCCATACAAGATCAAATCTACGGCAATATAGCCACATAACTGAATATAGGTAATTATAGTCAAAGGAATTTTGCCCCGGGACAAAAGCAGTTGAATTCTCAAGAGCGAGTTTCACCAGAGTTGGCGCAGCTTCAACCTCTATCCTAAATTGTACGCTTATGGTCATTGGATTATCGTACAATCCCCTAAATGAGTTTAGTTCTGACAACGCAACTTGAAAGTAACCATCAGCAATTTGGTATGCGTACTTTTTTTCGAATATCTCATAAGTGTAGTGCAAATCAATCATTTTCGCTCTATTCCAGCACTCTTTCGCTGTAGCCATATCTCCTCGATTTAATTTGTCTATCATTACTCTTGCCAAATTTTCAATCTTGTCTGCATTTGTATTTTCTACGTTGACAAGAACATAAGGTTGGGACTGTGCTAGATTCTGGTTATTATCACTCGCAGTGGGTAAACTTCTGGCAAAGGCCGCTAAGGAATTATCTTCGAGTTTGGTTTCAACAGCAACCCATGTAGTACCATTCCAAACCATGCTACCGTCTGGGCTGTATATTGGTTCGGACATTGTTTTGCCTAACCAACGCCAATTATTCAAATAATCTGATGCTGATTGAATACAAGTTTGTCAAGTCATTCAAGGTTTGGACCCTAAATAAAGGGTTAGATAAGTGATACTAAATCTGCTAATACCCCTTCGACATCCTTCGCCTTAGTTACACCACTAGCAAGTAACACTCCCTCTGCACCAAGTTTGATGGCAGTTGAAACATCCTGCCCATTTTTGACTCCTGCCCCACACAATACTCTTACCTCAGGATTTACTTCTTTGACAGCAGTAACGGTGTCTGAGACTATGGCAGGGTCTGCAGTAGTTACTGAAATATCTCCTCCTATAAGTTCAGGCGGTTCCACAGCAATGAACGTCGGACCTAGTTCTGCCAGAGCGCGTGCTTCTGCAACATCTGCCGCACATGCACAAATGGGAAATCCTTCTGGAAGCATTGACATCAACTCTTTAACATGTTCAATTGGAACTTTGTGCTCAGCATGATTTATGATTGTTCCAGCCGCCCCTCTAGCTATCGCAGTTTGAGGTTCTAACCAACCGGTGTAACTACCCTGTCCAACAGGATCTAGGTGTTGAGACCAGACCTCCAATCCAGCAATTGAACTGACCGTTGAAAGATCAAACGCACTAGTAACTGCAACCATTCTAGCACTTGTACTGACATCTGCCATAAGTTTTCCAAGTATTTCAGCAGAATCTGCCATGGCAGTCGAATAAGTCTTGAAATTAACTACAATAAGCGGGGCATCCATGATACACCCTATGGGTATGTCCTTTTTGGAAACTGCGATTCAAATTGTGCCTTCACTCTGAATATGTCCGGGTGGAACAGTAACTCCATGACCAACAACGACGTTTGTCAGATTAGCATCATTTCCTACTATTGCATTCTCACCAATCAAGCAGTTTGATACTATGGCTCCTGATTTGATTATTGCTCCTTTGAGCAATGTAGATTCAAAAACCTGTCCAGCAATATTGCATCCAGATTGGACCATGGAATTCTTGGCTGTAGTTTGATTTGATTGATGCCATGAACCATCGATCACTCTGCCTGTTTTGAATCTATTTTCCTCTATGCATTTCTTGATGCCTTGATGCCAACTCTCAGGAGTGCCTGCATCTATGAAATATCCCGGGAAAGGAAAACCTGCAAGGCTCCCTTCTTCTGCCAAGACAGGGAAAATATCCCTCTCTAAACTATGTTTTCCCATTGGCATTATGTCGAATACATCGTCCTCTAGCAAGTATGAACCTGCGTTTATTAAGTTAGAAAAAACCTCTTCAGGTTTTGGTTTTTCTTTGAATTGTGTAATATGTTTTGAGTCATTTAGTCCTACTATCCCGAATCGTGTTGGGTCTTCAACCTCCCACAAAGCCAGAGTTCCCTTGACATTCATCGAGTTGTGTTGCTTGAGCATATCTCCAACACTCAGCGACGAGACTACATCTCCATTAAAGCAAGCAAATCTCCCAGAAATTATGTCACGACAGTTTCCTAGTGCACCACCGGTTCCAAGGGGTTTGTCCTCTGGTACAATCCGTACATCAAAATCAACGTCTGCCTCTTTGAAATATTTCCTTATCATCTCAACCTTGTACCCACCAGCAACCACGACCTCGTCCACTAATTCAGGTGGGACGCCTTCAACCACTCTTTCGAGGAGTGTAGCATCTAACATAGGTAAGAGTGGTTTTGGTATGCTATTAGTCCATGGACGGAGACGGGAACCTATTCCCCCAGCAAGAACGACCACCTGCATTAGCGTGCCGACCATAACTTCTCTATTGAACACATCGCGAGAAGTTGGGTATAGTAACGCATCATTGAAAGGTCGCCTTTAATTCGGGGGTGTTGGAGAGAATCATGAATATCCATGAGTATCAAGGGAAAGCCCTACTAAAAAAAGCCGGAGTTCCAGTTCTAGAAGGAGTTCATTGTACAAGCGTAAAGCAAGCATTGGATGCATATGAAAAACTGGGTTCAGAGGTTGTCGCAGTGAAGAGTCAGATTCACGCTGGCGGTAGGGGTAAAGGTACTTTGTACGACCCAAATACGAAGAAAGAAGTCATGCAGGGAGGTGTAAAAATAGCCTTCTCAAAAGAGGAAGTAGAAACCTATGCTACTAACATCCTTGGAAACATTCTGGTAACTATTCAAACGGGAGCTGATGGAAAAATTGTCAATAATTTGTATGTGGAATCTGGATGCTCTATTGCACACGAGTATTATTTGGCACTCCTAGTAGACAGAGAGAGAAAAGAGGTTCTCATCATGGCATCGACCGAAGGTGGCGTGGATATAGAAGACGTGGCTCACAATACTCCTGAGAAAATTCACAAAGTCAACGTAGACCCCAACTCAGGTCTCCTAGGATTCCAAAAAAGAGATCTCGGCATGGCTTTGGGACTAACTGGTAATGCTCTGAAATCATTCTACAAAATGCTAGGTAATATGTATGAAATGTTCATGTCAGAAGATTGTGCAATGGTTGAGATAAATCCTTTGGTGAAAACGGAAGATGATGAAATCATCGCACTAGACTCCAAAATTTCATTCGATGAGAATGCCGAATTCCGACATAAAGACTGGGACGAATTAAGAGATTTGTCTGAAGAAGAGGAAGTCGAAATAAGAGCCAAAGAGACCGGATTATCTTACGTAAAATTAGATGGGAACATTGGTTGTTTAGTTAACGGCGCTGGATTGGCAATGGCCACGATGGATGTCATCAAGCTGTATGGTGGGGAACCGGCAAACTTCCTCGATGTAGGAGGAGGAGCAAATGAGGAGCAAGTAAAGACGGCTTTCTCAATTATCCTTGAAGACCCCAATGTAAAAGGAATCCTTGTAAACATATTTGGTGGTATTATGCGCTGCGATATAATCGCTAGAGGAGTTATTGGTGCGACACAATCACTAGGACTGGATGTTCCCTTAGTTGTCAGATTGGCAGGTACTAACGTAGACGAAGGAAAGGCAATTCTTGCTGGTTCAGACTTGAATATTCATCCTGCTGATGATTTGGCAGAGGGCGCACAAAAAATAGTATCTTTAATCTCAGGAGGCGAGTAATATGGCAATATGGATTGAAGAGGATGCAAAGGTATTGGTTCAAGGAATTACGGGAAAACAAGGCATGTTCCACGCTGAAAGAATGATTGAATATGGAACTAACTTAGTAGGCGGCGTAACCCCAGGGAAGGGTGGTCAAACAGTACTTGGTGTTCCTGTTTACGACAGTATGATAGATGCCATTAAAGATACAAATGCTGATGCTACTGTGATATATGTACCTCCTCCCTTTGCCGGAGAGGCAATAATGGAAGCAGCAAATGCTTTTGAGACTGTCAAAGGCGAGGGAGTTATTGTTTGTATTACGGAAGGAATTCCAACATTAGACATGGTAAATGCCGCATCTTATGTTGCTAATAGAAAGAAAGTCAGGCTTATTGGACCAAATTGCCCTGGAATCATTACACCTGGTGATAATGGAGGAGCAAAGCTTGGAATTATGCCCGGCCATATCCATGCTAAGGGCAGAATAGGTATTGTCTCAAAATCAGGTACCCTCACGTATGAAGCAGTTGCGCAAACGATGAGTATTGATGAGGGCCAATCCACTTGTATTGGAATCGGTGGTGATCCTGTTAACGGAACTGGATTTATCGAATGCTTGGCGGCCTTTGAAGCAGACGACCAAACAGAAGCGATAGTAATGATTGGAGAAATAGGTGGTAATGCGGAAGAAGAGGCTGCCGATTGGGCAAAAGAAAATTGCACTAAACCAATAGTTGGATTTGTTGCAGGAGCAACTGCGCCTCCTGGTAAGAGAATGGGGCACGCTGGAGCAATTATTTCAGGTGGTAAAGGTACTGCAGAAGAAAAATTCGCTGCGTTTGAAAGAGCGGGAATAGCGTGTGCTAGAGATCCTAGTGAGCTGGGGCAAGTTCTACTTGAAAGTCTCAAAAAAGCAGGACTTCGTTGATTCTAATAGATCGATAAGGACCTTACATAATTCTGCAAATTATGACTCACTTTGGTGGTCCACGCTTTGGCCCGGGCGGTCCGCCTCGTTTTGGACCAGGAGGGCCGCCGCTGGGGGGGCCACTTCTTTTTGGGGGTCCTCCTCCAGATGGACTACCACTCGGAGGACCACGTTTCTGTCCTGGAGGACCACCGCCAGGAGGGCCGCTTCTTTTTGGAGGCCCTCCTCCGGATGGACCACCGCTTGGAGGACCACTACGTTTTGGACCAGGAGGTCCTCCGCCGGGCGGGCCCCTTTTCTTTGGTGGTCCTCCTCCAGATGGACCACCGCTTGGAGGACCACTACGTCTTGGACCGGGAGGTCCACCGCCGGGTGGGCCACCTCGCTTCGGAGGTCCTCCTGTTGGTGGGCTCCTTCTAGATGGGCCAGGGGGGCCGCCTCTGGATGGACCGGGTGGGCCACCTCTGGAAGGTCCGGGGGGGCTGCCTCTTGCAGGTTGAGATATTTCTGGCTCTTCCTCTTCGAAAACTGCTCCACAATGAGGACATTCTTTGTCAGATTCTTTGACTAATCCATCACATACTTCACAGGCGAACATTTCTTCATCATCATCAGAGGTATGTACGGTTTCATCACCTATTTTTGAGATTGAGCCATCTTTAGACCTAAAGAGGTTTATTTCAACCACAACGTCTAATCCTTTCAGAGCAACTTCGGTAGAAATTGCGTGTTCAAAAGCAGCGGATAGATCTTCAGGTGTGTCAAGAACTCTTCCGTCATCAATGTAAGTCACATTTACTGTCAAAATACCATCTTCGGATTTGGTTTGCGGAGTGTCTACAGCAACCCCTCTTTTCCTTGCTACGCGACGTACGGCGACCTCTGACATTCGCTTGAAGAGTGCATCATTTCCGGAATCGTCCCTACCGGAGCCAATTGCATTGGCGAGGAATTCTGCAGTACTAGTTTCATCTTGAGTTTTCAAGTGCGAGGGAAGTTCTCCACCAATAGAGGATAGAACATTGGCTGCAGATTGCTGATTCATCTGCAACCATTGGCTTCTTCTTTCGTTTTTGACAGCTCTTTCAGCTTCAGCGATTCGATTAACCATCGCATCAGTAGGTGACAATGATGGATTCTGTGATACTGCGGTCCCGCCAACCTGTCCAGCCATATTGCCAATTTGCGAATTTGGTCCAATGCCACTAGACAATGATGGCCCTCTAGATGTAGGCGGTATATCAGACCCGGTAATGGTTTGAGGGTTCTGATTTTGAAGTGGGGTTACATTAGATTGTGGAACGGTTTGATTCGGCAGGGGCATTCCTTGGTTTATTGGCGGAAGACCGGCATTGCCCTGCGGCATTCCTCCCAAATTTGGAGCTATTTGGCTCATAATGTCGGGCATCATACCTTGCGGCATGCCCTGACCATCTAAATTTTGCAAATTTTGATTCATAACAGCCTCGCCAGAAACAACACCAAAATTTCTACTGCCGCTAACGTCTTGCCCGCCAAGGCCAACGCCTCCGACTCCGGGCAGACCACCTGCACGACTCATGTCTTGTCTTGAGCCGCATTCGGGACAAAATATGCTGTCATCGGGTATCTCTTCGAAACAAGAGCCGCACTGCACACCTATCCCCTCATATCACGGCTGGGTTAGTTCAAAATAAAGTCTTGCTATATTTTACATCTAAATAATGCATGCTTCAATCAATGTTTTTGATTAGGTTGGGATATTTATAACCGTTTATTTGTAAGGTTGCTGTATGCTATAATTTAAAAAATTAGATTGGCGGGTTAACTGTAGGTGGCAACCGTGGCGGTTCTTGTCAATGAGAAAATTGATGCTCTATTAGAAGCAACCTCTCGCTCATTTTATCCTACTCTCAAGTACTTACCCAAAAAAATCCGCGGCCAGATTGGACTACTCTATCTTCTGGCGCGGATAGCGGATACAATTGCAGATTCAAAAGCAGGAGAAACCGAATCGCTAATGTTGTCATTGAAACAGTACAATGATGTTGTGCAAGGAAATGCAGAAAATCTTCCCGATTTTACTCAACTTGCAGATATTCAAGAGAAGGATGGAGAAGCGGAACTCTTGAGAAACGTTCAGGATGTAATTGATGCATTGAAAGTTTACAGCGAACCAGATCAGCAAAGAATGCTAGAGTGTTTGGACATAATTGTGGGAGGTCAAGTCATGGACCTTGAACGGTTTGGTATAGCAAGAGAGGGAGGAAATATTTCGTCCTTAAAAACAAATGAAGAGATGGACGATTATACCTATAGAGTAGCAGGCTGCGTTGGAGTCATGTGGACAAAAATGTCTCTAGCTCATCTAATTTCTTTAGGCCAGTATAAGGAAGAGATTTTTTTTATGAAAGGTATTAGATTTGGTAAAGCATTACAGATGATAAATATTCTAAGAGACATCCCCGAAGATCTGAGGTTCGGGCGCTGTTACATACCAAGCGATGCTTTGGAGAGGCATGGGTTGACAGCACAAGACCTTCTTGACAAAAATAATATCGAGAAATTTCGGCCACTATACAATGAATATCTAGACATAACAAATGACCATCTCGATGCCGCAGTTGAATACATTAAGATGATACCAGAAACCCAGTTTAGGCTGAAGGCATCTTGTATGTTACCTGTATTAATTGGCCAAAGGACCGTAACGTTGCTAAGAGAAGGGAACATTCTGGACTCAGCAGATCGAATTAAGGTCACAAGAAACGAGATTAAATCATATGCAAAGAAATTACTTCGCGCCTTGATAATACCGGGTGGCGTGAAGAGGTTACTCGAAAAAAACAAAGATAGTCCAGTTGAAGAATAGTGGCGCGAGTATCCATCTACTTACTTAGGGAACAATGCCTTTTCATGCATCTAATTTTTTGCAGACTAATCGGAAACAAGTTTGTGGATTTTAGAACAAATCGATTGTATGGATTTAATTCCTGATAAGTCTCATAACAAAGTCTACCGCCCGTAGGGCGTTATGTTCAAAATACCATCAGGCTGATAAAGAAGGGGTGAACCATCAAAGCCGAGCGACATGCTAGAGCGCCGTAAACCTCTCGATTTGATGTTCCCATTGAAGGGTGGAGCATCGAAAGAAGTCGGCGTACGCAAAGAAGGGATGACCGCTGTTGAAAGATTGAGGGCTGCGGTCAGTTTGACAGCCGATGCAGTGAAAGCAGTAAGTCTGACTGCAATGGAAGCCCTAAGAGAAGGTGCTGCGCTGATTGGAATAGTCGGAGAACAAGATGAATTAATCGACCCCTTCCACCACTTGGATGCTCCTATTTGGGCGAGAGACCCACCGGTCGAATTATTGAAATTGGCATATTCATATTGCGAAGAATTGACAATGAGAGAGGCCGGTAACTTTTACCACTCATTCAAGTATCTACCAGAGGAACAGAGGCTCGCAATGTGTGCTGTGTACGCATTCTGTCGAAGAGCGGACGACATAGCAGATGGAGACTGGCAAGACAGATTCCCTGGCTCCAAGGGTGAAATGGACCCGGAAGCGGTAGCCTACAGGGAAGAACTTGAAAGTTTGCAAAACAAAGATACTATTCTCCAAGAGGAACTATATCTAGAAAAGATTACCCAACTCTTCTTCTTTAGGAAAAAACTCTCTACCTGCTATTCAGAAACAAGCAGTACAGACCCGGTATTTTTGGCGCTAAAAGACACTGTCAGAAGGTACAATATTCCAAGAAGTGTTTTCGATGATTTAATCACAGGAATGGAAGATGATCTTTACAACAACAGATATCGAACGTTTGATGAATTGTACGTATATTGCTACAGAGTCGCATCCGTGGTCGGTCTAATGTGTATCGAGATTTACGGATATGATGACCCTCGCGCAAAGAAATTTGCAGAGTCATGGGGGATTTTTATGCAATTGACCAACGTACTGAGAGACGTTGGCGAAGATATACAAAGAAACAGAGTTTACTTGCCTCTAAATGAACTTGAGTCAAATGGAATTTCAGAACCCGAACTAAATGGCGATGTTGTGCTAAACACCACTTGGGAACCGTATGTTCACCATTACGCAAAAAGGGCAAGGACTTACCTTGAAGAAGCTAAACAATTACTACCATTACTCCCGAGAAGAACAAGGTATTCACCTGCTGCAATGATTGCCTTTTATGACAAAATTCTCAAACAAATTGAAAGACAGCAAGGTGATGTATTTACCAAGAGAGTCAAATTAAATAAATTCCAAAAATTAACTCTCGCTGCTGCTGTTTATTTAAGACACAGATTCATACCAGGGTGGTTGAATCCTTTGTGGACTGGTTTTTCCAAATTAGGTCTTCTTCCAGACGTTTAGATGTGAGGTGTTAGGGATGGAGGCGCCATCCAAGCGCAGGTTTGGTTTACTGGTTGGTGTGGGATTCATTCTAGCACTCTGTGAGCCAATTATCCTTCTACTGATGGGTAACGATTTAGGTGGTGCTTTTTGGCCAATGGCAAAAAGGTCTCTTGAATTGACATACTTTTTGAGAGAGTTTAGAGCGCTCACTTTGGCTTTCTTCATAATCGCCATTCCTTTCTCATATCAAAAATCGAAACACGTATCAAATTTAGAAAGAAATTTGTTGGTAACTTTGGTCGGGATGATATTGGGTCTACTTTTCATATATCTACTACTCAACTTAGCCTACTTTAGGGGAGCTTTTCTGCTTCTGCCCACTACCCTTGGTTTCCTCTTACTCTGTGTAGCGTTGATGATAGGTGGTTTGCCAAAAAATCCATTCAAAGGAGGCTATGATCGTATCAAGAGAATCTCACATCTTTTTGCGGTTACATTCTCTATTTGGCTAATATTACCTGGATTAATTTCAATGGCCGGATTGTCACCCTATCCCCCAAAACTGGATATGAAGTCTGGCAGTTATTCTGTATCTGTCGAAAGTCATGAATATCCAATGCCTGATGAGGTTTCTAGTATTCAAGGAGATTATGAAGAAGACGTCGTTTTTTCGGTTTACATTGCACTCCCCGAGGCCGAATTAGAAGGTATGCCACTAGCTATTTTGTTGCATGGTTTTGCTAACCCATTTTTTGAATCCTACAGAGATTGGGTGGTCGAATTAGCATCAAGAGGAGTAGCCGTTGCTTACATACAATATCCATCTGACGTAATGCCACCCGGGCACGACACATTTGAGCTCCATGAAGAAGCAGGTATGTCAAATCACCCTTATCACGAACCTCGATCAGTAGCAATTGAATCAGCTCTTGAGTTCATGATTACCCTTCTACCAGATAATGTGGAAAAAGATTTCTTGCTTGTTGGTGGGCATAGTCTCGGGGCAGGTTATGCATTTTTAGCATTGGATTGGGCTCTTGGATATGGTTGGGGGTCGCAGGCCTTGTTCGTTAGCATGGAGGCACCATACGCAAGGCCTGTACAGGAGCATTTACAATTCAATACATCAAGAATTCCAAGTAATTTCATATCTCATGTTGCGGTAAGTGAGGATGATATGAGCGTAAATGAGTGTCTAGGAGTTCATCACCAATCGGTTTTAGGTAGCGGCTCACTTTTTATTGAGGTTCCAAGCGATAGACACGGTTTTCCACGATTGGTTGCTACTCACTATCTACAAGCAACCGAAACGCACGATGATTTAGCAGATTGGGCTTTTTATCGGAGAGTCGCTAACCAAGCAAATTGGCTAACATCTAGTTTGATTGGGGATACACCTAGTGAATTACATTACAGGAACCAATTGACCAATACTCAAGATTTGAAGTATATGGGCGAATGGTCAGACGGTAAACCAGTCAAGAAATTGCGGGTCTGGGACGATGCGATAAACAGTGAGGAATTCAGGCACTGTCAAACATGGACTGGGCCTTAGCGGGTAAACGATTGAATGCCTGTAATATATCGGCCCAAAATCAAATTGTGTATGTCGTGCGTTCCCTCGTATGTCTTAACGGATTCTAGGTTGGCCATGTGACGCATAACAGGGTATTCATCTAGAATTCCATTGGCACCGTGTATGTCCCTAGCAACTCTTGCAATTTCTAGAGCAATGTCTACATTGTTCATCTTGGCAAGACTAATCTGTTCATTGAACCAAGTCCCATCATCCTTTTTTCTGCCTAGATGGTATGCAAGCAATTGTCCTTTGGTAATTTCTCTAAGCATCCAAGCCAGTTTATTTTGGATGAGCTGGAAAGATGCGATTGGAACGCCGAATTGAATTCTGGACAAAGAGTATGTCTTGGCGGAATGGAAGCATGCCATAGCCGAGCCAATTGCGCCCCAGGAAATCCCGTAACGTGCATTGTTCAGACACGAGAAAGGACCCTTAAGCCCTTTGACGTTTGGCAGAATTCTATCCTTTGGTATTTTACAATCTTGGAATACGAGTTCACTGGTTACACTAGCCTTCAAGGAGTGTTTACCCTTCATCTCAGGCGCACTAAACCCTTCATCTCCTTTCTCGACGATGAAACCACGGATTACTCCGTCTAATTTTGCCCAGACTATTGCTACATCTGCAATTGTACCGTTTGTAATCCACATTTTAGCGCCATTCAGAAGATAGTGGTCATCCATATCTTCTGCCTTCGTAATCATATCGCCTGGATTCGATCCGTAATCCGGTTCCGTCAGTCCAAAACATCCTACCCATTCCCCAGATGTCAATTTTGGTAGGTAGTACTGTTTTTGCTCTTCACTTCCAAAGTCCCAGATAGGGTACATGGCAAGCGAACCCTGAACACTGGCGAAAGACCTTAGCCCAGAGTCGCCTCTTTCAAGTTCTTGACAGATTAATCCATAGGCAACATAGGATAGACCTGGGCAGTCATATCCTTTGAGCGGTGCGCCTAGTACGCCCATTTCACCCAGAGCCACTCTCCATTCATCTGGGAAAACTCCCTCTTCGCAGGCATGTTCAATTTTTGGAAGAACTTCTTCGTCGACCCAATTTCTTACCATGTCACGAATCATTATCTCTTCTTCAGTAAGCAACGACTCGATGTCGTAGAAGTCTAGACCCTCAAATGGCTCCATGTGATACCTGCGGTACTAAGAGACTAATGAGGGTTAGGTAATTATTACTCACCCTTTTTATTACGTCTAAAAAGATTAGCGTATTTTCTTTGCAACCAGGGACTATTCCAATAAACCAATCCAAAGAATACACCTGGCACACAAAGTGCTACTAAAATGACCAATATATCAGGAATTCCTCCCTCATCAATCTCGCTCGCAGGCTCGAAAGACACAATTCGCCCTTGGCTGGTGACTAAATATCCGGTGTACTCTGAATTTTCCCAAGCGACAGCATAACTATCTCCTCCAAGATAAACGTCTTCTTCAGTTGCATTGTCGTTTGAAAACATCAAATATGCCTCTTCTGTAAACTGATTCCATCTGACCATGCCAAGTGGTGCAAGAGCTATGATGCTGGAAGAGTCAGCGGCTTGATGGTCAGCGATGGTATCTCCATTTAATTGTCCAAGGATGATAATCTCACCGAGCTCTGACTTCGTGATATCAATGGTATCTATTTCGATTATCGCAGTTTTCTTGCCACTTGCAAAACCTGTGCATGAGTTCATTGTTGGATCCTCACATCCAATACCAACCCAAGTATGGAATCTTGTGTTAGAGATCCAAGAAACCCTGTCTGCCTGATCTATTATCGCTAGACCATCATTCAGCGTACCAATGACGCATATGTTCTTATTTTTGAGACAGTCAATATCTGTAATTCTTGAATCTGCTTCATCATCTATCAATGTGAACGTGTCTGCGTAATATTTCCAAATTTCTCCCTCGCCTGTGCCGAGGTAAGCAACCGA
>CEPA01130234.1_pt1 | contig 15185 bp, 15 predicted proteins | sample 356241 | NCBI WGS metagenome assembly CEPA01 (sample SAMEA2620542, study PRJEB7988) | marine metagenome | biome: marine biome (ENVO:00000447); feature: surface water layer (ENVO:00002042); material: "saline water (ENVO:00002010), including plankton (ENVO:xxxxxxxx)" | depth 5 m
GGCTATGGATTTGCAAAATCTAGCAAAGCAAAAAAGAAAGATTGGGGACCATTATTAGGAGAATACTTTCAAAAAAGGGAAGCGCTAGCTGCTGTGATTATTTTTATGGACATTCGTCATCCATTAAAAGAAAGTGATTGGGAAATGGTACATTTATGCAGCAATTTTAATATTCCATGTATTCCGGTTCTTACAAAAAGCGATAAATTATCTAATAACAATATAGCTAAGGCTCTAAATTTAGTTAAAAATAAAATTCCGGGCTCAGCTCCGCTAGCTGTCTCATCAAAAAATATTAATGGCTTTGACAAGCTTTCTAAACAAATACTAGAATTTGTCGACTAATGTTGGAATATCAAAAACAAGATTGTGATTTAACCCTTCAAGAAGGCTTAGACTGTTATTACAATTCTTTTCCAGGTACAACTGAAATTTTGCAGGATACTGAAGGCTCTGGAACACTTTTGAGAGATCATGATTGCACTCATGTCATATTTGGTCTTGATATATCTATTGAACAAGAATCTATTCTTGATAGCTGGGTTGTTTGGGGAAGTAAGTGGGAATTAAAGTACTTATGGGGATATCAAAGCCTTCCTCAAATAAAACAGCTTTATAAAGATTTATATAAAGAATTTGGTGTAATTGGTTTTATTAGAATCTTTTGGAAGCTGGGAGCAATTAAAAGAAAAGTTATGTTTAGGGCATTAAAAATGAAGAAAAAATGGCCTTTTAGAATGCCTGAAGAATATCTTAAATTAAAAATATCTGATTTAAGAAAAGAACATGGTATTAAAATACTTCTTCCTGAAGAAATGAGTTATGTTCCAGTAAAAAGAATAAAACTATAAATAGTTAGTTACATTGTTTATAAAATTCTCAATATATTTAATTTGTCCCTCGTTCTTTGACATTCTTTTTGATCTAGTTAAATAGAATAATCCAGTTTCTAAGTTACTCAAATTTACATATGAGGCTCCTATGTAAAGATAAGAAATAGCAAGAACCTCTTCAAAAGCTTTATTATTAATTAAATATTTATCTGTGGTTATTGATAATTCAATAATTTTTTCATAATTTTCAATGTTAAAAAGAGACTCGATCATTATTGAAACAGCACCGACGAGCATTGATTCAGGAATTTCATCTTTTTCGTCTTCAATATTTAATAAAAATTCATTTAAGTAAGAAATAGCGTCTGAATGATTTCCTAGGATGAACTGAATTCTTGCAAGCTCAAACAGAAACTCATTTTCATATTTTTTATTTTCTAATGCTATCTCCATTGCGGCCTCGAAATTTTTATTTTCGATTAAATTTAAGACCCTTTTGTATTTCTTAACATGACTAGATTTTTTTATGCTTAGTTCAGCGCCATCAAGAATAAAGCGCATCCTATATTTTGCGTTTTCAGTAACTATATTTTTTCCCAAAAAAGAAGCTGGTTTATATTTTGTTCTTTTAATCAAATCTATTGCAACTTTATTAAATCCGGAGCAAGGCTTAAATTTTGCAAAAGGAGAATGCATGTTTCCGCACATTCCCTCGTCAACAGTTATATTTTTAGTATTACCATCAATATCTATATCAAAATTTAAAATAACATATCCCATTTCGTTCCGTTCTTGCATTGCTCGGGGAAAGCGTAATTTCATTTTTGAAATAGTTTGATATTTTGAAAATTCTGGCAACATATTGTATGTAGAAAATTGCATCTCATTTTCTAAAATATAAAAAGCTTTTTTAGCTCTTTCTGAATATTTACATTTTGTATTGAGTCTTTTTTCTGGAGGGAGACCTTCTTCCATAACACATTGATTAAAGTCAATTTTTTCACTTTCAAAAATGTCTTGAAAATAATTATCAAATTTTTCAGCATCTAAAAAAACTGAAAATAATAAAACTGTTATGTAATATTTTGCTTTAATGCGCTTCATTCCAATTATCTCCGATTTCTGCTTCAGCAATTAGAGGTATTTTAAGATTAACAGTATTCTCCATTCTGAGCTTAATCTCTTTCATTACTTCATCGGCAGCTTCTTTAGGGCATTCAAATACCAGCTCATCATGAACTTGCATAATCATTTTTACGTCTCTAATTTCTTCATTAATAAGCATATCTATATCCAACATCGCTTTTTTAATAATATCTGCTGCTGATCCCTGAAGAGGTGCATTAATAGCTGCTCTTTCTGCGGCCTGTCTCCTTAAACCATTTGCCGCATTTATTTCATTTAAATATAAACGTCTTCCCATAATCGTTTCTACAAACTTATCTTCTTTGGCTTGAGCTTTAATATTATCCATATAGTCTCTTACGCCTGTATACCTTGCAAAATACGCGTCTAGATATTCTTGAGCTTCATCCCTTGCAATTCCAAGTTGTCTAGTGAGACCAAAAGCTGACATACCATACATCAAACCAAAATTAATTGCTTTTGCGCTTCTTCTTTGATCTTTAGTAACATCATCGATTGAAACGCCAAATACCTCTGATGCAGTTGATGAGTGAACATCAATATCATTATTAAATGCATGGGTTAAATTTTTATCTTCAGATAAATGCGCCATAATCCTCAATTCAATTTGTGAGTAATCGGCTGATATAAGAACATTCCCTTTCTCGGGAATAAATGCTTCTCTTATTCTCCTTCCTTCTGCTGTTTTAATCGGTATGTTTTGTAAATTTGGTTCTGTCGATGATAACCTTCCTGTGGAAGTTACAGCTTGTTGATAAGAAGTATGAATTCTCTCCGTTTTTGGATTCTCTATTTTTATAAGGCTGTCGGTGTAAGTAGATTTTAGCTTAGCTAAAGTTCTATATTTAAGAATAATTCTTGGAAGCTCATATTCTTCGGAAAGTCTTTGCAAGGTGTCCTCATTTGTTGAAGGTTGACCTTTGGGAGTTTTCTTTAAAACTGGTAATCCTTGTTTTTCGTACAAGATCTCAAGAAGCTGTTTTGGAGAATCTAAATTAAATTCTTCTCCAGCAATCTTAAAGGCTTGCTTTGAAAATTCACTAATTTTTTTACTTAGCTCTTCGGAATGTTTTGCTAGTTTGTTCTTATCTATTTTTGCGCCGTTTTGCTCTACTCTTGATAGAACATGAACTAAAGGATATTCAATATCTCTCAGTAATTTTAGTTGAATAGGTTTTTCTTTCAGTAAAGGTGTTAATACATTAAACAGTCTTAATGTTATATCGGCATCCTCGGCTGCATAATTAGTGGCAATGTCTAATTTAACCTCAGCAAAGCTTATCTGTTTTGATGCAGTACCAGTGACATCAGTATATTTAGTTGTAGTGTAATTTAAGTAAAAATCGGCCAGCCTATCCATTCCATGTCTAGTTGCAGTGCTGTTAAGGACATAAGACATTAGCATCGTATCACCCAAAAACCTTGAAATCTCTATCCCATGTCTTGCCAGTATTGGTATATCAAACTTAAGATTCTGTCCAACAATTTTATCTTGATTTTTCTCAATTACCGGGCCTAAAAGTTTAGTAACATAATCTAGTTTAAGCTGTTCAGGACAGTCCTCATATTTGTGTCCAATAGGTATATAACAACCTTCATTTTCTTTAGTTGATAAAGAGATGCCCAAAAGATTTGCAGAAACAATTTCAACAGAGTCTGTTTCTGTGTCAATTGCAAATGCGTCAGCTTTTTTAATCTTTGAAATCCATTTCTCTAAATCTTTCTCGTTAAGGATAGTTTCATATTTTGTATTATTCTTGACAGGTTCTTTCGAAATATTTTTATTAAGGGGAGTAAATTCCAATTCAGCAAAAATTCTCTCTAAGTCTTCGTTATTAGGATTTGATTTCAAAAGTTCGCTAAAATCCACGCCTATATCTACATCAGTTTTTAGAGATACTAACTTTATATTCCTATCGAGGTCATTTAGACTATTTCTAAGATTTTCTCCTACAACACCCTTAATAGATTCGGCATTTTCTTTTATAGTCTTGATGTTGCCATATTCGTTTAACCATTTAGCAGCGGTTTTCTGTCCAACTTTTGGAACTCCAGGAATGTTATCCGATGAATCTCCAACAAGAGCAAGCATGTCAATTATTTGACTAGGTTTAACTCCAAATTTTTCAAGAACTTTTTCTTCATTGAAAATTTCATGCTTCATTGTATTCATTAATGTTGTGTCAGGATCATCTACTAACTGCATGAGATCTTTATCCAATGATGATATTACGCATTTTAATTTTGCATCTTTAGCTTTTTTTGCAATTGTTGCAATTACATCATCTGCTTCTACACCCGCAATCTCAATCAACGGAAAGCCAATGGCCTTACATATGGATTTCACTGGTTCAAGTTGGTTGCGAAGCTCATCGGGCATGGGCGGTCTATTAGCTTTATATTCTGAATAAATATCATTTCTAAATGTTTTTCCTTTTGCATCAAAAACAACAATAATTGGAGAGCCCTCGCTGTCTTTTTTAAGATTCATTAGCATATTTGTTACGCCTTTTACTGCTCCTGTTGGTTGTCCGGTTGATGTTGATAATGGAGGCATAGCATGAAATGCTCTGTATAAATATGAAGAGCCATCGATTACAAAAATTCTGTCTTTCATTATTAATTATTATTTAGTGTATTATTGCTTTTGTATTTTTTAAAATAAATCAAAATGCTAAATCTAATTAAAGAAGTTTATCAAAACTATTTTGAAATAGCCTCTGCTGTTGGTGCCGCTACAATAATTATAATTGCCTATTTTCTCGATAAAGCTTTTTTTCTGCAAGCATGTGCGATGTGCATACTTACAAGATATGTATTCGGACTTGTGATGATTTCTTCTTTAACAACATATTTTTTTAAAAATAAATTTGGTTACATGTTGATTGTAACCTCATCAGCAATGGGCATTTTTGTAACATCAAAACAAATTTACATTCAAAATTTAGCTTTAGAAGAACTTTCTCAACTTTCGGGTTGCGGTATGCCTTTTCACACCATGATCGATTATTTTGGTATTGTTGAAGCTGTAACAAGAACCTTAAGAGGTGGTCCCAGCTGTGCTGAAGATGGCATGAGATTTATATTTAACTTTGCAGAATGGGGTCTTATTTTCTTTTTAATATATTTAATCGCATCGGCTAATAAACTAATAAAAGCTTAAATTTTATATATATTTGTAGCAAAACTACAAGAATTATTATCTCAAAATGGCTATTTTAAAGGATTTATTAAAATAATTGACTTTTTAGTGCTCATATATTTTACTTCACTACATATTAATTCGAATTATTGCTAACAAAGTTAATATTATAGGTACATAATTATCACCTCTACATATATAATTATTCCCCCCAAGTACCTATAATATTTGTTAGTAATAAAATGGAAACTCCAAATCACACCTCTGATGCGTTAGAACTCAGCAATGATCAACTAATATCTGCTGCTGTTAATAATGGAGAAGGTGTTATCGCCTCTAATGGTGCTTTATCAACTGTAACAGGCAAGAGGACTGGAAGAAGTCCTAACGATAGATTTATTGTAAAAGAAGCTGGTACAGACAGCTTGATAGATTGGGGCGATGTTAATAAGCCATTTGATGAGGATAAGTTCGATTCTTTATGGGAAAAAATTGAAGCTTATCTTGCTGAAAAAGAAAGATACGTTTCTCATGTTCATGTAGGATCGCATTCTGATCATTATTTACCAGTAAAAATAACAACTGAGACTGCATGGCATTCCTTTTTTGCAAGGTTAATATTTGTTTATACGGATAAATATAATCCAAATAACAAACAAGAATGGCAAATTCTTTCAGCTGCTAACTATGAATGCATCCCCGATGAAGATGGAACAAATTCAGCAAGCTGTGTCGTTATTAATTTTGCAAAAAGAAAAGTGATAATTGCTGGCATGAAATATGCAGGTGAAATGAAAAAGTCGATGTTTTCAGTGCAAAATTTCTTGTTGCCTGAAAAAGATGTTTTACCTATGCATTGTTCAGCCAATGTAAATAAAAATGGAGATGTTGCATTATTTTTTGGCCTCTCAGGTACAGGAAAGACTACACTTTCTGCAGATCCAAAATGTTCATTGATTGGAGATGATGAACATGGATGGAGCCCTGGCTCAGTTTTTAATTTTGAAGGCGGTTGCTACGCAAAAACTATAGATCTAACTGAAGAAAATGAGCCTGTAATATTTAGAGCTATAAAACATGGAAGTATTATTGAAAATGTTTTTCTTGAAAATAATGTGCCAGATTATTCGAATACCTCTTTATCAGAAAATGGCAGATGCTGCTATCCAAGATCTCATATTGAAAATGCGGTAGACTCAAATTCTGCTGGAGAACCTAAAACTGTTATATTTCTAACATGTGATCTAACGGGTGTAATACCTCCCGTTTCCATACTATCAAAACAGGCGGCTGCTTATCACTTTTTAAGTGGTTATACCGCTAAAGTAGGTTCAACTGAAATTGGCTCAGCCTCCGATATATCATCTACTTTTTCGACTTGTTTTGGAGCTCCTTTTTTTCCTAGGCCTGCACACATCTATGCAGACTTATTAATGAAGAGAGTTGATAACTTTGGATCAAAGGTATTTTTGGTAAACACTGGCTGGACCGGAGGTCCTTATGGGATTGGATCTCGATTTAAAATACCAACGACAAGGAGAATCGTTAATGCCATTCAAGATGGGGAGCTAAATGATGTTGAGACTCAAAAAATTCCTGGCCTAAATCTTGAAGTTCCTTTAATGGTTAATGGAGTAGATCCAGAGCTTCTAAATCCAATTGAGACTTGGCAAAATAAAGAGGAATACGATAATTATCTAAAAGATCTTATTTCAAAATTTCAAGAAAATTTTAAAAAATTTGATGTTTCATCTGAAATAATATCTGCTGGACCTGGATTTAATGATTAATGAGCTATCTGAAAAAAAACTTCATGAGCTAAAAAATAAAAATTTTTTTGATGAAATAAATATTAACCGTGGTATTGAAAAAGAATTTTTTAGGGTCGATCAGAATGGTCATATATCTAAAAGACCACATCCAAAAGAATTAGGTTCAGCTCTCACAAATAAATATATTACAACTGATTTCGCAGAGGCTCAGCTAGAGCTTGTTACTCCAGTTTTTAAAAATATTGATGATCTTCATAATTTTCTTCATAAACTTCATGAATTTGTTGCTCATAACATTCATAAAGATGAAATGCTTTGGCCATTTTCAATGCCTCCTCATATTAAAGATGAATCAGAAATTAATCTTGGATACTATCATCAAAGCAATATCGGACTTCTTAAACATGTTTATCGAAGAGGTCTGAAAGTAAGATATGGCTCCACAATGCAATGCGTATCAGGAATGCATTACAACTTTTCTGTTGATGAATTATCTTTAAATAAATTAGTTGGAGGAGCTTCACAAGATAACTATAACAAGGCATATCTAGGCCTTATCAGAAACTTTAAAAGGTTATTTTGGTTTATTTTATGTGAATTTGGTCAAACAAATATAGTTGATAAATCTTTTATCAAAAATAGAGCTCATAACTTAAATAAACTAAATGAAAAAGATTTTTTTCTAAAAAATGCTACCTCATTAAGAATGAGTGAAATTGGATATGTGAGTGAAGCTCAAAAAAATCTCAACGTAAAATACAATAGTATTGAAGAATTTTTATTAAAGATAAGAGATGCAATTAAGATACCTTATACAGAATTCAAACAAAAAGGTTTATTAGATGAAAATGATAATTACCACCAAATTTCTGATGGGGTAATACAAATTGAAAATGAATATTATGATTCTATAAGGCCTAAAAGGGCTTCAGAGATTGGCCTAAGGCCCTATGAACAAATTAAAAAGTTTGGCATAGAGTATCTTGAAGTAAGAGGAATTGATATAGATTCAAACGAAGTAACCGGTATCTCTAAAAATCATATTATGTTCTTAGACTTAATTTTGATTTATTGTTTAGTTTCTGAAAGTCCAAAAATTACAGATGAAGAAAAATTAAGAATTGATAGAAATGATTTAGAGGCCGTGTATGCCGGAAGAGATGAGAATACTATACTAACATTTGGATCTGAACAAAAAACGATAAGAGATGCAAAAAGACATATTTATAGAGACCTTTTAACTCTAGCCGAATATTTTAAAGATAATAAAAAATTTATTGATTCAATTAGCTATGTAAAAAAATATAGTAAAGCCGATCTTCCTCAAACTTCTTTTCATGAGGATGGCATAAAAAAGGCAAAAAAAGTTACAAAATTTTTAAGAGAACATGAGAATAATAAATTTGATAATATAAAATATGAAACAGAGATGTCATTATCTAGACTAAAAAATATTAATGAAAATACCTCTGAAGAAATGAATAATTTTGTTAAAAATTATAATGAGGGTATTTAAGGAGATTTTATGAAAGCATTGCAGTGTATTGAACTAGGTATGCCAGATAAACTTCAAATAAACGATATACCTGATCCAGAATTATTACCAAATCATGTAATGATTGATAATAAAGCAGCTAGTGTTAATTTTCCTGATGTATTGATGATACAAGGACTATATCAATTTCAACCAGAACTTCCATTCACGCCAGGTGGCGAGTCTGCTGGAACAATAACCGAAGTTGGCGAGGGTGTTGAAAACTTAAAAGTAGGAGACAGAGTTGTTGCAATGCTTGGTCTCGGTGCCTTTGCTGAGAAAATTGTCGCACACGAAAATGCTGTGATGAAAATACCTGACTCAATGGATTTTGAAACTGCAGCTGCTCTACCCATGACCTATGGTACATCTTTGTATGCATTAAAACAGAGGGCTGCACTTAAAAAAGGTGAAACTTTATTGGTTCTTGGTGCTGCTGGCGGTGTTGGATTAGCTACAGTTGAACTTGGAAAAGCAATGGGCGCAAATGTTATTGCAGCAGCATCAACACAAGAAAAGGTTGATATCTGTATGCAGCATGGTGCTGATCAAGGATTTATTTACCCCACAGGTGATTTAACTAGAGACCAACAAAAAGAGTTATCTGCAAAGATTAAAGAGCTTACCGGTGGTGTAGGTGCTAATGTTATTTATGATCCTGTTGGTTCAGGTTATTCAGAACCAGCATTGAGAGCTATAGCTTGGGAAGGGAGATATTTAGTAATAGGTTTTGCTGCAGGAGAAATACCAAAGATTCCATTAAATTTAACTTTGCTCAAAGGATGTCAAATAGTTGGAGTTTTTTGGGGCGCGTGGACTGGACTCGATCCGTCAGGAAATGTAGCAAATTTTAAGGAAATATTTAACCTTCATGTTAATGGAAAAATTGCTCCTGAAGTTTCTGATAAATTCTCTCTTATCAATGCTGCTGATGCGATTTCTCATCTACAAAATAGAAAAGCCAAGGGCAAGGTAATAATTCAAATTTAAAATGAAAAACCATAAGACTTTTACATATATATTATTTTTAAATGCCATATTATTTTTAATTCCTTATTCATCCTCTCATTCGCTAGAAGACGCTATTAAAAGCAAAGATCGTAGCTCAAAGAACGTTATGAGAGACCGATACAGAAATCCATATGAAACATTAAGTTTTTTTGAGATAGAGCAGAATATGAAAGTTGTAGAATTGTCACCCGGTGGTGGATGGTATACGGAAATACTTGCTAATTACATTCATTCTCCTGGAGAAATAATAGCTGCGCATTTTGATAAGAATTCTAACAGAGATTTTTATGTGAGGATGCGAAAGAATTTTGAAAATAAAGTTAACGAGAACCCATTATATAAAAATGTTTCTGTAGTTGACCTTAGTTCTAAATTGGCTGAACCCGGAACAGTTGATGCGGTATTAACTTTTAGAAACTTACACAATTGGATTGGCCCTCAAATAGATTTAATATTTTCAAACGCACATAAAGCTTTAAAAAAAGGTGGCATACTTGGCGTGGTTGAGCACAGAGCTAACCCAGGAACAAGCCTAGAAGAAATGAAAAGAACAGGATATGTAACAGAAGAATATGCAATTAAAATTGCAGAAAAACACGGATTTACTCTAATTTCTAAATCAGAAATTAATTCAAACCCAAAAGATACGAAAGATTATGTTAGAGGTGTGTGGACTTTGCCTCCGGTATTAAGATTAAAGGAAAAAGATAAGCAAAAATATCTTGATATTGGGGAAAGCGACAGAATGACAATATTATTCAAAAAACTTTAACTAAAATTATCTTTATAATTTTTATTGATTCTGAAAATTAATCTTGTGTAACTGACTGATAAGTAAGAGACAATCTTGAGATATCGAAAGGCGGTCTAAATACTCCTGCAAAATTTCCATTTGGGTCCATTAGAATAATATTGTTTACATGGTTATCTAGGTGCGAATGATCACTAGAATCTTTATCTGGCATGACATTGTTAACAGAAAGTTGTGTCGCAACATTTATTAACATCGGTCTACTGCCTACAGCTCCAATAAATCTTTTATCAAAACCTTTGGCATATTGATCTATATCTATTGAGTTATCTCTTTCAGGATCGATGGAAATTAGAACCCATTGTTTGTTTTCCAATGGAAATTCCTTTTCATCTAAAACTTTAATTAATTTTGACATTTGGTACATTGTTGTTGGGCATTCATCTGGACATCTGGTAAAGCCAAAATATATTAAGGTCCATTTTCCCAACAAATCCGACTTTTTAAATTCATCATCAGTTCCAGAAAAAAATGTAAAATCTGAAATCGATTTAGGTTGCTCAAATAAGAATAGTCCATTTATCAAAAGCTCATTGGTGCTAAGAACTCTTGGTGTTGTAAGCTTATTAATAAACAGGCTCAGTACTGTAGCTATAAAAATTATAATAATTAATATATTTTTCTTAACTGTCATCAAGCAATAATTATAAAGTGATCAACAAGCAAGGCTAGAAAGATTAAAAATATGTAATAAATAGAAAACTGAAATGTTTTCATTGCGATCTCGTTATCTTTGCTGATATAAAGTTTCACGGAGTAGTACATAAACATGCTGCTAAGAATCAAGGCTGAAACAAGATAAATTATTCCTGACATAAGAACAACATACGGAAGAATGCTTACGATAAACAAAATTACCGTATACAAAACGATTTGTAATTTTGTGAACTGGACTCCATGTGTGACTGGCAACATTGGAATTGATTCTTTAGCATATTCATCTTTCCTGTAAATCGCTAAAGCCCAAAAATGTGGTGGCGTCCATACAAATATAATTAAAACCAGTAGTAAGGCATAAGGATCTATAGTATTTGTGATGGAAGACCAGCCTAATAGAGGTGGAGCAGCTCCCGCCAATCCACCTATTACTATATTTTGTGGAGTTGCTCTTTTTAAATAAACTGTGTATATAAATGCGTAGCCTATTAATGACGTAATTGTCAGCACCATAGTTAGAGTGTTTACAAAGAAATATAAAATCATTGATCCTAATATCCCAATTATCAAAGCAAATATAGATGCATGCATAGGCGAGAGTTCTCCTTGAGGGAGCGGCCTTTGATCGGTTCTTGTCATAGACGCATCTGTTTTTCTATCAATAACTTGATTTATCGCTGCCGCTGAGGCCGCACATAAAGCTATGCCAAGCAATGATATAAATAGGTATAGATATGAGCTTACATATTGCTCTGCTAAAAGCATTCCAACAACTGCACAAATTAACATCATATAAACAACATTTGGCTTACAAAGATGATAATAGCTCTTTAAAAGTGTCATTTTTTCCAGGCGAGATAGTTTACAGTAAACGTTGCAAGTAATAAGCAAGCGGCAACTAGATTATGTGCGATTGCTACATAAAGTGGCAAAACTTTAACAACATTGATTATTCCAAGAGTAATTTGAGTAAGCAAAAGAATTCCTAGTGTTGAAGCCAAAGGTGCTGCGTCTGAAAACCAAAGTCTTGACATTAAGATCAGAAAAATAAAAGTTACAAGTAAAGCAGAAATCCTGTGAGTATAATGAATTGCTACTCGTGCTGGATTATCTAATAGTCCATATAAATAATTTGGTCCTACTTCTTGGTTCAAATCAAATCCGCTTTTAAAGTCCATTTCTGGAAGATAGGAGCCCTGACATGTTGGAAAATCTGCACAAGCTAGAGACGCATAGTTAGTACTAGTCCAAACACCTAAAAATATTTGAAATATCAGAACCACAAATGCAATACCAGCAATTAACTTTAAACTTGAAATATTTATTTGATTAAAAATTTCAAAATTTCTTGATTTCAAATAAATAAAATAGAAAAGGGTTAGCGTTGTAAATCCTCCAAATAAATGTCCAGTAACAATTATTGGTAGCAACTTAAGACTAACTGTTAAATATCCGAATAAGCCCTGACAGCATATGAAAAATAAAAGAAATAGTGACCACCCTCTAATTGTTCTATCTTTTGTTTTTTTAAATGATAAATAAACCAAAAAAATAGCAAAGAGTCCTAATGCAGCAGCAAAATATCTGTGGACGACTTCTGGTATTGCCTTATTAATATCATAAGGGAACATCGGATATCTACTTTCGGCAAGAGCAATTTCTGCCTCAGTGGTAGGAAAGACTATAAATCCATAACAACCAGGCCAATCAGGACATCCTAAACCGGCATCAACAAGTCTTGTCCATGCACCTAATGCAATCACGACAAAAGCCATACAAATACCAGCAAATGATAAATTTCTTATAGCATTCATTAAATTAGCACCTTTAAATCTTTTAACATCAGCTTTGGATCTGTTTCTGGTTCAAAATACATTACTGCTCTCCCATATGGATCAATGACAAAAATAGGATTTTCAACATTAAAGTTAATTTTTGAATTTTCCTGTAAAACATCCAGTAAGGCACCATTTGTATCCTTGATAATTTCAATTCTTGGATATTTATTTTTTAAGTCGATCATTTTTAGGTCTAACGTGTTGTTGGAGTAAAAAACAATTCTTTTTAACTTATTAATATCTCTGTTCAAAGCTACATTTAATTGTCTCATCAAATATATTGATTCTTTGCTCAAATCAAGATCTGTTATGTAGACAGAGAGCACCCATTTTCCGTCTTCGAATTCTACCAAGTCTCTTTTTTCTTCTTCGTTTTTGAATTGATTAAATTCAAAATAGTTTTCAAAAAATACTCCGTTATTCTTTGTTCCGTCTGGCGACATGCCAAAAGAAAAATACATAGATGAGAACACAACAACCAAGATAGGAGTTAATAAGATTGCTGCTAAAAAGAACTTATTTTTCATTTTTATTTAATCCGTACCAAATATACATTGCACATAAAACAACAAACATCAAAAACCATTGTGCTGAATATCCATAATGCTTTGTTGGGGTCATGTTAGTGGGTGTAATTTTAATATATTCTAGGCTATTTTGATTAATTGGATCAGCTAATAAAATCATTGGGAAAAGATTCATATCAAATTGTTCTGCTAATATCTTGAAATTCTTAGACTGAGATATTTTTGGCCACTCAGAAGTAACAATGTCATTTGAAAGAACAAGCCCGAGCTCCGGTAGCTCTAAAATTCCGCTTACTGTCTCACTTTTTTCCTCTAAACTTATATCAGGTAATACCCCTCTATATTTGTTTTGTTTAATCCATCCTCTGTCGACGAGAATAGTTTTGTCACTTCCCTCAATATTAAGAGGAGTAATGACTTTATATCCTGCAATACCTCTATTTATTATGTTATCTATTAAGATTTGTTCAGAATTTATCCAACTGCCTCTAACGTATACTCTGTCCCATTTCTTTGAACTTTCATCTAAGTTTGAGGGAGTCTTTTTGAGATTATCATTAAATTCATTCAAGATATTTGCTTTTGCTTGTCCTCTTTCAATTTGCCATACACCCAGTGAAAAAAACAAGATTGCAAAAAAAACAAAAAAAATTGTTATTTTTGCTCCTGGTCTAAATTTATTTTTTTTCATATCTATTCAAGTATATATGCTTTAAAATTTTGTAATGATCAAAACTCTTGTTTATATAGTTGCTGTTCTTTTAGTCCTTTCACTTGCCGGAGGGTTCTTTTTTCTTTTCATTGATCAAGGTGACACAGGCAGAAAAAGGACAGTATACATGCTTGGTTTGAGGGTTTTCTTTGCTGCTTTACTTATCATTTTAGTTGCTATCGGTCTTTATACTGGCGAGCTTGGTAATAATGCAGTGCCTTGGAACGACTCTTAACTAAAGAATATAAACGAACAAGAAAAGCATAACCCATACAACATCAACAAAATGCCAATACCATGATGCTGCTTCAAAGCCGAAATGGTCATGTTCTTCAAAATGCCCTGCGAAAACTGATCTTGCTAACATAATTGCAAGCATAAAGCCTCCCATCATAACGTGGAAACCGTGAAACCCAGTTAACATAAAAAAAGTTGATCCATAGATGCCTGAATTTAATGTAAGTCCATAATGTGCATAGGCCTCATAGTACTCAGCAGCCTGTAGTCCAACAAATATCAAAGCTAGAAAAACAGTTATACCAAGAAAGCTATTGAACCTTCTTCTATTTCCATTTTTTAAGCCAAGATGAGCAAAATGGACGGTTACGCTTGAACTTAACAAAACTATTGTGTTCCAAAGAGGAAGCCATTCTAACGCATGGTCCCAACCAGGCCATGTCATGCTTTTTTCTGCTAAATCAAATTCCGCACCTTTATCTGGCGTTGTTATTACAGGCCATGTAGATTCAAATGCAGGCCATAGTTCGACCGCTGTTATTGCAGCACCCTTTGATCCTTCACCAGCTAACCAAGGAACCGCCAATGTTCTAACATAGAAAAGAGCCCCAAAAAATGCAGCGAAAAACATAACTTCAGAAAATATAAACCAAGCCATTCCATAAACATACGACTGTTTGAGTTGATTCGAATCCAATCCTGCAAGATGTTCTTTAATAACCTGTCTAAACCAGAAAAACATTGTTAAGAAAAGGCAGGCCAAACCGGAGTACAAAATGTACACAGAGTTACTGTCAGGATCATCCAAATTATTTATTGTGCTAGAAGCCCCCATAACAAGGACAAAAAGCGAGAAAGCCATAAAAATTGGAAATCTACTTTGATCAGGTACATAATAACTTCCCCCGCTCATTTAACTTACTCCATGTCCATTAAGTTATGAGCCATAGCTTCATCACTATAAT
>CEPA01173041.1_pt1 | contig 15098 bp, 15 predicted proteins | sample 356241 | NCBI WGS metagenome assembly CEPA01 (sample SAMEA2620542, study PRJEB7988) | marine metagenome | biome: marine biome (ENVO:00000447); feature: surface water layer (ENVO:00002042); material: "saline water (ENVO:00002010), including plankton (ENVO:xxxxxxxx)" | depth 5 m
AGTTGTTCTTCTGTCATTCCAACAGATGCAACCTCAGGATTTGTATAAATAACACTTGGAATTATGTCATAATTGACATGCCCGGGCTTACCAGCAATTAATTCAGCCACTGCTATACCTTCCTCCTCTGCTTTGTGTGCAAGCATAGGTCCCTCTACAACATCGCCTATTGCCCAAATATTATTTACACTTGTCCTTAAATGTGTGTCTGTTTTTATGAAACCATTATTGGTCATTTCGATTTCAATATCATCATCAAATAAATTGTCTATATAGGGCTTTCTACCTGTAGATACTAATGCATAATCAGCTAGAATTTCTTCTTCTTCACTGTTATCCCTATTTTTTGTATTTATAATTACATTTGATTCTTCCTCTGTGATAGATATTACTTCGGTATTAAGTGAAAAAGTTAATCCTTGTTTTGATAATATTTTTTGAAAAGTAGAAGAAACTTCCTTATCTAAGCCTGGCGTAATTCTATCTAAATATTCTATAACAGTCACATTAGATCCTAGTCTTGACCAGACTGAGCCAAGCTCTAAGCCTATATAACCACCTCCAACGACTACTAAATTTTTAGGCACTTCACTCAAGGAAAGGGCTTCGGTTGAGGAGATTACTCTTTTTCCTGAAATTTGAATACCAGGTATTGATGATGGCATTGATCCAGTAGCTACTACAATATTATCAGCTTCGATATCTCTCGTTTCACCATCAGGCAGAGTTATTTTTACTTTATTTGGGCCCATAATTTTTGCTTGACCAAAGACCCCTTCAATTTTATTTTTTTTAAAAAGATAGTCTATCCCTTTAACATTGCCTTGCACACCTTCATCCTTATAGGACATCATTGCACTCAAATTTAATGAAATGTTCTCAGCCTCAATCCCCATAGCTGCAAATTTATTTTTTTCAATAAACAACTCAGATGCATGAAGCAAAGCTTTTGAGGGTATGCAACCTACATTCAAACAAGTTCCGCCATGACTGCCTCTTTTATCAATGCATATTACACTTAGACCTAACTGTGCAGCTCTAATTGCACAGACATAACCACCTGGACCTGAACCAATTACTGCCATATCAAATTTATTTGTCATATTATTTTCCTAAAATCTCAACCAATGTTTTACCTAAACTAGCAGGTGAATTTGCTATTGTAACACCTGCTTCTTTTAATGCTTTAATCTTATCACTTGCACCTCCTTTACCACCGGAAATAATAGCCCCAGCATGACCCATTCTTCTTCCTGGTGGAGCAGTTAATCCAGCAATAAAACTGACAACTGGCTTTTTTATTTTTGAATTCTTTAGGTATTCTGCTGCCTCTTCCTCAGCTGTACCTCCGATTTCACCAATCATAATAATAGACTCTGTCTCATCATCAGAAAGGAAAAGCTCTAGACAATCAATAAAATTAGTACCATTTACAGGATCACCACCAATCCCAATGCAAGTCGATTGTCCGAGACCACAAGCAGTTGTCTGTCCCACAGCTTCATAAGTTAATGTACCTGAACGAGATACTATACCAACTGTACCTTTTTTATGGATATGTCCTGGCATAATACCAATTTTACATTGATCAGGAGTTATAATTCCAGGACAATTAGGACCTATAAGTCTTGATTCAGAATTTGATAATGATTTTTTTACTTTCACCATATCAGAGACAGGTATTCCCTCTGTAATACAAACAATAAGATCTATTTTAGCCTCGATAGCCTCAAGTATAGCAGATCCAGCAAAAGGTGGAGGAACATAAATAACAGATGCATTTGCGCTTGTTTCAGAAACTGCTTCCTTAACACTATCAAATACTGGCAAATCAAGGTGTGAAGTTCCACCTGCACCAGGTTTTACGCCTCCAACCATTTTTGTACCATATTCAATAGCTTGTTGTGTGTGAAAGGTTCCTTGTGAACCTGTTATACCCTGACAAATTACCCTAGTATCTTTATCTATTAAAACTGACATATAGCTCCCTATATTGCTTCTGTTATTTTCTTAGCTGCATCATCAAGATCTGAAGCACTTATAATAGATAAATCAGACTCTTCAATTATTTTTTTTCCTAACTCAACATTTGTTCCTTCAAGTCTAACGACAAGAGGAACAGAAATATTTACTTCATTAGCTGCACTGATAATTCCTTCAGCAACGACATCGCAACGCATAATACCTCCAAAAATATTTACCAGGATCCCTTCAACATTATTATCAGATAAAATAATTTTAAATGCCTCCGTAACTAAATCTTGAGTAGCAGCGCCACCAACATCTAAAAAATTAGCTGGCTCTGCTCCATAGAGTTTGATTATATCCATTGTAGCCATCGCAAGACCTGCGCCATTAACCAAGCAGCCGATATTTCCATCTAATTTAATATAATTAAGGCCATAGTCCGATGCTTTCAATTCAGCAGCATCCTCTTCTGTTGGATCTATTAAATTTTTGTATTCAGGATGCCTGAATAACGCGTTGTCATCAAAATTCACCTTGGCGTCTAAACATATAAGATGATTTTCCTTTGTACGAACTAAAGGATTTATCTCTAACAAACTCATATCGCTCTCGACAAAGGCTAAGTAGAGATTTTGAAATAAATTTTTTGCTTGATCGTTTAGATCATCAGCTAAATTTAAAGCTGAAGATAAGGTATTAACATTTGCTTCGGAAACACCAGCATCAGGATCAATTGAAACAGTTGTTATTTTTTCAGGTGTTTCTTCAGCAACTTCTTCAATATTTACTCCACCCTCAGTCGAAACAATAAAACTAACTTTTGAGGTTTGTCTATCCACTAAAAGAGATAAATACATTTCATCAGCAATATCTGAACCCTCTTCTATATAGACTCTACTAACCTTTTTTCCCTTAGGTCCAGTTTGGTGAGTTACTAATTGCATATCCATTATTTCATGGAAAAAATTTTCTACCTCAGCTAGAGATTTTGCAATCTTAACACCACCACCTTTACCACGACCACCAGCATGAATCTGAGCTTTTACTACCCAAATATCTTTAGAAACTTTTTGTGCAGACTCTAATAAGTTTTCTGCAGAAAGAAGTATTTCACCTTTTGGAATGGGAACATTGTAATTATTTAAAATTGCTTTTGCTTGATACTCATGGATATTCATTGCTCTTCCTAACTATAAATAAATTATTTTTTTGATTTTTTAATTCTGCTTATAAGCCTCTTATCGATTTTTGAACAAGCCTTCATTAATGATCTAACAGAGGTGATAGACTCTTTAAACATTTTTATCTCTTTTTTGTTGAGAGATATTTCCAGTATCTTTTCGACGCCTTTTGATCCAATAACAACAGGTACACCTACATACATATCTCTAATTTTATATTCACCGGATAAGTATGCTGCACAAGGAAGTACTCTTTTCTTATTTTTCAAATATGAGTCGGCCATTTCTATCGCAGATGCAGCTGGTGCATAAAAAGCAGATCCTGTTTTTAAAAGACCAACTATCTCAGCTCCTCCATCCCTTGTTCTTTGAATAATGTCATCAAGTTTGTCTTGGCTGGTCCAACCCATCTTTATTAAATCTGGTAGGGGTATTCCTGAAACTGTCGAATATCTTGCTAAAGGTACCATTGAGTCTCCATGTCCACCCAGAACAAAAGCAGTGACATCTTCAACAGAAACATTAAATTCTTGTGACAAAAAATATCTAAATCTAGCACTATCTAATACTCCAGCCATACCAACAATCATATTTGGTTTTATGCCAGAAAATTTTTGTAGGGCCCAGACCATTGCATCTAATGGATTAGTAATACATATAACAAATGCCTTAGGGCAATACTTCTTTATGCCTGCACCAACATCTGACATAACTTTCAAATTAATTGTCAATAAGTCATCTCTACTCATCCCTGGTTTTCTTGGAACACCAGCAGTAACAATAACTACATCAGAGCCTTTAATAGCTGAATAACTGTTAGAACCTTTTAAATCAATATTATATGAGCTAACAGGAGATGCCTCAGCTAGATCAAGTGCTTTACCCTGAGGAACACCTTTAATTATGTCAAATATCACAACATCGCCCAGTTCTTTTATTCCTGCAAGATGCGCAAGTGTTCCTCCAATTTGACCACCACCAATTAGAGCTATTTTGTTTCTCCTCATCTTTTCCTCATAATAATTTATATATTGTATTAACTATTCTTTTCATAAAAGATCAATCAATTCTTGCAGAATCTACATAGTCTTTAGATCGCATTTCATGTAATCGAGATTGACAACGTTTAAACTCTATTTCTAATTCCTTTCCAGTATATATTTCCTCTGGCTCACCATCCGCAGAAATGATTGTCATTTTATGATTATCATATAGAGCATCAATTAATAATATTAATCTTTTTGTTTGGTTTCGTTCATCATCTGATAGTTTAGGAATATTTCTCAGGAAAATAATTTCAAATTCTCTTGCAATCGCTAAATAATCTTCTGATCCCAATGGATTATTACAAAGTTCATCAAATTCAAAACTAGCACAACCCATAGCATGTTTCTGAATTGTAATATTTCTTCCTTTGACTATTAACTCCCTTTTTTGTAAATCAACTCCGTTAGAAAGTTTAGCGAATAAATTTTCAATTTCATCATCAGTTGATTTACTCAAATCGGAAAAATAAGTATTTACATTTTGTAGTCTGTTTTTTCTATAATCCTGACTAGTGGATAGTTCTAAGTTTAAAAAATTATTTTCTATTAATTCAATAAATGGGATAAATCTGTCTCTTTGTAGACCATCTGTATAAAGTTTTTCTGGGACAATATTAGATGTGACAAAGATAAATGTTCCATTGTCTAATATTATATTAAATAATCTGTGTAATATTGAAGCATCAGCAATATCATTTACTTGAAATTCATCGAAGCATAAAAAATTTATTTCATTGCTTATTTGCTTAGCAACTAAATTTAATGGATCTTTGATATTTGCATCTTTTCTGATCTTATGCAGGGAATTATGAACATCAATCATGAACTCTTGAAAATGAATTCTTTTTTTTTGATTAATATTTGAAAAAGAAAAACACATATCCATGATCATTGTTTTTCCAGAACCAGCTTTACCCCATAAATAAATACCTTTTTTTATTTTTTGCTTTTTTTTAAAAAAATTAGTTAATTGATCAGTGATATTAAATTTTCTTGGAATAAGATCTTGCAAAGAACTAATGACATCTCTTTGATTACTATCAAGAGAAATTAAACCCGTGTTAATATGTTCTTTATATATCGAAGAAAGTAGTTTCATTAATACCTCAAAGGGTATTAAATATAATTATTTTCTTGAAGCCAATTCTTTTTTTATACCGGCAATAGCTTTTGCTGGGGATAAACCTTTTGGACATGCTTTTGAACAATTCATAATAGTTCTACAACTATATACTTTAAACTCGTCATCTAATTGATCTAACCTCTTATCTTTTTCTTCATCTCTGCTGTCGCTAATCCATCTATACGCCTGCAAAAGGGCAGCAGGTCCTAAGTACTTATCAGAATTCCACCAATAACTTGGACATGAGGTAGAGCAACATGCGCACATAATACATTCATAAAGGCCATCAATTTTTTCCCTATCTTCTTTTGATTGAGAAAATTCAGCTTCAACTGATTTGCCATTTGTTTTGAGCCAAGGTTGAATTTTTTTATGTTGATTATAAAAATTTGTTAAATCTGGAACTAAATCTTTCACAACAGGTTGATGTGGTAATGGGTTAATGCCAACTTCTTTTTTTGTATCCTCAATAGCCATTGTGCATGCAAGGGTATTTACTCCATCAATATTCATCGCGCATGAACCACAAATACCTTCGCGACATGATCTTCGAAAAGTAAGGGTGGAGTCAATCTCATCTTTTATTTTTATCAATGCATCGAGAACCATTGGCCCACATTTATCTAAATCAATTTCATATAAATCATATCTTGGGTTTTCATTTTTTTCAGGGTCCCAACGATAAATTTTAAAACTTTTCTTATTTTTACTATCAGATTTAAGAAAGAATTTTTTTCCGTTTCTAACTTTTGAATTCTTGGGTAATACTAACTCTGCCATCTAATATACTCTTTCTTTTGGGGGAATATAAGCAACGTCATTTGTTAAAGTTCTCTCATGAACACTGCGATAATCAATTTTAACTTCGCCATTTTCTGTTACCCACGCTAAGGTATGTTTCATCCAATTATCGTCATCTCTGTCAGGGAAATCCTCCCTTGCATGACTTCCACGACTTTCATGACGCTGTTCAGCACCTGCCATTGTGACCATAGCTTGACTCATCATATTATCTAATTCTAATGCTTCAATTAAATCAGTATTCCATATCAAAGACCTATCTTTTATACCAATGTTAGGTAATTCGCTGTGAACTTTAAAAATTAATTCTCGGCCTTCTTGAAGAACATCCTGAGTTCTAAAGACTGCACAATTATTTTGCATAGTTCTCTGCATACTAGCCCTGAGTTCAGAAGTTGGTGTATCACCTGATGCATTTCTAAATTTGTCTAATCTTTCAATAGAATTTTTTCCTGCATCATGAGGAAGAGGATGTGGAATTTTCCCAGGTTCAACAATTTCAGAACATCGGAGTGCGGCAGCCCTACCAAAGACTACTAAGTCAATTAAAGAATTTGAACCTAGACGATTTGCACCGTGAACCGATGCACACGCAGCCTCGCCAATAGCCATCAAGCCCGGAACAATATTATCTTCATCATCTTCTGTGGGATTAAGGACTTCACCCATATAATTAGTTGGAATACCTCCCATATTGTAATGAACGGTTGGGAGAACGGGTATAGGTTCTTTTGTAACATCAACCCCAGCAAATATCTTTGCAGACTCTGAAATCCCTGGAAGTCTCTCTGCTAAAATATCAGCATCAATATGATCAAGATGAAGGAAGATATGATCTTTATTCTCACCAACACCTCTCCCCTCACGTATCTCAATAGTCATAGCTCTTGAAACAACATCTCGAGAAGCAAGATCTTTAGCCTTTGGAGCATATCTCTCCATAAAACGCTCTCCCTCGGAATTCACCAGATAGCCCCCTTCACCTCTACAACCTTCCGTGATTAAGCATCCGGCACCGTAAATACCAGTAGGGTGAAATTGAACAAACTCCATATCTTGAAGTGGTAAACCTGCTCTTAGAACCATCGCTGATCCATCTCCAGTACAAGTATGTGCGGAAGTGGCAGAAAAATATGCTCTACCGTATCCACCAGTAGCTAAAATCGTTTGTGAAGAGTGAAATCTGTGTAATTCTCCAGTTTCCATGCATAAAGCAACAACGCCAACACACTCACCTTCATCAGTCATGATTAAATCTATAGCAAAATATTCAATGAAAAAATCGGCTGAGTTACTTATTGATTTGCCATAAAGGGTATGAAGGATTGCGTGACCTGTCCTATCAGCTGCAGCGCAGGTCCTTTGTGCAGGAGGCCCTTCCCCATATTCAGTTGTCATACCACCAAACGGTCTTTGATAAATTTTTCCTTCCTCAGTTCGTGAAAAAGGAACACCAAAGTGTTCAAGCTCATAAACAGCCTCAGGAGAATTTTTACATAAATATTCAATAGCATCTTGATCACCTAACCAGTCTGCACCTTTGACTGTATCATACATGTGCCAGCGCCAATTATCTTCACCCATATTGCCTAGAGCCGCGGAGATGCCTCCCTGTGCCGCAACTGTATGACTTCTAGTCGGAAAGACCTTAGAGATACATGCGGTTTTTAAACCAGACTCAGCACAACCAAGTGTTGCTCTTAAACCTGCACCACCTGCACCTACTACTACAACATCATATTCATGGTCTATAAATTTATATTCACTTATGCTCATAACTCAATTTTCCTAAAAACAGCTTCATTTAAAATATACCTAGAATAATAAGTGCTACTGTTGATAGCAATGCGACAAGATATACATATAATTTGTTCAATATACCTAAAAATAATTTTAATCCACCATCAAAATAATCATCTAGCATATGACCTACGCCAATTTTCATATGATATGATAAAGAAATAATATAGATTACCATTGGTATCCACACGATTTCTTGTGAAATCAGCTCCCTTATTTCGGAATAACCATCATCGTAAATCATCAGAAATATTATAAATGCCGGTATACCTACTAGAAGATTAACAATTGCTGTTAATCTTTGAGCAACAAAATGCTGAGTTCCTAGAGATTTATTGGTCAAAGCTAATATCCTTACTCAAGTTAAAACGAATACTAATATGGTGAATAAAAATGACAAAACAAGTGTCATGTATGATAAAACATCGATACTTTTTAGACTAAAACCTAAACCTATGTCCCAAATAAAATGCCTTATACCACCGAATAAGTGATGAAAAAAAGCCCATGTTACAATGAAAAAAATGACTTTAACAAGTGGCATTGATAAAATTAAACTGAACTTTTGGTAATACTCTGGTCCAAGAATGATCGAAAAAAACCAAACCACCAAAAAGCTTACACCAAAATACAATCCGAGACCGGTTAATCTATGCATTATGGACATAATCATAGATATTGTTGGCCTGTATATCTGGAGATGTGGCGAAAGTGGACGTTGATCAGGGCTTTTTTCTGTACTATTCATAATTGTTTAAGAATTTTATCCTTTTTTATGAGATAAATGAGTATCTAAATACCATTTTAATGGATGTGTAAACAAATTTCTTATAGTGTTTATTTATATATGTCATGACAAATTTTATTGGAATTGATGGATCAAAGAATGGCTGGGTTGCTGTTCAACAGAATTCAGAGAATCTCAAGCAACATGAATTAAAATTTTGTAAAAAATTAGTTGATTTGATAACTCCCGAATTGAAATTGGCTATTGTAGATATGCCTATTGGGCTTGAGGAATATACCCAAAAAGGTGGAAGGTTGGTTGATAGAGAAGCCAGGAAAAATTTAATTAAAAGAAAATCAAGTATATTTAATGCTCCATGCAGAGGTGTTTTAAAAGCAAAAAATTACGATGAAGCAAATTTTTATAGTAAAAAAAATGGTTTAGGTATTTCAAAACAAAGTTGGAACCTTGTAAGCAAAATTAAAGAATTGGATAAGATTCTAAGAACAAAGAAAAGACCTTTTATTTATGAGTCCCATCCAGAGTTATGCTTCCAAAAAATGAATGGTAATGCGTTAAAATTTTCAAAAAAAGAACCTTTTGGGCAAAAGGAAAGAATGGATTTACTCCATCAAAACGGTTTTAGTAAAAAATTTCTCAATAAATATTCAAAAAAAAATAAAAATTTTCAATTAGATGATTTTCTTGATGCTTGCGCTCTTTCATGGACAGCTAAACGAGTAGTAAATAAGAAGAATATAAATATTCCAGAAGAAGAAATAAAAGATAACTACGGAATTATTATGCAAATGAAGATTTAATTCAAATATTCTTCTAACAATATTTCAGCTATTTGAATTGTATTTAATGCTGCACCTTTTCTTAAATTATCTGAGACAACCCATAAGTTAAGACCATTTTCAATTGACTCATCATTTCTTATTCTTGAAATATATGTATGATCAGTACCAACGCAGTCTATAGGTGTCGTGTAGGAGTCATTATTTTCAATATCAACGAAACAACCAGGCGCGTTAGCCAAAGCATTTAAAGCCTCATCTGAAGATATATAATTTTCAAATTCAACATTTATTGACTCGGCATGCCCTATAAAAGTTGGGACCCTTACGCAAGTAGCAGAGACTTTAATTTCTTTATCTAAAATTTTCTTTGTTTCATTGATCATCTTTTCCTCCTCTTCAGTATATCCTGAGGCAGCAAATGGTCCTATTTGAGGAATCACATTAAAAGAAATTTGTTTTTGAAATATCTCTGGCTCTTTAGAGTTATTTGAGTAAATCCCTTTAGTCTGTTCAAATAATTCATCCATTGCATCTTTTCCTGCTCCAGATGTAGATTGGTAAGAAGATACAATTACTCTTTTTATCTTACCTAAATCATGAAGAGGCTTGAGCGCAACAACCATTTGAATGGTAGAACAATTAGGATTGGCAATTATTTTTGTCTTCTTATAACTTTCAAGATCTTTTTTATTTACCTCAGGTACGATTAGTGGAACATTAGGGTCCATTCGAAATTTTGAAGAATTGTCGATTACTATACAATTTTTCTCAGCTGCTTTAGGAGCAAATTCTCCTGAAATCTTACCGCCTGCTGAGAAAAGAGCAATGTTTACATTAGAAAAATCAAATTCAGCTAGATCTTCTACAATAAGCTCCTTTTTACCGAATTCAACAGTATTTCCTTTACTACGATTTGAAGCAAGCGCATATATTTCATCGATTGGAAATTGCCTTTCAGCAAGAATATCAAGCATCTCTCTTCCAACATTCCCAGTTGCACCAACTACTGCGATTTTTAGTCCCATTTTTTATCCCTCACTCAACAATTCAAGATATTGAATCACTTTATTACCCATCTCACTAGTTGAAATAAAATCTTCATTACTTGCAATGTCTTTTGTTCTTACTCCGCTATCTAAAACTTTAGAAATCGAGTTTTCAAGCAATTTTGCATCATTATCTCTTCCAAAACTATATTTTAAAGCCATTGAAAAAGATAAAATAGAGGCTAATGGATTTGCAATACCTTGACCTGCAATATCAGGAGCTGATCCGTGCACAGGTTCATAAAGTGCTGATTTAAATAACCCGTCATGTGAATTACCTATGGATGCTGAGGGTAACATCCCTAGAGAGCCAGTAAGCATTGCTGCAACATCAGATAGCATGTCACCAAAAAGATTATCTGTTACAATAACATCAAATTGTTTTGGCCACCTGACCAATTGCATACCACAGTTATCAGCCAGCATATGTTCTAGGTTTACATCCAAATATTTTTCTTCATGTAATTTTTTTACCTCCTCAAACCACAGCAAGCCAGATTCCATAACATTTCTCTTTTCCGATGAGGTTACTTTGTTATTTCTTTTCCTGGCTAACTCAAATGCTACTTCTGCAATTCTTTGTATTTCCCAAGTTTCATATACTTGAGTGTTAATTCCTCTTCTATTTCCATTTTTAAGATCTTCAATACCTCTTGGTTCACCAAAATAAATTCCACCTGTTAACTCTCTTACAATTAAAATATCTAGGCCTTCAACTATTTCACTTTTTAAAGATGAAGAGTTTGATAATGATGAAAAGCAAATAGCAGGTCTTAAATTTGCAAAAAGATCCAGTTCTTTTCTTAAGCGTAATAAACCTGCTTCTGGTCTATGCTCATAAGATACATCATCCCATTTTGGTCCACCAACTGCTCCAAACAGTATAGCATCGGATTTTTTAGCAATATCCATTGTTGAATTACTTATTGCAACTCCGTCTGAATCATATGCTGCACCACCTACTAGACGATATTCAATCTCAGCATTAAGAGCTTTATTTAAGTTAAACCAATTAATGATTTTTTCTACCTCGACCATTACCTCTTGACCAATACCATCACCAGGTAAAATTAAAATTTTATTAGTCATTTTTTATTTCCTTTAGAGAGCTAGCCAAGGTAAATCATTGTCTGTTTTTTTTTCATACTTACTTATCAATTCTATGTCTTTTAGAGTTAAACCAATATCGTCAAGACCCTGCATTAAGAAATCTTTGTTTGAAGAATCAATTTTAAAAATTAGCTCATTGTCACCAAATAAGATTTTTTGGTCACTTAATGATATTTCGATTTCAGCACCCTTCAAAGCAAACTCACTTATTTTTTTTATATCTTCCTCTTCAAGTTGAATCGGTAAAATTCCATTTTTAAAACAATTATTAAAAAAGATATCCGCAAATGATGGCGCAATAATTACCTTAATGCCAAAATCGAGCAAAGCCCAAGGGGCGTGTTCACGGCTAGATCCGCAACCAAAATTATTACCAGCTAAAATTATTTTAGCATTTCTAAATGGACTTTTATTTAAAACAAAACTATCTATTTCGTTACCATCAAAATCATATCGCATTTCATGAAATAAGCTTTTACCTAAACCTGTCCTTTTTATCGTTTTTAAAAATTGTTTTGGTATGATCATATCAGTATCAATATTAATCATCATTGAAAATTGATTTCCATCCGATGTAAGCATTGGTGCTGCTACGCCCTTTATTTTATCAAATTTTTCCATTTATTTGAAATCCCTTACATCTGTTAAATGCCCTGCAATTGCTGCTGCAGCTGCCATCTTGGGACTAACGAGATGAGTTCTGCCACCTCTTCCTTGCCTTCCTTCAAAGTTTCTATTCGATGTAGAGGCACATCTTTCACCTGGGAGGAGTTTATCTGCATTCATAGCCAAGCACATTGAGCAACCTGGTTCTCGCCATTCAAAACCTGCCTCAATGAAAACCTTATCTAAACCTTCATTTTCCGCTTGCGCTTTTACAAGACCAGACCCAGGTACAACGATAGCGTTAACATGATCAGAAATTTTTTTCTTATTAATAATAGATGCTGCAGCCCTTAAATCCTCTATCCTGCCATTTGTACATGAGCCAATAAAAACTTTATCTATTTTTGTTCCTTCTATTGGCTTTCCCGCCTCTAAGCCCATATAATCAAGGGACCTCCTGATTGCATTTTTTTTTGCATCATCTTTAATATCTTCTAATTTTGGGATGTTTCCGCTTATTTCAATAACATCTTCAGGACTAGTACCCCAAGTAACTAATGGTGCAAGGTTATCAATATCAATCTTAATTGAATTATCGTAATGCGCATCCTGATCGCTTGGTAAGTTTTTCCAATAATCAACAGCTTTATCCCATTGTGATCCTTTTGGGCCTAGAGGTCTATCTTTAAGATAATCAAATGTCTTATTATCTGGAGCAATTAATCCTGCCCGAGCTCCCGCCTCAATAGTTAAATTACAAAGTGTCATTCTGCCCTCCATACTGAGGCTTTCAACTGCACTTCCCATGTATTCTATTACATATCCAGTTCCACCTGCTGTACCAATCGCCCCTATAACTGATAAGGCCAAATCTTTTGCAGAAATACTTTCATTAGTCGAACCTACAATTTCAACTTTGAAATTTTTTGCTTTTTTCTGGATTAATGTTTGTGAGGCTAAAACATGTTCTACCTCAGATGTTCCTATTCCATGTGCTAAAGCTCCAAAAGCACCATGTGTAGATGTATGACTATCACCACAAACAATTGTAGAACCAGGTAGTGTGAAGCCCTGTTCAGGGCCTATTATATGAACTATACCCTGTCTAACATCATTCATATCAATGAAGTGTATACCAAATTCCTCACAATTATTTTTTAATGCCTCAATTTGAATTCTTGATTCTTCGTCTTCGATTTCTACTGATCTGTCAGTTGTTGGAACATTATGGTCCGCTACAGCTAGAGTTTTTTCAGGATGTCTTACGACTCTATTTGCTATCCGTAAACCCTCGAAAGCCTGTGGGCTTGTTACCTCATGAATTAAATGACGATCAATATATAATAATGAATAATTATCTTTGTCAGTAACTAGGTGTGAGTCCCAGATTTTGTCGTAAATTGTTTTTGCTTTTGTCATCGCGATCTCAACAAAAAACGTATTATTTCTCTTTTGCGCTTTCCTCTTCTGATATTATTGTCTCAGACACTTTGTCATTAGAATTAGATTCATTAGTTTTTTTAGTTTGAAGGTCTTGCCTTTCGGCAATTCTTGCAGATTTCCCTCTTCTATTTCTTAAATAGTATAATTTTGACCTTCTAACCTTACCTTTTCTAACTAGTTTTATAGAGTCGACAAGTGGACTGTATAATGTAAAAACTCTCTCAACGCCCTCACCATAGGATATTTTTCTAACAGTAAAGTTTTGATTAATACCTTCGCCTGAACGAGATATACAAACACCTTCGAATATCTGTATTCTCTCTCTATCACCCTCTTTGACAAGCACATTAACGGCAACAGTATCACCTGGCCTAAAATCAGGATAATCTTTGCCCTCAGATAACTGTCCCAAATACTCTTTTTCTATTTTTTTAATTGAGTCCATCTTTCCAACATTGCATAAAAACTAAAATAGGGAATTGAAATAACACATAAATTATCAATAAAACAGCCTAATTTTAAATTTATTTATCATTTTCATCATGATTAAGCAAATCTGGTCTTTTTTTTATTGTAATTTCAGTTGAAATTTCTTTGCGCCATTTTTTTATTTCTTTATGATTTCCAGATAGTAAAACATTCGGTACTTCTAAATCTTTATATTCTTGTGGTTTAGTATATTGAGGATATTCAAGTAAATTATTTGAAAAAGTCTCTTCTTTAAGAGATGATTGATTTCCTAAAACGCCTGGTAGTAATCGCAATATCGAGTCTAAAAAAGTAAAAGAGGCTACTTCTCCGCCACTTAAAATATAATCACCAATGGAAATTTCTTCTATTTCAAATGTATCTAATATTCTTTGATCAACACCTTCAAAATGACCACATAATATTGATACACCCGATCCTTTTGCAAATATTTTAGCATCTGTTTGCTTGAAAGGTTTTCCCTTAGGAGATAAGTAAACCAATGGTTGATCTTTATGTTTTTTTATAAATGTATTCTCTATGGCATTACCTAAAACATCAGGCCTTAAAATCATCCCAGCACCACCACCAAATGGTTTATCATCAACTTTCTTATGTTTGCCTAAACCATAATCACGAAGGTTATATATATTCAATTCCCAAATTTTTTTTTCTAAAGCACTACCAAATAAACTATGTTCAAAATAACCAGGGTAAACTTTAGGGTATAATGTCAGAATATTAGCTTTCCATGTCATTTCATTCACATTTTTTTAAGTTAAATGATAAATTAATCGAAATCATTTATTTTAAAATTCCTTCTAGAAGACTTTATTTCTATAATATATCTAGCATTAGAATTAATTTAATTAAAAAAATAAAATTAAAAAACTATGTTATTTTTTTTTCTTATCTGAGTCTTTTTCAGCTGGTACCTCTTCGTCTGGTGCTTCCTCGGCTGGTACCTCTTCGGCTG
>CEPA01018712.1_pt1 | contig 15071 bp, 11 predicted proteins | sample 356241 | NCBI WGS metagenome assembly CEPA01 (sample SAMEA2620542, study PRJEB7988) | marine metagenome | biome: marine biome (ENVO:00000447); feature: surface water layer (ENVO:00002042); material: "saline water (ENVO:00002010), including plankton (ENVO:xxxxxxxx)" | depth 5 m
GCTAAGCCATTTGGGTTAGAATCATTAATTCCTAAATCGTCGTTTATGACAAGTAATTCGCTTTTATATTCAAGGTGAATGTCTTCATTTATGATACTGATATTACCAGAATGTGGGATAAAATTTTTCTTTAAAATTGTAACTTTAACATCCGAGATAGTTAATTCATTTATTTGTATATTAGCATATCCACTTTCATTAGAGAATGTTTCATATACATTATCATCATCAACATACAAAACAATTCGTGCATCATGCACATCATTTCCTTGATCATCTATTACATAAAACTCCAACAAATCGGACCCCATACTTATGCTATTATTATAATCTACATTAAATGTGGAAGGTGTATCAGTCCATAGGTTAAGAGTAGGATCTCCCATTAAATTATTCCAATGTGTAAACTTATAAGTCATACTATATGGATCTTGAGGATATGTACTATGCAGCGCCATTTTACCACTAACAAGTGCTCCACCAGCTGTTGATACGCCTTTAGCAAAAATTCCATCATAAATACCCATATCCACTATATTGTTTGGTACAGTATGGGTTGATGATGTAGCAGTTCCAACGGCTGCAACTGCTCCTTTTGGATTTGCTAATGAACCAGCCTTTATAAATGATTCTGCAATGGAAGTCCCATTAAAGTCTCCAGTTGCGCATGTAATAAATGTGGCAAAGGGAGTCATGTAACCATTATTTGCATTATTAATATTGTTTGATCCAAACCCACTAGTTCCAATATATCCCCTATAATTAAAATAAAGAATTCCTTCTTGTAAACGATTTTGCATCCAACTACTATAGCTACCACAAGAATAGCATGTACCCACATCTTCAAAATTATATACATTCAAAATATTTTCAATATATTCATTAGTTATAATTGCTGAATTTCCAGTTGACGATGGATCACCTACCAATGCAGAACTTTCATACCAATCAGTTCCAGTAAAATCAATATATGTAGCTTTTTCATAAGCAATTGTTTTATTTATAATATTGCTAAGTTCTGATGAGCTACTAGCTGAAATTCTACCAATAATGACCTCTGGCAATAAATCTCCTCCTTGTATAAGACTATAAGGATAATCGCTAGAGCCTCCGCTTGCAGATGAATAAGGTACTTGGTATGATCCACTTGTATCGCCAACTAGAACTACATACTCGGGAGGGAAATCCCAATTAAAATAAGCATCTGAAATGTAATCTGAGATAGCGTTAAAACTAGTACCTATCTCAGATGTACTTACAGAATAAACTTTATACCCCTGCTCTTTTCTCCACTGGATTAAATCTTGAAGATAACTATTTGAAATAGATGCTCCTCCACATATATATAATATTGACGGTTGAGTTTCTATCAATCTATCACTTAGATCTAGATTAATCACCATACTTGAAAGAAGTTTTTCAAACTCTAATGAAAGTGGAACAGTATAATTTTGATTATAATCATTTAAAGAATCGAATTCATCAATTATAATATCAAAAGCTTTAATCATGGTTAAGGTTTGTTCTTCTTGACTGTAAAAAAATGGATAAACGTTAATTTCAAGAAGATCAACTCCTCTCATATTTAATGTGTTTGATAAAATATTAGAGTTTAAAAGCTCATCATCTAACTCAATGTTAATATTTTCAATAACATAAGATTCAATTATTTCTATATTAGCGGAATACTCCCTGCCTTCTTGAATCATATAGTAAGTTGTATATGGTGCAATTCCATTTTCAATTAGGAAATCTGGTGTTATCATGTATTGCTGATTGAGTTTTTCAGATAATCCGGTATGTACAATATTACTTGATACATTAATCAGTTTCTCAGAATCATTATAATTAGATGTATATCTAGCATTATTTTGTTGAGCACAAAATATTACAGAAATGCTTATTAATAGTGTAACTAAATTGATATACATTCTCCTCCCTTTGAATGAACTAACAAACAAGTTTACTTTAAAAAATATAAATTTTATTTGCTAAACAGCAACGTAATTCATCTATGTTTATGATAAATTCTAATTAATTTAAGAATTATGAGATAACAATATAAGATAACTTTGTTACAAGTTGTAATACAAAGAAAAAGCCGTAAGTATTAATTTGTTCATGGTCAATTGTTAAATAAATAAAATTATATTTAGTGATTACATTAGATTTTTATAAATTTCAAACATAAATCAAAAACAAACTACTTTCATAAATGCTAAGGAGGCTATTTTGAAAAAGTCAATTAAAAAATATTTTAACGGTTTTACTCTTGTTGAAATTCTTATCGTTGTAGTAATTGTAGGAATTTTGGCTGCAATCGCAATACCAACCTATTATAGTTATGTCCGAAAAGGCTATGCCACAGAAGCGAAAACTCAAATGAAAAATATTGTACAAGCTTCAGAAATATATAAAATGGAAAATGATAGTTACCCACCTGATTGCTGGGAGACTCTCAAAGAAGAAGATTACCTCGAAATAAAAAAATCAATTACAAAAAAATGGGAATTTGAATGCTCATTCGATGAGGATGGAGAGGGTGGAACCCTATCTGCTACAAGTACCGAAGAAATGGGCGGTGGCGGAGGAAAGAAAATTGAATATAATAAAGAAACCGGAAAGTATACAGGTTACGGTCAATCTAATTCAGGTGGAGAGTAAATACTTACAATGTCATTTTCAATAAAAGAATTACTTAAATATGCTTTGGATAGTGGCGCATCTGATTTGCACCTCAGCGTAGGAAATATCCCCATGCTGAGGATTCATGGTGAAATGAAAAAAATCAAATCACCTGAACTTGATTTAAAATCTATGGAAAGTATTAGAGATGAGATATTAAATTCAAACCAAAAGCAAATTTTCAAAGAAGGTTTAGAAATTGACTTTTCAGCTGAACTTAAAGACAAAGGTAGATTTAGAGTTAATTTTTTTAATCAAATAAACGGACTATCTGCTGTTTTCAGAACTATTTCCAATGATATCAAAAGTTCAGAGGAACTAGGTATCCCTCCTTTAGTAAATAGTTTAGCCATGAAGGATAGAGGGCTTATTCTTCTCACAGGTCCTACTGGAAGTGGAAAGTCAACTACACTAGCTGCAATGATTGACCATATCAATGAAAATAGAAATTGCCATATTATAACTATTGAAGATCCTGTTGAATACTACCATACTTCTAAAAATTGTCTTATAAATCAAAGAGAAGTAGGCCATTCTACTCACTCGTTTGCGAATGCACTAAGGTCAGCTTTAAGAGAAGATCCAGATGTAATCCTGGTTGGTGAAATGCGAGATTTAGAAACCATACAATTAGCATTAACAGCTGCTGAAACTGGACATTTAGTATTGTCAACTCTCCATACATCAAGTGCTGTCAAAACAGTAGATAGAGTAATAGATGTGTTCCCATCTGGCCAAAAGTCTCAAATAAGGTCAATGCTTTCAGAGAGTTTAGTTGCGATAATTGCTCAAAAATTACTACAAAATAAAGAAGGAAACGGAAGAATTCCAGCTAGTGAAATGATGATTGCAAACTCTGCTATAAGAAATTTAATAAGAGAAGATAAGATCTACCAAATACCTTCACTAATTCAAGCTGGCAGTCAAGAAGGAATGCATACACTTGACCAAGATTTACAGCGACTGCTATCCCAGGGTGTAATTAATAGAGAAGATGCACTTCAAATTGCAGAAGATCCTGACAACTTTCAAAAAGGTATTTTCTAATTTAAATGTCAAAATTTAAATTATTTCAAGGCTTTACTTTGACAGAGCTTCTTGTAGGAATTTTATTCTCAACCATTACAGCTTCTGCTGTAATAAGTGGCTCAATTTATGTAAAAAAAACACTTAATAATATCCAATATAAAGAGTTGGCTTTTGAAAAATTAAAAGGACATACAGAATTTTGGAAAGGGCGTATAGCTGCTAAGGATATACCTACCAACCTTTCAGATTGTGAAGAAAATGTATGTTTAAAAGAGAATGAAGATGAGGATTGTATATTCAAAGCTACCGAATTGTGTTATGAAATGAATAGTGTAAACACTGAAGATTCAAATGCTAAGAGATGGGAGTTAACCACTACAATCAATTGGGAAAATAGTAACCAAGGAGAGAGAGATTTAAGTTTTTATGTTATTCAAATGGAATTTTAAATCTAAGAAATACAAAATAAGTACTAATCAAGGTTTCACTTTGGTTGAAGTAATGGCTGCTATAATTATTTCTTTGTCTGTTTTTTGGGGAATAATGAACTTGTATGTTGATATTGTAAAAAATCAGGTTAAAGATCAAACAATGGCTGATATTAGATTTAATTTATCCTCAGCTATGGATATGATTTCTCGTGATGTAAGGAATGCTGATTCAATTAGTATTAGTACAACTACATACTCAAAAAAAATTGACCTATATAATTTTGATAGAAATGGCGACATTGAAGAACTACATTCATATAGTGCAAAAAATGATTTAGGGATTTTATACAATGATGAACCGATAATCATACCGGGTCGACATTTATTTAATAATGAAGGTTCATATGAAATAACAATTGAAGATTTTGACTGTAAATTAGCTCTAAATGTGTACAATACTTCAAAAAGGAATTTAAGAGATAATTTTTTTGACCTGACTGTTGAGTTTAAAGTTAAATCAAACAGCGATAATGACTTTGAGAAAATTTATACATTTGAGCAACAAATATTTGCATTGAATCAATTTTCTATAACTAAATCTGATGATGATGATGATGAATCGCAAGATATATAGATGATTAAGAAAACAAAAATAGAACAACATTCTAAAAAATTTTATAGTGGTTTTATACTACCTACTTCATTATTTTTTATGTTTGCAAGCGCTTCAGTAATTATGGTTTATTATAATTGGCTAAGCAACCAACTTAATGAACTAGATTATAGAATTGCTGTAACCAAAGCTACTTATAATGCAGAAAGTGGAATTGCTGAAAAGGCATTCCCCTACTTATTGCAAAGCAACTATGTCACTGGCACAGTTTTAGAAGGACGCTCTCTTGATGTTGAGGAAATTGGTTTAAAGATGGGTAGTTATAGAGAAGTAACGATGACTAAAAATAATTTATATAATGAACGAATTGGATCCGCAATTGGCTTAGCTACTTGGGGACCTAATAATTCAGATACCATATTTAGAAAATCTGAAATTGTTGGTAGTCCTGAGGGTTTAGGAAAGTATATGTATTTTACAAATACTGAAAGAGCTGGAGGTGCACCCATGACTTTTGGACCTCCTGGATTTGTAAATGGAGAAAGAAGAGGTGTAAAGTTTTATGGATCAGATGTCATTGATGGAATAGTTCAAACCAATGATGAAATTTATTTTTCTGATACAGGTTGTCCAGATTTTAGTGAAGCTGAGTGGTATTTAACACCCGGAAATAATGGTCCGGCAAATGGTAATTGGGGTGGGTGCTCCGGCAATGGTTGGAATGCACTTTTCTCTCCCCAAGAGGTTGACACAAGTACAAGATGTGAATTAAAATGGCCTCCACCTGGATATGAGAATATGAAACAAGGTAATGCTGACTCTCAATTAAGAATTATCCCTGCAGGAATAATAAATAGAGGTGGAAATGGAGCAAAAGACACATTAACCATGACAGAAATTGAGTTTTTTAATACTGGAGAATATATGGTTACTCAGTGGTGGTTTTTACCTCCTCCCCATTTGAAATCTGGATTAAGCTCAACTCAAGTTATAAACCCTTATCCACAGCATTTAGATGGTTTTAATGAACTATGTAATTCTATTCCTGGATGTAACCCAGCAACTTTTAACTATAATGATGATAAAGCTGCAGGTTTTCCAATTCTTGATCAAATTTGTGTATCCCCTACCGAAACTGGAGACCCTACAGTGCAAGATATTTCAATTTATGGATGCAAGCCATATCTTGATTCTCTTATGTCATATCATGGTAAATACATGATACCAAATAATATTTATGATAATCCTCAAATTGAATCATTAATGGATCCGTTTTCAGGTAATGGGCCGTATTTTGATGATCCAGAATGTCCTCCAGGTGAGAACTGCTATCCTTTTGGACCTCATGGTATAGCAGGTCAACACTTTGATTTTGAGCATAACATTGATAATCCAAATAATCCTAATTTACCAATAAATACTCTTCCTTATCCAGGAGCTCCTCCATATATTTATAATTCACAAGGAGTAATTTATGTTGAAGATGGTCCTGTAAGGGTCAAAGGAAATTATAAAGGTAGATATTCAATTGTTACCGATCCTTATACACTTTACAGAAGACATGCATGCAATGATAGTATTTTAAATTGCAACACAGAGCTTGATACAATGTGGAATAATATTTGGATTATAGATGATTTAGTAAATGCTGACACAGATGGTAGTGGAAATATGGCTCTTCATCAACCAAACTTAGAGACTTGTAGGGGTGGTAGCAATAATGTATTAGGGCTAGTTTCTGGAGCAAACATTGTAGTCGCAAATACTCCCGAAAATGGGGCAAACAATGGTTGCCCTAGTGGTAATTGCCCCTACCCTACTTCTTCACATGGAGTTAGAATTAATGCACACATGATTGCACTAAATGAATCTTTTGTAGCTCATTATTGGCAGAATTCTTCAAATTCTATACCAACTAACCCAGGATGGGTAGGTAATATTTATGATCCATATTTTACCCCTAACGATGAATTTGATAGGGATACTGGATTTCCTCCGTGGGCAGATGGAAGAGGAAGAAATACAGCAAATGGAACTGGTGGCAGCGATAGAAGAGGCACCATTTTACTTTGGGGTGGTGTATGTCAAAGATATAGAGGATATGTTCAAAGAAATCCTACAAGTCAATATGGAAATCAATTATGGGTAGGTTATCAAATTAAAGATTATAACTATGATGATAACTTATTGTGCGGAGGGCCTCCTGCATACCCTGTTGTAGAATGTAAAGGTGGAAATGGAGAAATTTCAATTAATATAGTTTCAGCAAAAACATCAAAAGGACTAGAATAATGTCAATTAGTATTGATATAGGAACAAGTGAAGTTAAACTAGTAGAATTAAACACAGTAAATGATGATGCTGTCGTATCAAAAGTGCACTCCAAATCAACATGGAGTGACTTAAATTCTTTTGATCCTGAAAAATTAGAAAAATCTAATTGGGTGGCATGTATTAATGATATCTGTATAGATACTAAAACTAATACTAAGAAAATTAAATCTTTGACAACTGCAATATCTGGTAAAAATTTATCTGTAAAAGAAATTACCACTCTCGAAATGAATGAAGATGAATTATATCAATCATTAGAGTTTGAAGCAAAAAAACATATTCCCTTAGATGGAACTGAGGCTGTAATGGATTATTCTATTATTGGTAAAAATAATAACGAAATAGATAAAATTGATGTTTTACTAGTTGCTACTACAAAAAATATAATTAAACAATTTGATTCTATAGTAAGGGATTCTGGATTTAAAAATTCAATTTTTGATGCAGAACCTATTGCTATGGCTAATTGCTTGACTCATAATTATGGTATCCAAGAAGATGGAATAGATGTCATTTTAGATATAGGAACTAGCACTTCTACTCTTGTTGTTTTTGGTAAATCACAGACATTTTTTACAAGAGAAATAGAAACTTCAGGTTTTACTATTATAAAAGATATAATGAAAAAATATGACACTGATTATTCTGATGCAAAGGATATACTTGAAAGAGATGGGGTTAAATCTTTAGATAGCAATTCAATCGGAAGTGATAGTAATGCATTTAGTCTAGAATCTGCTGAAAAAACTATTTTTAGCAACCTAGTTGACGAAATAAGAAAGTCTCTACGATATTATGTTAAATCAAATAATGGAAATTCAAATTTTAAACGATTATTTATTTCGGGGGGCTTTGCTGAAATAAATGGTCTTAAAGATTTAATAGCTGATGAACTTCGAATAGAAACTGAGATACTAAACCCATTCAATAAAATAGTAAGTGATGTGAAGATTGAAAACCCATCAAAATTTACTGTTGCTGTTGGATTAGCGTTAAGGGGAATGATGTAATTGAAGAATGATAATTTCATATTAATAAATCTAAATCAAAATATTAGTAAAGCTAGGCAGGCTGCCTATAAAGGTAACAGAGATAAATGGATTATATTTGGATTACTATGTTTTATATATATTGGTCTTATTGCTTGGTTTGTGAATATAAATTCAAACTACAATGAGCTTATTAGTCTTCGAGAAGACACAATAAGTAAAATTAAAAAAGATACAAGAGATTTAAAGAAAGAAATTAAAAGGCAGCTCGAAAATAGAAATAAAAATCTAAATGAAGATAATAATGATAAAGTCAACCTATTAAACCTATCTAAAAAAGATATAGAATTAGCATATAAAATTGGTGAAAAAACTATTCCTTGGTCAGAAAAACTAATGCAATTATCTGAAATTACTCCTGAGGATATGTGTATAACAAAGTTAGAATACGCTAATAATAGTTTAAATATTTCTGCTATATCTAAAATAAAAGACAAGACGCAAAAAGACCAGAAAATACTCAATGATTTTATAACTCTACTCGAAGGTCATGAAGATTTTGGTAAAGAATTTATAGAATACGAACTTAGAAATAGTAAAAGAGTATCAAGGGGTAGTAATCCGTACTATCAATTCCAAATTTCTGCTCCACTAAAGAAGAAAATCAAAAATAGACTTAATGATATTGTTATTGAAGAAGAAATTCCTAAAAATATAGAGCCTATTATTGAAGAAAAGGTTGAAGCTAAGGTTACGGAAAAGGTTGAAGTGAAGGTTGAAGAAGAGCTTGAGGAAAAGGTTGAACCTAAAGTCGAAGAAAATAAATATTCAGATGATATAATTCAATTAGCTAAAGATATTGATATAAAAGATCCTTTAACCGACAACGTGAAAAAATTTCAAACAGTTCTTAAACTTTTTTCAGAAAATGATATTGAGTTTGGTTTCCTAGAGTCTGTGACAATTATAAAAAGAGATGAAATTCTAGGTAAAAAGCCAACATCAAGATTTCAAAAAGAGTTGATGAAAAAAAATAAGGAAATTGCTTCTGAACAATCATCAATTAAGGTACGTAAATATTCAAAAAATATAATTGCTGCTGCCAAACGCTTAAAAAAGAACCAAAACAAATCTAATCTTGTTGCAGTTAAACGATTCCAAGAAGCGACAGGCATAGCAAATGAAAGCAGCGCTAATTATGGACTTTGGGATGACTTAACACGCATTAAATATGAAGATGTTTTACAATCAATAGCGGAAAAACAATGAAAAGAAATATTATTTTATTTAGTATCACAATTTTATTCATTCTAATAATGACAACACTTTGGTCTTTTGTGTTAACTGATAAGTATGATCAAATTATTGATCTTGAAGATAGTCAAAAAGAGGCAAATGAAAAATTTATTACAACCCAGATTTTATCTGATAGTTTGTACTATGTGTATAATATGTTTGAAAAGAATCTTGCTCAAAGTAAAAATGATCCATTAAACAAGCAAGCATCTCGTACCTTTATTAATGATTTAACAGATATTTTTAGTAAAATTAATATTAATGGAGTTGGAGTCAGCCCAGCTAAAAAGTATAAAAAGGGTAAATATACATATATACCTTATGAGCTTGAATTTACATGTGATTATCCCAGGTTTGGTAGATTATTAGCAGAACTATCTGCTAGCGAGCGAATTATAAAGATAGATGAATTTAAATTTATTAATACTCCAGATCAAGTTAGGAGGTCTACAGGTGATAATAAACAATTACCTGGAGCAAAAATAACCATGACAATTTCAACTGTAACATTAAATAAATAATTTTATGGATAAACGAGAAAACCTACTTTGGCAAATGATACTTACAATAGCTTTTATTGCTATTGCATATGTTGGCTATTCATTATACTACGATAACGATGGATATCTTCAGTTACTAGATGATTTTGAATCTGAAGAAATTGGTACTGATAGGCAACTAAAAGATAAAGTGCAAAAACTTGAAATTAGCTTAAAAGAAAAACAGGACTTTATTACAGATGGTAGTGAAACAAAATACTACATCGGTCCAGAAGATAATCCTTCTAACCTATTATCAGTGATAAAACTTGAAGGATTTGAATCTATGGCTAATCAGCACTTAAAAATAGATAATATTAGATATAGCAAAAGATACAAAGGATATAAAGCAACCTTAATTAACTCCTATGGTGATATAGTGTTTAATTTATCTCTAAATGATACTATATCAGGTGGAAAGATTGTTGATATAGGTTCAGACTTTGTAGTTTTTGAAAAAGATAATGAAAGATTTACATACGATATGTATAATGAGGAAGGTCAATAATGAAAATAACTTATTTAGAAAAAAATAACATTTTAAAAACCATCATCCTAAATCAAATGAAAAGGACATTAATATGTTTATTTGCTTTTTCAGGTATATTTGCTAACCCACAACTTGATGATATGGGAGAGATAACCATTAAAGCTGTAGACTCCAGTTTATCTGGAATTTTATCTATTTTAGCTGATGAGAGTGGATATAACATTGTTACTGGTCCAAATGTTAATTCATCAGAGAGAATAACTATTAATCTTGTTGATACTCCAATTGATCAAGCTATTGATATGATAGTTCGTGCAGCTGGATTAAGCTATGAAATTCAAGGCAATTCTATTCTAATTGCAAATGCAGATCGATTAAACAGTGATGTTGGAATAAGTTCTCATGTGATTCCACTAAAATATGCAAACGCTGAGGATGTTGTTGGCTTACTAGCAAATATTACCGAAAAGATTACAGTTGATAAAGCAGGTAATAATTTATTAGTTACAGTAAGTCCAAAGAAATTAGCTGAAATTCAAACTATAATAGAAGAAGTAGATAAACCTGCAATTCAAATAATGCTTGAGGCTAAGCTTATTGAAGTTGCTTTATCTAATGAAGATAAGGAAGGTATTGATTGGGCTAAACTATCTGAGTTAACAACTATTATTGCTGAAAGTGGTGTTCCTCTTCAACTTGATACCGGAGGTGAAACTGCTTCTTTACTTCCAGGGAGCTCATTTTCTACTTCAACTGAGGGCTTAGTTACTGAAACTCTTACTCCACAAGCATTTCAGCAACTTCCGTCTGAAATGTATTTTCAAAGAATAACTGGCAAGAATGCTGGATTCAGTAGACAGTTAACCGCATTTGAAGTTACTTTAGACTTCTTGATGAAAAATAATAGAGCAGATATATTGACAAATTCTCAAGTCGTAACATTGAATGGTCATGAGGCCACAATTTCTATGGTTGATGTAGTACCTTACATTTTATCTAGTGGAGGACTTGGTGGGCAAGTTCAAGTTCAAAGAGAAGAGATAGGTATAAAATTACATATCCTACCTACTGTAAATACAGATGGATACATAACAACATCTGTTAGACCTGAAGTAAGTTCTATATTTGAGTTTATTGGTCCAGATAGAAACATTCCATGGGTTAAAAAAAGGCAATCTACGACAACAATTAGGGTAATGGATAATGAATCAATAATAATAGGTGGTCTTCTATCTCTTGACAAAAAAAAGGTTGAGCATCGCGTCCCTTTCTTTTCAAGTATTCCGTTTATTGGCGAACGTTTTTTTAGACATAGTTCTGAAATTGAATCAAAAACTGACCTTGTAATACAAATTACTCCCAAAATCATTTATGATAATTACAGCGGCATTAACAAAAATCCTTTTCACATTGAGACTGAAAATAAATCTATAACTTATGGCTTAGATGTGGATGATAATAAAAGTGCTAAAAAGAAAACTAAAAAGTCCGACAAAAAGAAAAAGGAAAAGTAATCTATGAAAAGCATAAACTATTCAAACTATAAAGTGCTATTAATATCTATTTTCTTACTAATATTTTCACTTTCTTGCGATAATTCAGAGCCAGTTTCGGCTGAAAATCCAAATTTAACATATACTATTTCAGTGCAAACAGAAGTAAGAAATTGCCATCTATTAAATTGTGTCGAAAATACAACCTATGCATATGATGTTGATAATCCTCTTACAACAGACTATCATTTATATTTTCAAATAGAAATACTTGATTCAGATGATGAACCTGTTGAAGGAGCTGAAATTAATGTACAAGAATGCATCCTGACTGGTGGCGACTCTTCAAGCTGTGAATCAACTACGTCCAGTTTTGCATACTTTGATGGTGGAAGCTCCACCACAAATAGCGAAGGTATTTTAGAAGGATACTGGAAAGATAATGGAGAAAGTGGCTTATTTAATGTTACTTTTTCATATACAGATCAATATGAAACTATTAATCAAACAACTGAGCAAATTACTGTTAACTCTCTTTCAGATTTCATTAATTTAAGTGTTACAACATCTACTAGCGAAGTTTTTAGTGACAATACAAATGTAACTTATCAAACTACTATATCAGCTAGAGTACTAAATGAGTATAATTCTTCTATGCCAAACATTCCAATCTTATTCAATCTTCTTACAGATGGTGTGGGATCGTTGGATAATTCATTAGCTTACACATCTGATACCGGTGAGCCTGCATCTGCAGTTTACACAATAGAACCAGCATCAATTCCAGGCCTAAGTAGTAATAATGTTGATGTTGTTTTTAGTATATCTGTATTCAATGAAGACATTGCTGAAACTCTTGAAGCAACATATCCTGTATCTGGTGGACAAGAACCAGAATATGATATAGCAGAATTCTATTTCTATCCAAACTATGAGTCTATTCCTCATGATCAATATGATAATACAGAGATATCAGTAATTGCAAAAAATCAAGCTGGAGTTGGTATATCTAATGTTCTTGTCAGATTTGCTCTAGATGCTGAGCAAAGAGGATCAAATGGTGAAATTAGTCATGAATTTGAATATACCTGTTGCGAAAACTCAGACTCAGATTCTACTATAGTTGAAGGTCAGAATGGTGTAGCAAGTGTTACATATACAAATATACAAGGTGGAAATGATATTTTAACTGCTTATGTTCTTGACCCCTTTACTTCGGAAATCTTAACGGATTCAGAAGGAAATCAAATAGGAACAGATAATATTACAATAGTAAATAATGAGGCATGCCCTAATTGTGATGAAGATTTGAGATTGGTTGCTTCTAATTATTTACTTCCTGACAGTAATGGCCTAGAATCAACTGATGTATATGCTTTTTATACAGATTCATTAGGAAATCCTCCAGCCTTAAATTCATTCATGACATTCTCTGCAATCCAAACTGATCCAGATAATGACGGTGAATGGCTTGAAGCTGGATCTCTAAATCCTGAAAATGGATTATTTGTTTCTGCTCAAGCAGGTGAACTCGATGACCCTATATTTAATAGCTTTCCAGATGACACTACAATTGTATATGCAAAAACAACATTTAATGCAGAAACTGCATCAGGACTAGTTAAAGTAGTTGGTCTTTATGAAGGCTTAACAGATACTCTTGGTGTTCAAATCTCATCATCATATGCGCACTCAGTTTCTATAACCCCTCCATTCCCAAGTGTTATATCTGTACAAGGAAGTCCAACAGATGAGTCTACTGTACTTGAAGCAGTTATAACTGATGCCTTTGGAAATAATGTTACAGAACCTTATATAACTAGATGGAAGTTAACTAATGAAACAGTCCTTGGGGGCGTACATCTTGATGGAAATGAAAATTTAAGTGACGCATATTCAATTTCAACATTAGGTGTATCAAATATAACAGTGAACTCAGGCCAGGTACCAGCATCAGTAGCAATGAATTTAGAAGTTCATCCTTATTCCGTTTTAGAAACCATAGAAAATGCTGATGAACTAGATGCCTTAGATGTAGATGATTTAGATGGTGATGGTTCAACCAGTGATAGATTATATGAGCCTATTTGTTCTGCATATTCAGTACCATTAACAGTTGCATCTGGTCCAGCGACTTCAGGTATTATTGGATACTCTTTTTTGGAAGCTGAGAATATTGGTGGTGGATTAACAGAAATGCCAGTCTCAATAATGCTTTGGGATACATGGGCAAACCCCGTTGTGGATTCAACATCTGTTTATTTTACATTAAATCCTGAAAATTTAGCAGAAATAGGAGCTGAAGCAAAAACTAATAATGTAAAACCTGGAGGTGATCCTGATTCAGATCACTGGCCCGGAGTTGCTTGGACAACAATTACATATAATTCAGCACAACTCCATGAAGTTCCTGAAATTTTAGGTTATACAACTGGAAGCTTTTGCGCTGATAGTCTATCTTCATACGAAGAGTGTGCAGAATTAGAGCTTGAATGGCTCACAAGTCAACAAATTGTTGTTTCAAGTTTTGCTAATCCTGTAGACTATGAAAATGTTTGTGTTGATTGCTCATTGTCATTACTTCCATTGTCTGATACTCAAGTAGATTGGGCTTGCCCTGCAAACCCTAACCCTAATAATGATATTTTTGAAGTGATACTAAGAGCCCAGCTTCTTGACTTCTATGGTGTACCTGTCCAGGGCTCTAATGTTGAACTTATATATACAGGTTCGCAAGGTGCTCCTACAGTAGAAGCAATTTTAAACTTATGTTATTTTGATATAAATGGTAATGGTGAATATGATGATGGTGAGGAACAAGTAGATAGTGAAACAGGTGAACCACTTACTCAAGAACAATGTGATGCAACAACAGTACTTACTTGGGGGCAAGCATTTATTTTGGAACCACCTAGCAATCAAGTTTTAACAGATGAAGATGGAAATAAATATTTTAGAATTACATTTAATCATAATGAATGTACACTAACGGCGTCTGATCCTGAACAGTATACATGTACTAGCCCAACTATTTTTGCAAATCTTGTAAATCCAAATGGTGCTCAAAGTGATGAAGTAAGTGTAACACTGCTAAGTACTTGTACAGATTAAAATTGAAAGGATAATTTAATGAGTTATAATCCACAATTTGCAAAACTTGGTGAGATTTTAG
>CEPA01151298.1_pt1 | contig 15053 bp, 11 predicted proteins | sample 356241 | NCBI WGS metagenome assembly CEPA01 (sample SAMEA2620542, study PRJEB7988) | marine metagenome | biome: marine biome (ENVO:00000447); feature: surface water layer (ENVO:00002042); material: "saline water (ENVO:00002010), including plankton (ENVO:xxxxxxxx)" | depth 5 m
TAATATTCTGTGTCGAGATTACCCCAATTTGACCGCCTCACCTTGGCTCTCAATTTCTGCTTGTCCAGTTCGATCTCATCGTTGATCGGTTAGTCCTGGATTTTCGCTGGGATGAACTCGTTCTCTCCGGCCCAATATTATCCCCTTACCGATTTGGTTGAGTTCGCTCAGTTCAGACAATCTTTGAAGCAGTCGAAGATCCCCTCCCAAAAACGCTGGGTAAACTCCGCAGAGCGATTCGTTAGCTAGATTCTCTACTGCCATCAAACGTTGCAGCAGCACTAGTATCACTTCCTCGCGATTCCATTGATTGCAAACACTTCCTTCAGCACCAATAAAATCCACCAGCACATCCTCATGAGTTAGGGTTTTACCGAGTTCTGCAGCCGGAATAGACCCTCTCACCGTCATAACGGACCCTTCGAGCGCTGCGGCTCAAACACCTTTCTGAGATTGATATCGCCCCCACAGTGCACAATCTTTTTTAAAGACTTCTCATGTTTATTTGTTGTATGTGTTACAGACGCTCAATCAACTCGCAACCACGCAACAGGTCACGGTGGCTAAAAGGTTCATTTTAAGCAGCACACATTAATAAAAATTGCTCATCAACGTGTCTGATAAAGTTGTCAGGCGGAGAATCCTGCTCTATCTACGCATTGAAACATGATACCTTTTGAACGCATATTTCGACTTTCAGCCTTCCTAGGCCTTCTCGTTTTCCTTCCTACCAAAGGGGAAACCGTCGACTTCGCTGGAGACGTTCTTCCTATTCTGGCCGGCAAATGTTTCGATTGCCATGGACCGGACGAGGCCGCCCGCGAGGCTGGCCTGCGGTTGGACACACCAGAGGGTGCCTATGCGGACTTGGAGGGACTCGTCGCTGTTGTGCCGGGGAATCCCGATTCGAGCGAGCTGATTTACTTGATCAATTCCGAACATTCGGAAGAGCGAATGCCTCCACCAGAAAGCAAAAAGGAGCTCAGTGCGGAAGAGAAGAACATCCTATTTCAGTGGATCAAAGAGGGAGGGAAATACGATAAGCATTGGGCCTTTGAAATTCCCAAGAAAGTCCACGTTTCGAAAACGACCCATCCCATTGACGCGTTTGTTCAAGAGCGTCTTAAAGCTGAAAGAATCGAGCCTTCTCCTGTGGCTGATCCTGCCAGCATACTAAGGCGACTTTTCTTGGACTTGATCGGTCTCCCTCCGAGCCCGGTCGAGATAGACAACTTCCTTTCAGCCTACGAAAAGAGCCCTACGAAAAGCATTGAAATTCTGGTCAACGACCTGATGGAGCGTCCCGCCTTCGGCGAAAAATGGGCCAGGCACTGGCTCGACCTCGCTCGCTATGCCGATACGAACGGTTTCGAAAAGGACAAAATGCGCGACCAATGGATCTATCGGGAATGGGTTATCAACGCCTTGAACGATGACATGCCCTACGACCAGTTCTTAACCGAACAGCTTGCTGGGGATCTTCTGCCCAGCGCGATGCAGGACCAAATCATCGCATCCGGATTTATGCGAAATGGAATGATCAATGAGGAGGGAGCCATCATACCCGAAGAATTTCGGATCAAAGGAATCTTTGACCGGGTTGATTGCTTTGGGAAAGCCACGTTGGGACTGACTCTACAGTGTGCCCAATGCCATTCTCACAAGTATGATCCAATCTCCCACGAAGAATATTTTGGCTTGTTCTCATTTTTCAATGACACGCACGAAGCCCAATCCTGGGTCTACTCCGATGCCCAGCTGCAGGAGATCGGAGATATCAAACACAAAGTATCTGAACTCGAGGACCAAATTAAGCATAAAATTCCGGATTGGCAAAACAGGCTCGCTCATTGGGTATCCGAAAATCAAGCTAATAACTCGAAATGGAAGATCTGGGACACCACCCTTCAAGAATGGGAAGGCGGTCTAAACCACCCCGAGGAACTCCACGATCATAGTATCCTCATACAGGGCCACCCCACGGTGACCGGCGTTACCTTGATCGAAGGTAAATCGAGTCTCCCCATGATTACTGGCATGCGCCTTGAGGCTCTCACACATGGCGACCTCCCTTTTCGCGGACCCGGACGCAGCTACTGGGGCACGTTTGCGATTAGTGAATGGGAAGTCTATCGCAAATGGCTAGGTGAGGAAGAGTGGACAAGAGTCGATTTACAAGAAGCCTGGGCGGATTTCAATCCACCGGTCAGTGGTCTAAAAGACTACTTTCACCATGAAACGAAGGACCCCGACAGGGAACGCCTTGTCGGTCCCGCAGAGTTCCTTGTCGATGGGGACGATAAAACGGCCTGGAGCCCAGACCGCGGCCCGATCGTTCGACACACAGAGTCTGTTGTGAGCATCCAGTTTAAGGAGCCTCTCGCCATGCCAGAGGGAAGTGAGATTCGAGTGCGACTGATTCAGAATCACGGAGGTAGCTCGAATGGCCGTGACAACCAGCAGCTTGGTAGATTGCGCTTCTCGTTAACCGATTCCACCAATCTGGAAGTTCCCTCCCACGACCACGCAGTTACGTTGGCCCTGCAAAAGCCTGAAAAGGACCGAAGCGGGGAAGACTCGGATACCCTATTCCGAGCCTGGAGTAAAAACGCTAAGGAACTTCGTGAAATCAACGAGCGAATCGTGCTGCTGGAATCAAAGTACCCCGAAGCAAAAACCAGTGTTCTCCATACCATGGATACAGAATCCGATTTCAAGCGAATCACCCGCCTCCTCGAAAAGGGTGAATGGAACAAACCTACCTTCGAAGTTGAGCGCCAGGTCCCGGCTATCCTAAATCAACTTGACGTAAAAAATCCGACACGCCTGGATCTCGCTCGCTGGGTTACGAGCGAAGACGCCCCTCTTACAGCTCGCGTCCACGTAAACCGGATCTGGCAGACCTTATTTGGAGAGGGGCTAGTTACAACCCCTGAGGATTTTGGAACCCGGGCTCCGATTCCAGAATACCAGAACATCCTTGACTGGCTCGCTGTTGACTTTCTTGAGACCGGTTGGAGCCAAAAACGACTGATCAAGAGTATCGTATCAAGCAAAACCTATCAACAGAGCTCTCGCAATCGTCCTGATCTGCAGGAGAAAGACCCCAGAAACCGGCTACTCGCTCGCGGTCCACGGTTTCGAGCCGATGCCGAGGTGATACGCGACATTGCTCTCTACACTTCAGGGTTAATGAACCCAAAAATCGGGGGCCCCAGCATTTTCCCTCCTATACCCGAAACAGTCATTAACGATAACTATTTCATTCCAGAGTATTGGAAAGAAACGACTGATGAGAACCGCTATCGTCGATCTCTATATATCTTCCGGAAACGGGCGATGCCAGATCCAACGTTAGCATCCTTCGACGCCCCGAATGCAGATATATCTTGCGTTAGGAGAGTCCGAACCAACTCCCCTCTTTCCGCCCTCACCTCACTCAATGAGCCTATATTCGTCGAGTCCGCGAAGGCACTTGCTCTCAGGATTCTTAGAGAGGGAGGGAACGACGAAAAATCCCGGATCAATTATGGATACCTGCTAACTACGGGTCGCCCCGCAAAGGAACTCGAAATCCGAGAAATCAATCGCCTGATCGACGAGCAAAGCGAACGCCTGTCGGATGGGTGGCTAGACATTCAGGAAATCGCATTCATCGATACGGAAAATCCGCCCCAATTGCCAAACGGTATTTCGCCACGAGAATTGGCCTCCTGGGCGATTGCCTCTCGAGTCCTACTGAATCTGGATGAAACTCTAACCAAGAACTAGACATCATGGAAAATGAAATACGCAAGGAATTGGGGACGCTTCAGTCCCGCCGCTGGTTTCTCCGCAATTGCGGAGTGGGCATGGCGGGTATCGCTCTGAATTCACTATTTTCAAACAAAACCATTGGGGCGAACACCCAAAACCCACTTTCACCACGACTGCCGCACTTTGCTCCCACTGCCAAGCGCGTCATCTACATTTTCCAAGCCGGAGCTCCGAGCCATATCGATCTTTTTGACCACAAGCCGGAATTGGTCAAACGGAACGGCGAGCTTCCTCCGGCCGAGCTCCTTAAGAATTATCGAGCCGCCTTCATACGCCCCAATTCAGCACTTCTCGGAACTAAATACGATTTTTCTCGCCATGGAGCAAGCGGCATAGAGGTCAGTAATCTCCTACCGCACATCAGCAAGCATGTGGATGACCTATGTTTTGTCCGCTCCATGCAAACCGATGCAGTCAATCACGCACCTGCTCAGATAATGCTTAGTACAGGACACTCTGAATTCGGCCGCCCATGTCTCGGGTCCTGGACCCTGTACGGACTAGGCAGCGAAAGCGAGGACTTGCCCGGCTATGTCGTCTTAAATAGCGCCAAAGGTACTAGTGGAGGTGCAAGCAACTATGGGTGTGGATTTCTCCCTTCAGTTTACGGAGGTGTTCCTTTCCGTAACAAGGGCGATCCTATACTTTACTTGTCCAACCCAAAAGGATACGACAAAGAAGCCCAACGGGCGGCTCTCGACACGCTAAAACGTCTCAATCAACAAACCTTGGATGACATGGCTGATCCTGAAACAGCTGCCCGTATCCAAGCATATGAGACAGCGTATCGATTGCAATCAAGTGCTCCCGAACTAATGGATCTTTCTCAGGAATCTCAAGCGACTCTCGATGCTTACAATATAAAGGATGTAAAAGAGACCAGCTTCGCCCGAAATTGCCTTCTGGGACGTCGACTGCTAGAGCGAGACGTTCGCTTTGTACAACTGTTCCATGAAGCCTGGGATCAGCACAGTAATCTAGACAAGAATTTGAGGAAAAACTGTTTGGACACGGATCAGCCATTTGCGGCACTCATTCAGGACCTCAAGGATCGAGGTATGCTGAAGGATACGCTCGTCGTCTGGGGAGGTGAATTCGGACGTACGCCGATGGCTCAAGGTACGGACGATGGACGCGACCATCACAACCGTGCTTTTACCATAATTCTAGCCGGTGGAGGAATCAAAGCGGGTATCGTACACGGTGGCACTGACGACTTCGGGTTCAACGTTGTCGAAAATCCCGTGCACGTACACGATCTAAATGCGACCTTGCTGCACACTCTCGGATTTGACCACGAGCGCCTCACGTACCGATTCCAAGGACGCGATTTTCGACTAACGGATGTCCACGGAAACGTGGTTAAGGAAATATTGGCCTAAAAACCACTACCGCTTTGCTAAGCATGACTATCTATTGCTAATAGAAGCGTGCCTCCATCCCCACGCCATCCGTCTTGTTCACATGAACCAAAAATTCAAGACCAGTGGCCGTCAAGAGCTACCCACGGTCATTATGGGAAATGTAGTAGAAAAGCTCATTGCCGGGTAGCAAGGGATTCAATTGAGCCGCTCGAGCGCATAGGCAACCACTTCGATTCGCTTCGAAAAAAGGATTGAGGGGTGCTGGGGTCCAATTTCAAAATCCGCGAGCATTGAATTTATTTCGATGTCGAGCGAAGCTTTTTGAAGGGGCCAGAGCCGATGTTGAACTTCCGTCCGATAAAGTTTACCGTATTTACTTTTACAATACAGGCAATAACGTTCCGTTGCCCAATTTTCGAAAGAACTGGGTCCTCGTATGTATCCCTGAAGGGGTTTGTACCGAGCGCGGAAAACGTCATTATCTACCTCTTGTTCGTATTGGATTTCTCCTTCGTGGTCCCCGATTGAGACCTGACCGTGCCGATAGGGCAAATGGAAAAAGGTTCGAGCTGCCCAAGCCGGAAAGCGTCGTGGGACATCCAGGCTAAAGAACCAGACGCCGGGCTTGCCCTGGTATGTAACATAGGTCCGAACATTGATTTCGGGAAAGTCGCTAAGGAAAGAGACTTTTGGGCAATTCCGAAACGTGACCCCTTTCATGTCGAAAGGTACGATAGCGATATAGGCTTTCCCATCATGAAGATCGATTTCGAGCTCATCCGGGATACGAGCTCTCAAATCGCTGATTTCTATTTCCCAGTGGACAAATAGCAAATTTAGCCATGTCTGAGTGAGCAGCCATTTCTTGTTAGGCAGAGGCCAGGGTCGATGCTCGGTTTGGGAAAAGGCGGGATGGTTGAAAGTAATATCCATATCGTTGATTTTAACGTTCGCCGAGTCTTATTACCTCCTTGCAAACAGCTTCGCCCACCATGCGACCAGAAGCCATGGCTCCTTGGACAGAACTCGAATAACGATAGTCGCCGCAAATCCAGTGGCCCTCTGGTGATCTAAGCTCAGCTTTGCCATACGCGTTGTCGCTGGGTAGTTGACGAGGCAGTGCGTGAGGAATCGAGTAATCGGCAAGAAAGCGAAAATCCTTAGACACGTTTCCAAACCAGGAATACAGCTCAGGAGCGAGTTCATCTTTGGAAACCGGTTTTGAGGTGGAAACGCAAATGAGGGATTCGCCATCAGATGCATAGCCTCGATTGACATCGGTGGGAACGGCGATGTTTGTTATGTCGCCCTTTCCAGAACCGTTGAGTGCGATAACTGGCTCTGGTAATGGGCTATTCCGAGCAGCGTAGTAGTGGCAGTACGTTCCGTTCCAATCGCGGTCCAATGATTCAATTTTGGCGAGTTTATTAGCGGAGTTCATATCCGTAGCGAGAACGATGTGCTGAGCGGTAAAACGTGAGCCCTCCTCTGTAGTGATATTGTTGGGAGCTAATTTCACGACTCGTTGTTTGGTGCGAACGGTGTTTGGGTTAAGCCTTTTACTCAACTGCAGGGGGATGCTAGAAATACCGTCCTGAGGCAGTGCAGCATACCCCTGACCAAACATTTTGAATACGAATTCAAACATTTTGCTGCCGGTAGACAGGTCGTTCTCCAGGAATATCCCGCCATAAAAGGGCCTAAAAAAGGTTTCAATAAAGGGCGTAGAGAATCCGATTTCCTTCAATTTCTCCAAGGTTGATTTTTCTTCGCCCTCGTATATCGTGCTCACTGCTTTCCTTCGCAGTTTCTCTCGGAGTCCTCCTACCCGCAACTTATCTTGGAACGAGCCGACTGGACTTAAGGCGGCGGTTAGAAGCTGCCTAGGGCGGCGCCACGGATCGATCAGTTTTTCCATTCGCGATCCCGTCCACACAAGCGCCCCCGGTTCGAATGCCCCTAACTTAAGGGTGTCGTAGTCCAGAACCGAACTACATTCATCGTAGGCGGTGAGGAGCACCTGAAAGCCACGATCCAATCGGAAGCCATCGTACAAATCAGTTTTCATGCGTCCACCTACTCGGTCGCTCGCGTCTAAGACGATTGTTTGAATTCCCTTGCTTTGAAGTTCGATGGCACAACGAAGCCCTGCAATTCCTGCACCGATGACGACAACCTCTGCAACATCCTCCACGCCGCATTATTGCACCGATGAGCGTGCATATATCAACTCGATTCGTATTGGGAAGTGGCTCGATCAATCTATTCGGACAAGGATTGGATCGGTATTATTGGACACTGGAAAATTTGTGAACGAGCTCTATCCAAAGAACATCAATGACGTGCGGTATCCAGACATAGAGCTAGTTTCTTATGAATCGATTGCTGCGACCCTTCTTCACGACTCGAATATGCGATTTCTAGATTTAAGAAAATTGACGCCAAGTGTTCATGCCATTCTGATTATAAAGTACCCACACAATGATGATGTCATCACGGTCCAGACTGATCTTATCAATACACTTTTGCTTTAAATAGATTCCAAAAGCTGGTGTGACTTCTCCAGCCTGAGGCGGCTCAGGGTTGCCTGACTGCGGCTTGCCCCAACAGGACGGCTTCGATGGTAATGGAATCAGATGCTCATTAAAAATATTGTATCCACTAGCCTTGGGATTTTTAGAGATCTTATGGGCGTTTTGGTGGCGTTAATGCTCGGAGTGATTACCTTTCAACGTTTTAAGATTTTTGCCTGAAAGCTGAAGGTCGAGAGTATTGAGTTATCTCCGACGGATAAGGTTCCAAAACGAGGCCGGGAAGGGTTGAGTCTGACGGGTTCTGACTGAAGTCAGAGAAGAGCTCTCAGACGTTGACCTGGATCGAATATTAGGATTATTTAGGGTTTTGAAACTGTGAAATCACTCCATTACTCTCTTTTTCTGTTAGCGGTAGCCTATGCTACCTCAAGTTTATGGGCAGAGACTATTCGTCCGAATATTCTCTATCTTTATGTAGACGACATGGGCTGGGGGGCTCTGGGTCCCAATGGGCAGTTCGAACGAAAAGCAAAAGGGCTTCCCCATCTAGTTACACCTACTCTCGACAAGCTGGCCGCTGAGGGGGTCAATTTTTCTAGATCCTACGGGTGTACCGTTTGCTCGCCCGCTCGCTCATCGCAGCAAACAGGCTTTCATCAAGGCCACACCTTCGCTGATCGTAATGACCCGGACAATGCGAAAAAAGCGATTCGTGCGGATGATATCACCATGGGGGACGTCTTATTCCGAGCTGGCTATGTGACCGGTTATTGGGGAAAATGGGGCTATGGAGGGACTCCCAACAAAGATGCGTACCCTGAAATCCTTAATGTCCAGACCTTGCCAACTTCGCACGGTTACCAGCACGTGTTGGCGGAGCTTCACCATGTTAGGGCCCATACCTTCTTTCAGCCAAACCTGTGGAAGGCACCCGCGTTGCCTGGGTCAATTGGTGGTCTGGAACTCGTGCCTAACTCGATAACGCGGTATGCGAACAATCGGGGATATCCAAATACCCCAGCTTTACAAAACAACCCACATTATCCGGATATCGCCTATTGCGATGATGTTTATGCCTTTGCTGCTCTTGATTTTGTACGTATTCAAGCACAGAACTACAATGCTACAGGACAACCCTTTTTCGGCCTTTTTGCAAGTCAAGTTCCGCATGCCCCATTCAGGGAGGTAGAACAACTTCCTGAGTGGGACCGCGCCTACCGGGAGTTTCCCTGGTTCGATTCGCTCAGCGATCAGGCGAAGCAGTGGGCGGCGATGATTACACGTATCGACGGCCATTTTGGGAATATTCTGGAAGCACTCAAGGATCCGAATGGAGATGGAGATCGCTCCGATTCTGTTTTGGAAAAGACTCTTATTGTTTTTCAATCGGACAACGGTGGACCGGGAGATAACAGTATAACTGAGTTCAAGTCTAATGCCTATCTCAGCGGCCAGAAGGGAAAAATTCAAGAAGGTGGTATCCGAATTCCCACTCTCATGCGATTACCCAAAGCATATAGCTCTAGTTCGAAGCTGAAATCGGGTACCAGCGTTGATAGAGTGCTGGATGTAACCGACCTGTTACCGACCTTCAGCGAACTGGCGGGTGTGGATGTGCCTGTGGGATTAGACGGTGTGTCGATCGCACCCACTTTGACAGGAAATGGGTATCAGCGAGAACGCGAGTTTGTTATCCACGAAGCAGGAAATGGGCAGTCAATTATTCGGGGTGATTATAAGCTGATTCGTGCTAAATCAGGTTTGTCCTTGTTCAATCTAAGCCAAGATCCCAGCGAAGCGAAAGATATCGCGTCGAATCACTCAGCGATGGTGGAAGAAATGAACGCCATCTTGTTGAAAGAGCGGGTAGCGGAAGCGAAGGGATTTGCCAATACTTACCATCGATGGATGGGCGATGATCAGGCCGACGCCAGCGTCGCAGCAAATTGGTCGGATTATAATTACGAGAATGCTGGATTAGTCTACATGTCGGAGGTTGGCGGGCCGCAGGCCTCCTGGACTGCGACCGTGGATGCTGGAGGTGACGCCGTGGTTGCGTCCGACCTAGAGTTTTTGAGTCTCGAAATAAAGGGAGCGAATCAGGTTCAGGAAGTGTTTGTTGAAAAGGGCGTTACCTTAACGGGGCGAAACGAGATACAATTGTCCACAAATGGAGTGCTTTATTTTGATGATGCTACAATTGCTTCCAATCGCTGGCTAGACATACAAACTGGGGCGTTGCTCTCAGGCAGTGGAACCGTAGCGGCTACTCTGCATAACAATGGTTTCGTGCACAACATTGTACCTGGTATTGTCGTAAAGTCAGATTATATTTCCTTCCCAGAATCTATTCTTCTAATTGAGTTTAAGGAAGACAAGAACAGTTTCTTCATCGTGGAGGGTAAAGCGGTCATTTCAGGTGGACTGAAAGTACGTATCGCAGATGAGACAAGTATCGTCTCAGGAAAAAAGTATACCATACTAAAATCGAAGTCTCTTTCGGGTTCCTTTACCAACGAAAAATCGGAGGTAGAAACTGCGAGTGGACTGAAGTTTAGAATTGGATATACTGAGAACACAGTAACCCTAACGGTATTGTAAATTCGCTTGTGTGGGGTGGAGCTCTAAGTCCCGCTTGGGCCCTTGTAGAACAGTCAGCCAGTGGATCGTCACTTATTTTTGAAGACGCGAGTAGCGAAAATTTCGTTTGTAGGAAAATCGACTTGAGCTTTTGTTTAGAATTTCGGGCGTCGTAGGTAGGTGTCGACGGTCCCAAAGAATACTGCCTTCTCCCTATTAATCCCGAAATATATACAAATTTGTAGGAGCGGTTTCACACCGAAGTGCTCATATTGCTGATCGTCGTGCAAATCCGCTCCCACGACGGTAACATAACGAACGTGGACCTTACAGAACTTGGGTTAACCTAATACATTGCTCGCCATAAACGCCAGGATAAAATTGAGGTATCCCGCTAACACACTCGTTGCCAGTATTGACCTCAATGATTTGATAGAGCACAATCAGGCTGTTGTTCGCGAAGAGTCCGGGCCGGCTCATCAAAGTGTTCTTTTTTCTCTGGCTCGTCTGTTTCGTTTGCTCCTTTTCGCTTCCTTTCTTACTGGACGCTCGCGGAGATCGCTTCAATAGCGAGCTCAATCGGTTAGGACTGCTTTTGGGGTGGCAGCTCGGGGCAACGGTATTCGCTCTTCTAAGAGTTATTGGTGACATACGAAAGCGTATGGGACTCACGGTGCCACCTCGTCCAGCCGAGGACCCTCCATCGTTCAAACTACCCTTATCGCTACTCTAATCAGGATTACCATTAATTCGAGTTACCATCACATCCTAGCCCGAAACGGGTTACTTGCGGCCTAAGGTAACCACATTTCATGCCGCCGCCGTAATATTCGACGCCACAAGCACCAACAAAACCGTCACCCAGACCAAAGTTTAGTCGGGAATCTGCCATCGAGGTTTCGAATTTATCCGTTTATCAATTTCCAATTCGTGGATACATTTTTCAGTAGAAAAAAGCAATGAATCCAATTAGGCTTTGCGTTCCTCTCCACAAAAATTCAAAGCCGCTCCGAAGGGATTCAGGTCGCCCAAAAGGTCAATGGCAGGCTAAACTACAATACTACCGAATTAACCCATCCTGGCGAATTTGTGAATAGGCGGATAATTATATCCATAGAAAAATTCAAGGACCATATCTTAAAAGCGTTCGAGTAATTTCGAGCCAAGTTTTCTGGGCAGCAACCGCCGGTTAAATAGGCTTAGAAAAAAGAGCACTTTGACCATTGGATAGTCAATCCGAAGCCTGAGAATACCTTTCCCCTCCTAGCTGAACTACTTTCTTACGTTCGAGCTCGAACAGACATTTGGCACAGGCCTTCACATCTAACAAGGCATCATGAGCTCCTTCAAAATCAAAGTCAAATAGCTTCAGATGCAATTCGGATAGAGTAGGCCATTTGTATCCATATTTTCCCGGTATTTTACAAAAGTCTGTCGAAATATCCTTTGTGCAAATTCGCTCGGGCTTCTGCTTCGAATGAATTTTGGCCCGGACACACTCCGCTCCAAGCACCGGGTGGTCATAACTCATATTGTGTGCGATCAAATATTGTGTCTGTTCTACTTTATTCAAAAAGCCCGATAGGGCATCCTTTATCGGAATCCCATCGGACTCTGACTGGCTTTGACTGAATCCATTCTCGATCCAGAATCTTTCCGTTGGAATTACCCAACCATCCGGCTTGATTAAATCCACTCTGCTTTCAATCAGTTTCCGGTTCGAACCATAAAACGCCCATGCGAGCTGTATCACACGGGGCCAGTTATCGACATCGCTAATTCGAGCGTCATATCGTTTCGGCAATCCGGTCGTTTCTGTATCAAATACAAGGAACATACACCTGAAAGTCTAATTGAGGATGTGTAACGAATGAGGGTAGCACAGAACAAACCAGGCCCTTAACCTATGATTCACTCTGCTGCTTCGATTCGAGCGATTCCTGTCCACCGTTTGAAGTACCCCTACGAAAAAGTTTTTTAAAGATACGTTTTGGCATACTCTTACCCGCAAACTCATTCGCGATTTCGTCAGCCGCGTTTGCTTTTGCAGTTTCCCATGCCGCCGGAAAGCCTGGCGCATTCATTACCATGCTTTTTTCCGCTCTCAACAGGATCTCTAGCTCTTTCTCGATTTTCGCGTTAGGCTTTTCCGACAAGATAGAAACCTCGACCCGCAAGTTCTCGTTTTCTTTCTCTAGTTTCTGCCTCTCCAATTTCAACCGCTGCATGAGCTCTGCCTCCACCTCCATTTTGTCGCTCAGCATTCGCTTATACCGGCTCAGCTCTCGACTAGAGACGCCTAAACGAAAGAGAGTATAGACGAAGAAACCTAATCCAATAGCCAATCCCCACGCAAATGGTGACTTTAAGATATTAATTACAAATTCCATGATGGATGACACTTATCGCCCGAATTCGAATAAGTCGAGTAATGGCAGCCCAAAAACGTAATTTATAGATTGTCATCCCAGGCAAACCCCAGGCCAAATATATGGGATCCTCTTATTTACCACAAATCCTAATCTAATCCACCGTGCAGAAAACAAACGTTCGATGCCGCAATCGCAGACTTGCACCATTGTGTATTTCCACTTTGCCTAGATCTCAATTTTGCCATTAAATAATCGGTACCGTCACCCTCCAACATGACCGCTGATATCGCCATCGTCCTTTCAATACTCGTCATCTCGCTCGTTCTCTTCGTAACCGAGAAAGTTAGAATGGATGTGACAGCGCTTCTCGTGTTGGCCGCATTAGCATTAACGGGGGTACTCGACACCTCCGAAGCCGTATCCGGGTTTAGCAACCCAGCTGTTGTCACTGTTTGGGCAATGTTCATACTTAGCGAGGGGTTGGCCAATACCGGAGTGGCTAACATTATAGGACGCTATGTCTTGCGTTTCACCGGAAAGACCGAATCTCGCATGATATTTGTCATCATGCTCACCTCGGGCTTACTTTCAGCGGTGATGAACAACATTGGAGTCGCGGCTCTAATGCTTCCGGTGGTTTTGAAGGTATCGCGGGAAACCGACACTAGCCCATCCAAGCTGCTCATGCCGCTAGCTTATGGGTCACTTTTAGGAGGGCTAACCACTCTAATTGGTACCCCACCCAACCTCCTTATAAGCGACGCCCTCCGTCAGAACAATCTCGAACCCTTCGGCTTGTTCGACTTCACTCCTATCGGTGCCTCGGTAATGATCGGCGGAATCGTCTTCGTCGCTTTATCTTCCCGCTTCATTCTGCCTGACTATGGCAAGTCACGTTCCTCTACCGATCAACAAAGAGTCGAGTCCTTGTTTAGCCAATACGAACTTGGCGAACGCACCTTCTTCCTAAAGGTTGGCCCCAATTCCGTATTGTCCGGTAAGAGCCTAATCGAAAGTCAACTCGGAAAAGCACTCGGTTTTCGAGTAATCGCTCTCCAACGGAATGGTGAAACCATTTTCACACCCGACCCTGATTCCCGACTTCAAAGTGGCGATCGCCTCTTGACCCAAGGACAAGCGGAACGATTAGCCGAGTTGCAAGGCTGGCAAAAGCTCGTCCCGAATGACGCATCTTCCAGCAACTCCACACTGCTTTCTCCAGAAATCTCAGTCACCGAGCTCACGATTGCTCCTGATTCTTTTCTCGTCGGCAACTCAGTCCAAGGAACCAATTTCCGCAACCGATTTGATGCCAGCATAATTCTGATTCGACACCAGGGAGAATTTAAAAACCGGAAGTTAGCACAAGAAGTACTGTACGCAGGCGATAAATTACTGGTTCAATGCAAGTCTTCTAATGTCGAACAGCTAAAGGAAGATCCAAACTTTTCCCATTTCAAGCTCGCTACGAAGGAGAAGATCAATCGCTACACGAGCACCACGGAGCGACTTTTTGAGATATCCATTCCGGCCGACTCCTGGTTAGTGGGTAAGGCCATCAAGGATAGTCAGCTCCGTATTGGATTTGATCTACATGTAATTAAAATTCAAAGACAAGGGGAAACGGTATTGCTTCCTAGAGCAGAGGAGATTCTTCATGCCGGCGATCGACTTACACTTCATGGACGCCGAGACGACCTCCATTTAATCCGCAGCTTGCAGGAACTCGAGATCCAATTTCCCGACAAGGCAGAGAAAGGAATCCTAGAGTCCGAAGAAGTGGGTTTGGCCGAGGCCACGCTATCTCCCAAATCGAAAATCGTCGGCCACTCTTTGGCGGGCATACAGTTCAGTGAAAAGTACGGTCTGCAAATTCTCGGTATTCAAAAAGCCGATAGCTCATACAGGGCTCACCTAGGAAACAAGCAGCTGCAATTTGGTGACAGTTTTCTCCTCATGGGACCTAAAGAGAAACTGAGCTTACTGGAAAAGGATCCGGATTTCATTTTCCTATCTCAGGTTGACAATAAGACTTTCCAGACAAGCAAATCCGTTCTGGCGAGTTGCATCATGATAGCGGTGCTGATACCCGTTTTCTTCGGCTGGTACTCCATCGCGATAACTGCGGTCACAGGGGCCGCTTTGATGGTTCTATGTGGATGCCTAAAAATGGAAGAAGCCTATCGGGCAATTGAGTGGAAGTCGGTCTTTCTGATAGCCGGCATGCTGCCACTAGGAACTGCCATTGAGAAAACAGGAGCCGCTGAACTTCTCGCAACAGCAATTATGTCAACCGTGGGAGATCATGGTCCTTGGATAGTCATTGGTAGCCTCTACGTCGTTACTGCCCTAGCGACCACAATCATTCCTACGTCTGCCTTGGTTGT
>CEPA01054062.1_pt1 | contig 15048 bp, 14 predicted proteins | sample 356241 | NCBI WGS metagenome assembly CEPA01 (sample SAMEA2620542, study PRJEB7988) | marine metagenome | biome: marine biome (ENVO:00000447); feature: surface water layer (ENVO:00002042); material: "saline water (ENVO:00002010), including plankton (ENVO:xxxxxxxx)" | depth 5 m
TCGCTTTTACCTATGTTGAGTTTACCTTTTTTAAACTCCTTCATGACTTTTTTAACCTTTTTTTGAGGTTTTGTCATCTTTTTACTCATCGTCTCTCCTAATTATCACATTACCTGGGCCCATATCTTTGGAACTTGGCAATGTTTTTGATAAAATTGTCTTTTCGATTGATGTGTTAGCTCTTAATTTTGCTAATTCTTCATTTTGTTCTAGTTTTTCGTCTTGATTTTCTTGATTCATCATTGCTCTCATTCTATCAAGGTTTAATCTTTCCTCTCCTTCTTGTTTTTTTCTAGCATTTTCTTGTGCTTGAAGATCTAATTCTCTAGATCTTAGTTTTGCAATTGGATCGTTATCAAATTGAGACGTAATTTTCTTTTCTTCCTTCATAAATTCTTCCATCATGTCAGCAATTAAAGTTGCTTTTCTTGCCTCTATTTTTTCTGAGGTCATTTTTGCCTGCATTTGTATTTGTGGATTCATTGCAGCTTGAGGATTTTGTTGTAGTGACATTAATTGTTGCATCTCTTCTCTAAATTCTATTTCTACTTGTTCTTGAGCCATTAAAGAAATGTGTTCAAAACAATTTTTTTCAAGAGAAGCCATAACCATCGGATTATTTCTAGCCATATTAGTCGCCATAAAATTTAAATGAGAAGTTATATGTGCTCTGTGGTCTTGACCAGGGAAAGCTTGGAACGGACGCCCAGCGAGAGCATCAATATGCTCTAACGCTGGGTCCTTTGGTGCGGGAATAGGTGGTCGTTTTAAAATTTTATCAATATCTTTTACACCCAAAGCTTCATACATGTGTCTGTATGCTTGATACAAATTATGTATTTGAGGATTGGACGTTGCCAGCTGCAGTTCCGACTGTGCGAGGGAAATACGCTGTGTCTGAGAAAATATGTTTGGATCTGCAACTGGCAATATATCTACTCTGTCGTCAAAGTCCATTTGTTTGATCATTCTTTGACCGCCAACAACATCATAAGGATATTCTTGTGGTAGATATAACTTGAAAACTCTTGCCATCAATTTAAATTCTTGTTTAAGGGCTGCATAAATTCTTTTGTGAATAGCAGACATTGTTCTGCTACCTCTCTCCAACAAGGCTACTGTCGTACCCACTGCCGCTTGTTGATTACCCTCACCTACTTGCAAGTCTGCTATTGAAGCGAATCTTTGACCTGCTTGTACTACGACGCCCATAAGCTGTAATAAAGTTTGTGATGGTTCCTTAAAAGGAAGCATCATGAATGAATCTCTGATATTGCCACCCGGTGCATCTACGTCTCTAAATTCACCTGGTTGAATAGATTGTGCATCATCTCTGATTCTAATTCCTCTTTGTTTAAATCCTGCCGGTAGGTTTGATAATGTTCCTGCATCTAACAATTGTCTTAGTGCAGAAGTTGCTGTTCTTGATAATCCACCAATCATGTGTATTAAACCAAAACCATAAAACCCAAGTCCTGGTAAAAATTTAAAGTGTACGAAATAGTCAATTTTATTTTTGTTAACATCTCCTATTTCATAATTTCTTTTGATTGATAGAACTTCTCTAGAATTTTCTTCTACGGTTACAACATACGGAAGTTTAATTCCTGTAGGTTCACCGTCTTGACCCATGTCTTCAAATCCCTCTAGATCTAAATGAACATGACACTCTAATAAATTAAAAACATCTTCGTCTCTGCCTTTGCTTGCACCTTCAAGCTCTCGTTCTTTTTTCTCAACTTCCGTTTCGTTAACAGGTCCTGGTTTTAAATCTACATCTCTATAAAAACCAGCGACTTGTTGTTTTCTTAATTCGTTTTCAGATATTTGAACCCGATGAATGATCGACTCCGCATCTTCTAATGAGGTAGCAGTATACGGGACAATCAAATCATCTGCGGGAACAAATTTTGAGCAAGCCATTTGGCTTGTCTCATCGTAGTACACTTTTTTAAAAGCTGAACCAGCTAATGGTAAATGAAATAATAGCGAATCAAAATCTGGTTCGTAGTCTTTCATCTTTTCCATAATTTGATAGTTCATGAAATCTTTTACTCTTTGAGCTTGTTGTTCTTTTTCTGGAGTTGGTATTCCTAAAATAGAGGTTCTTACAGGGCCATCTGCAGGTAATAATTCTTTATATGCTAAAGCTTGAAACTGTGTGACAGCTTCTGCTAACACAGGATGTGTTGCACCACTCGCACCTTGAAACGGTTCTGTTCTATTATCATATTTAAACCCTAAAAGATCTAAACCTTCTCTGTAAGATCTTTCCCAGTCTTTTCTAGAATTTTTGTAGTCTTGATAGTTTTGAAAAAGCGTTGAACCTAATCTACCTAAAACATCATCTGGTAAGTGCTCTGCTAAATTATCGTAGTGATTTACTTCACCTTCAACAGAAGCTATTGATGGATCATAATTTACATCTACAGAACCATCGTCGTTTTCTGTAATTTCTACAGGTTCACCTTGCTCATTAACTTCTTGCTGTTTTTCTTCTTGAGCAATTTCTATTTCTTCAGGTGATGGTACTTTTATCTCTTGCTCTACGTTTGGAAGAGATTTGTCTATGTCTGCCATTTATTTTCTCCAGTTTCACAGGTTTAACAGTATTGTAATTAATAAGCAACCCCTCAGACTGCGGTCCTGATTTAGGGGGTATTGTTTTAGTCAATTTCATCAAATGCCTCTAGTTCTGCAGCCTCATCAGCTGCTTGTTCTGCTCTAGCCTCAGCTACTCCAATATCGTATTCGCCTTGTTTCACTTGTTTAACTTTTTTACCTGTTGCAAATTCTTCCATACGTCTTGTATCTGAACCCATGATTTGATCTAAATCCTCAAGAACTTCTACGTCAAAATCGGCGTTACCGTCAGGATCTACATTAACAGGCACCTCTTCTTCAGCAATAAACTCACCTCGTGTTTGTACCGATTTACCTGTTTTTTCATCTAGTAATTCATATCCTGGTGGCTCATATTCAATTTTGTAACCTTTTCCATATTCGTTTGTGCCCTCTACAAAAACTCTACCATCATCGTGTCTACCTATAGTTATTCCTGGTAATTCTTTTGGTTCATATATTGTTAAGTCTGCATCTACTTTTTTACCAGTGCCACCAAACATAACTTTATTTATCATATCAGGGAACCAGTCTGGCATTTTAGTAGAACTACCTGCAACCTTAACTATAGGTTTAGCAACTTCTGACTTACCTAAAAATTTACTAAAAATAGGTAAGGACGCAATGCCTCCCATTATTTTTAAAAATAATCTTCTTTTTGGATCCATAGGTCCATCAGCAAAGCCTATTCTGCCACCGTTTGCCATGGCCATAATTCCACTTTCATATATTTCATCTATCTCTTCTGGCAACATTTGAACGGGAGCTTGTCCAAAAATAGGTTCATTGCCTGTAACAGTCTCTCTTAAAATATCTTGTTGAATATCATCTCTATCTTTAATTCCTCTTCTTCCAACAATCATTCCAAGAATACCTTCTAAATTTTTAACATTTTGCTCATCAAGTCTTTGAGTTAAATTTACTATTATGTTTTCCATTTCAGGATTATAAACACTTGATCTTCTTCCTTCTAAATCTCTACGTAGTTCAAGTAAATTTTTCCTCATTGAATCAAGATCAATACCTTCAGCTTCAAAAGGATTGTTAGCTAAATATTCATAGTTTGCTAAACTTTTATTGTATCGATCTTCATCATTTTTAAAATCTATAAAGTTTTGCATACCAATTTTTTCTTCTGGTGTTTCTGCTAATTTTAATAAGTCACCTCTCATAGAGCCAACTAATGACTCAGGAAGTAAACTTCCTATAATAGTTTGTCTACCTGCTTCTTTGATATTTCCTTTTGTAAGCTCAGGCATTGCTTGACCTGTTTCAATCAAAGCTCCAATACCTAAACCTATTGGTCCTGCTCCTGCTGACAATAACAAGTCTGCTGCACCAGTGGCTCCTCTTAGTCCTATTTTAGCTGCAGGTTTTACAAATTCTTCAAAGCCAGCTTTGGTTGCGAGGACCGGGTCAATGCCAACATTTGCACCACTACCTCGAATAAGTTTTTGAAAAGCAGTTAAGTTTTGTTTTGCAATTTCAGGTTTTGTACCAACAATATTTTTTCTTTGTTCTATAAACTCATCGATATTATTGTAAGTTTTATTATAACCAATTCTATCTAACTCTGCTTTGTACTCTGCTTCGGGTAGTCTTCCATCTCTAAACTCTCTAAATAATATACCTGCTCGTTTATTCAAATCAGAGTCTATTAATCTTATATTATCAAAGGGTGATTCTAAAATTCCTTTAAAGTGATCAACTTCAACATCGGATCTAAACATTATACCTTTTTTCTCTTTTACAGGTCTAGGATCATTTGCATATTTGTTTTCTTGAAACAAACGAGTTATAGTTTTGTTACCAATTTTAGTATTTTTATATTTTTCAAGATCTTCATAAGCTTTAAATACAGAAGGAAATATCTTTCCATACTTTTGTTTACCTACACTTATGTCAACATTTAAATCGTTTATCTTTCTAGCAGAATCAGGCAGAGCATTTTTTCTCATTTCTCTATCTGTAAGTTCTGCTTCTGTTGGGTTTAATTGAAAAGTCTCTCCTTTGTATACAAACTTCCAATCTTTAAAATCTTGAAAAGCAGGATTACCTATAAATCTAACTTTAGGATCTACACCAGCCGCGTTAGCTGCTTTAAAATTTCTATACGCAGACTCCATAATAAATTTATCGAATGTATTTTTACTAAAACCTAAACTATTAGCAGGTGGCCTAGCATCAATATATTCTATAACATCTTCTATAGTTTTTAATCTACTTCCTCCCTCAAATTTTTCAGTGAAAGTAACTCTAGACAAACTATCAAATAATTTTTTATTTTCTTTAAAAGCTGGTATCTTTCCTGCTTTTACCATTCTTGCAATAGCTCCTACGCCATAATTAAAAATTTTATTTAAATGTCCAACTGGATTTTTAAATTGTCTCCAGTCTGCTTTTGGATCTAGCATGACGTTATTAATATAGTTATTTATTTTTTCTGAATCTGAGATTAAATTTTTTGCAGCGTCTCTAAATGGTTGGCCAGCTTTAATTGCTACGTTAGTGACATTATTATAAATAGGTGTCTTAACACCACCTCTATTTTCTGCAATTTGATTAGCTCCAGCCAAATTAAATATATCAACTCTAGATGGTGTGGGTATATTATTTGTATTGTAATAAGTAATTAAAGTATCAAAATTTTTTAAAAGATTTTTACCTGTTTGAGTTAAGTCAACTTTTTTTGCTCCACCAGTGTTTGTAAATATGTCTGTGCCTTCAATAGGTAACAACCTATCTAAAATTTCTTGTGGTAAATCTGCAAACTCTTTACCACGGCTACCTTTAAAAAATTCTTTTCTCTCAATAAAATCTACAGACTCATCCATCAAGAAAGGACGAGCTTTGTCCATGGTATCTTCTTGTCTTTGTATTCTAACGTCTTCTTGAATATCTAAAAGTTCTTGTGGTTTTGATTCTGGTAAAACAAACTCTACATCTACTTCGTCTAAACCAAAATTAACTTTAGGAATCTCCGGCTCCTTTAACTTTTGTATGAGTGCTCTATTTTTAAGAAGTTCTGAGGCCATGTTATAACCCCATCAAATAATTTAGACCGCCGCCTGCATTTTTAGTTCTTGGTGTAGTTTTAAAAGCTTTTAAAATTTCATCAGAGCTCATGCCTTTGTCCATCATTTTAAACGCTTCATCCATGGTTGCCATAACTTCTGCAACTCTTTGTGGATCGTCATCAGCCATAATCTTTGCAATTAGCTCATCCGAAATGCCAGGGTATTTTAATTTTAAAGTCATTCTTTGATAAAACTGAGGAGCAATCTCTTTATAATCTTGTAGCTCTTCTAAAGCTCTTCTTGTTTCTCTTGCAAGAACCATATCATTTGTAAGTTCAACTTGATCTGCAGTCTTTACAGTGTCTTTACCAAATTTTTTATTCATCATTTCTATAAGAGCTTTTATTCCGCCACTTGAAAAACCAATACGACCACCTTCAGCCATTTCTGGAATATCAGGATCATCATCTATATCTTTTAATCTATCACCAAGATCTTTTGTTTCTTCCATCTCAACTGCTTCGTCGTCTAGAGATTCTCTGACAATAGGTCTTTTAAGTTTAAAGTTTTCACTAGCTAAAAATTCATCGGCTGCTTTAAATTCATTTTCAGCTGTATCGATGATACCATCTAATGTGCCCAAGACCTCGTTGTCTCTCTCGTAATAATTTTCAAAAATTTTTAACGGATCCATGTTTGGATCTCCACCGCCTCTTAGATCATCATAGTTTGATAAACTTTTTCTAACATCTTCGGGTAAATTAATTCGTGCATCTTTTAATAAGATCTGTCTTATAACAGCTCTTCGTTTTCCCTCTTGCATAGCACTGTAGCCTCTTGCCATTCTATCATTTATTTTAGATATTGCTTCTTCCTCTTCAAGAGTTAGTTCTGACTTCGGTGGTACATAATCTTCATCCAATATAGATTTTACACCTTGTTGATCCATTTTATATTTAGCAGAATCTTTGATAGCTCTATCTGCCAGACTTCCTGGCTCAACACCTTCTGGTAATCCAAGTTCTTTCTTTAACTTCATGATACCTTCTTCATCAACTTTTTGTTGCGTGTTGATATCAAACACGTTTACATCAGATCCTGTTTTTTCTTTCTTACCAATTGGCCCAAACATAGATTCAGCCACTTGTTTAATTGTAATATTCTCGTTTTTAGCAGCTAAAAGATTTTCAGCGTTTTCTAAAAAGTTCATTTGTTTCATTCTATTTTTTTCTGCAAAAATAGTTGGCGCATATTCTCTAATTTTATCCTCTGCTAATTTTTGAGCATTCTTATTTTTTAATGCTGACTTAGAGTAAAGATTTTCTGTTGGTGCGTTTTTGTCTAATTTTGTAATTTTTTTAATATTAGTCTGTGTTCCAATAAGGTTTTTAGTGTTTGATTCACCCAAAAGTTTTTTTAAAACTTCGTATATTCGTCTACCTATATCGATTGGATTTCTACTCATTAATAATAATTCCTTTTAACTTTGTTTATAACCTCATCTTTTTCGTCATCAGGGTGCAATACAAAGCCACCCTGTCTAAAACGCATGATGGCTTGGGTTGTCGAGTCAACCAAATCGTCATGATCCCCAAATGGAAAAGCCGCACACTCCTCGATTACTTCCTCAGCAAATTCCTGTGTAGGGGCATATATCATACCAGATTCAAATAAAGGTGCAACAGAATTTACCCTTGTATGCTTGTCGTTTCCTTTTGACGGACTAAAATTTACAACGGGTATACCCATCTTTCTTAGTTCGTCTGTAAGTGGCTGACCTGATGCTTTCGATTCAATAATCACTGTATCAGGATCCCAATACTTAAATTGTTCCATAGCAACTTGTTTTAACTCTGGAAAATCATATCGGCCTTTTTTAGAATCTAATAATATCAAACTAGCAGGTGCATCATCATTTAAATAAAACACACCCCACGTTGTAATTGCAGAATAGTCAGCTGTCTGTTTCTTGCCAAACGCTGTATCGTAAGATTGTATGACATGCTTCAATGCAGGAATATAATCATGCTCCCACTTCTGCCACCATTCTCTTTTGATGATTGCTCCTTCTTCTGATGTTGGGTTTTGCATATACTGAGCATTCCATTTCTGTACACCCGTTGATGCTTTGACTGCTTCTAGTTCTTCTAACTTCCAATACTCTGGCCATAGTGGATCACCACTTGGCATGATAGCAGGAAACTCTATGATCTCCCACTGATCAGCTTTAGCTTCTCGCTGCGCGCCTAATAGCATACCGGTAAGATCTTTTGTGTTCCATCGTGTCATAACCAAGATAATAGCTCCGCCTGGCTGTAAACGTTGACGAGGACCTGACGTGTACCATTCGAAAGTTCTTTCCATAGCATCTCGATTCATTGCGTCTTGTTCTGTATGCGGGTCATCTATAATTAAAAGATCTGCACCACGACCGGTTATCGCGGAGCCAACACCAGCTGCATAATACTCACCGCCTTGTTGTGTTTCCCATTTACCCGCAGCTTGTGAGTCTTCTTTGAGTCTAGTTTTAAATACACCTTGATACTCAGGGCTATCTAAAAGTTGTTTTGCTTTACGTCCGAATCTAACAGATAGTTCCGTGGTGTTAGTCGACTGAATAATTTTGAGCTTCGGGTTTCTACCCACCATCCAAGCGGGCAGCAAGTAGCTAGCAAACTCGGACTTTGTATGTCTTGGTGGCATATTTATAATCAGTCTTTTAATCTTGCCTTCTGCTATCTGATTAAATTTTTCAGCAACAATCTTGTGATGCCGCCCTTCAACAAAATCGGGCCACACATGTTTTACAAACTTCATGAAGTCGTTTCTGATACCAGCTTCTTTCTTCTTTTCAGCATGCTGAAGATAAGTTTTCATAAACTCTTTTCGCACATCAGGTGGTAATCTTTTTATCTTTTCTAAATCTATTTTCATTTCAAAAAAATTTTCTGCAAAATTTTTTAGGATTAATTTTGAAACCTAGCAAGTATTTTATCCATATCTTTATACAAGACTTGGCATAAAGGGTATGTCTCTGGGACCCCTACAACTTGTACTTGTATTATATTATTTTATTTATTTGGATTTTGCAACGGCTTTGGTACCTCTACGAGGAGCGCCCGCAGGGCGCTCCTCGCATCTCGTTAGTCTAGTAATACCATATATGCTTTAGCGTTATTTTTTCTAAACCAATTTAAATTCTTACGTACAATGTTCCAATGTCTACTTGCACCGTAACCGTGTAACTTATCATCGGCTGTTGCCAACATTTCGTAGGTAAAGATTTCATCATGTTTCTTTGCCTCTTCATCTGTTAACTGAATAGACTCACCTGTAAATCTATTCGATCTTATATTGTGTGTATTTATTTTTGTCTCCACTTGTCGTCCTTCCTTAGTTTCTCGTTTAACTCAAATAATTTTCGGTCATAGTATGACTCCATACATATGGACACTACCCAACCTATAAACCCGATCGCCATTAAAGTTAAACCTATATATAATAATGTGTTGTACATAGTCCTATAATATCCCCTATTGTTTTATTTGTCAAGGCAATAAATAATACCAGGCAAAGCCGATTGCGACTATGCCCATCAGTATTAAATCAAACATCTCAAAGTTCAATTCAGCCCTCGTCTGTAAGTTATCATGGGGTTAATGCATGTTGTATATCTTTCGATAACTGGATCCCAAAAACACATATACTTATTACCGTCTTTTTCCCATACATCGCAACCCTCTTTATTCATGTTGCCTAATCTAAATATAACTTTGTTATATTTCTTAGCGAACCAAGAAACAGCAAAGTCAGACTTTTCATGTAAGTCATCCATTTTTTGTTTTACTTCTTCTTCTGTCATCTGTATGCCTTTCGTTATAGGGGACAATATAATATTATCCCCTATACGTCAATAGTTAATTTTGTGCGATTTGTTTTATCTTGGAGGTATCCACAACCCACGCTATACCGATCTTCTTGGTTGTATCGTCGAGTAGCTTGATTAACTCTTGAGGCGTTCCACTTTCCATTACAACGTCAATAGAATGTCGCTTTAACTCTTCAAGTTGTTTGAGCTTCAAGCCCTCAGGTCTACGCCTGATTTCACGATCAACAAGATCACGTGCCCAATCAGTTAGTTGCTCTTTACAATCTTTAAGAGATATCCTTTCGTCTCGTTCTCTCATATTGTAAATAAGCCCTTTATTTGTTGGGTCTTGTTGTTGCTTCTTCTTGAAGAAGGTTCTAGCTTTTTCTCTTACAGCTTCAAGCTGTTCTTCCGCCTTCTTGAAATCAGCAAGTATTTTATCAGCACCCATTTTCTTCGCTAACTTACTTACTATCTTTTCAGTTGCTTCGGCTCTATATTGTTTGACTAACAACTCTTGCTCTTCAATTAAAGGATCAAAGTTTCTTCTCACCTTTTCCTTGAAGTGATCTAGTTGATACTTCGTCATAGTTTTTGGCATATTTATTCCTTTCGTTATTTTTATGCTTGACATCTTAATATCCTATATTATATATTATGTCAAGCTCAACGGCGGAATAAAAACTAATATTACTTAATTTAGCTTCGTCCCGCCGTTCAGCTGGGCAACAGAAGGCGGGGACAAGAACAAGTAATGACCTGTAAAGGCTTAAACGATAGCGCTACTCCGCCCTTGAGCCCTGACCTATCCTGCAAACCTGCGAGAGGCGAAACTCGTACATGGATAGGTCTGGGGTCAAGTCTGAAATAACATTGGCCTCTGCCCTGAACACCGGGCGGGGCTTGACCAAACTTGAGCCCTGATCTGTTGGGTAGATAAAAACGTCGTAGATTTCTGCAGTTCTACGCTTCGGCGAAAAATCTCAACAGATCTGGGGTCAAGTACAGGTTAGGCCCTGGTCGACCCTTAAACAATTGCCGCTGGGCCTCACTTAAGAGTATGCTGTCCTTGACCAAGGCGATACAGAAAACCTGTTACAACGCGTGATGGCGTTGGCTAAAGAACTGAAGTAACAAGTGACCTGGCGCCGCCGGAGATAGCCGAGCGCCAAGCCACAAGCGTCAAGCAATTGACACAATTGGAGAGTATAAGAAATTATGAAAGTTATAGATGCATTAAAGATTACCGGGAGCCTGAGCAAACCTTCCAAGATGCCAGGATGGGCCTACGGTCTACCTGCAAAAGAATGCAAAACAGGCGGGAAGCTGGTAAAAATTCCTGGCTCTGTCTGTTACGATTGTTATGCCCTGAAGGGCTGCTATGTTTTTAAAGTTGTACAGGCTGCACAATACAAGCGGCTAGCAGCTATCAGGCACCCGCTTTGGACAGGAGCAATGGCAACAATAATTAATTCAAAGAAATCAAAGTTTTTCAGGTGGCACGACTCCGGCGATGTTCAGGACGAGGACCATCTATTAAAAATATTCGCTGTCTGTAAACTCACGCCAACCGTCAAGCACTGGATGCCGACACGGGAAGCTTGGGTGAAAGCCTTCCTTTCGTTGAAGCCTGATAATCTTGTAATAAGATTTTCAGCTCCGATGGTGAATACTTCAGCTCCCAGCACGTGGCCTGCAACCTCTACAGTTGTTACCACCGGCTCGACATGCCCGGCCCCTAAACAGGGTAATGAGTGTAGAGATTGCAGGGCCTGTTGGGATCCTGAAGTTAAGAATGTAGCGTATGGCCAGCACTAAGAAATTCGTGGCCAATAATTTTCATGTTGATTGTTCCGGGCTGCGAGCTGCAAGCGGCAAGCTACAAGCAGCAAGCGTCAAGCGCCAAGCGAAGAAAGCTCCGAGCAGCAAGCTGCAAGCGACGAGCGGCAAGCCGCAAGCTTCAAGCCACAAGCGGCAAGCTCCTGAATAACTTTTCCTTCATAAAGTTTCCAGTCTCTAGTAGCGAGAGACTTTACCAAGATAAATGTATTCTTTGGATGCTTCACATGAAACGCAATTTGATGTGGTGAGAAGCGTATTTTATTACCCTTTGTTACTTTCAACTCAACTGTAAAAAAGTGTTGATGTTTATTATATCCAAGCAAGTCAGGAACGCCTGGAAGTGCCAAATTTTCTAGTCTTGTCCACGTTATTTCTGGTGTGTTTTTCTTAACTTCCAACCAGAATTTTCTCTCGGGTTTCAACGTAACTACAGCTTTTTAAGTACCTTACCCATACGCCATTTTTCTTTGTCTATGGTGATGACTAGTCTGTGTGATTCTCTGACTCCTATCAGTTTATTTTCCATCAACTGTATGCCTGTGATGTCATACATTTCACCGTTAGGTAAACACACTTGAACTCTTGCGTTCTGTGCTACCTCAGCTTTCATAAACTTATCTAGTGTCTGTCTTAATAACTTTCCGCTTAACATAATTTAGTGGGGCAGATTCAGTCTCCCTAGCCTGCCCCTATAATAACTCTGTCGACACTTGTGTTTTACGTCATATTACCTTATATGTCAACATATGGGTTTACCAAAGAAACTTACAGAAATGCAAATCAAGTTTGCTCAACTACTTGTAACCAACGAAGGTAGAAAGACTCCAACAGAGTGTGCTATCGAAGCTGGATACAACAAAGACAGAGCAACAATCACTGCATCAGAATTACAATCACCAAGAAAGTATCCATTGGTTGTTAAATACATTGGTGAGATCAGAGATGAATACAACAAGAAATATGAAGTAGATTACAGCAGACACATAGCTGAACTTGGTAAGATTAGACAACAAGCATTAGCAAAAGGTGCATGGTCAGCTGCAGTAAATGCAGAAGTAGCCAGAGGTAAAGCAGCAGGATTATATATTGAGCAGAAAATAATTAGAACTGGTAAACTAGAGGATTTAACTGCTGAAGAACTTGAGAATCGAATGAAGACAATAATAGATGAGTACTCTCCGATTCTTGAGGGTGTTGATGAAAAAGAACTAAAAGAACGAGTGCTATCAAAACCAAAATCTCAAAAAGATTCATAACTTTATTTTTTCCATTTCTACAATACAGCCCATTGGAAATATATTTGTATCACTAAACACTTCATCTGTTGTGTCGTAAGAACTAAATGTGATCAAGAACTTCTTTGTCTTTTTAAATACATATGCTTGTGTAATCATCTTAGAGATAGGTAACTTGTCCATCTCTTCTTTTGATTTATGCCCCGCGTCCCCGGTGATGTCGAGCCACTTGATTGTATAGAAGTAATACTTCTTCTTGTTTATCAACGCATGCTTGTATCTCTTTTTCCTTCTCATACCCTGTAATATCACATTCTACATATATAGATATAAATTTCTCATTTATAGAAGCGCTAAGTCAAAATGAAAAAAAAAAATGTAGAAATGTAGAAAAACATACTATTAGTCAATAATACCAACGGTTCCCGCTTCTACATTTCGTTCTACATTTTCTACAAATTTCTACGTTACGGTGAAATAAGCTATATTTGACGTAAATCTCTTCTACATTTTTTCTCTTCATTTATCAGATCAGAGGCCTCTTTTACCTTCAAATACCAGCTCCTCGCCGCTCGATGCCTGTCTCTCTCCGCTAATTTGTAGAAACGCGCGGCTAGAATATCAGCTTCTCTACATTTTTTTCTTATAATACTCACTAAGTCTCCAAAGCCATAGCCACTTGTATTGCCTAAATCTTGACCCATTTAGGACAAACTGTTGATAAAATAAATCTGGTGTACACATCATGATCACGCATTGTTCGATCTTAGTACCATAAATACAATCATGAGCTGTAGCATAGGCAACACCTTGATAGTAATAGTCTTCGATCCATTCTTCCCTCTTCGGCTTGTTCGATTGTTTAAAGTCAATAATACTGTCCCTTCCTTGATACACACCAACAAGATCGGTCTGCCCGGCGTACAAACCAGGATAAGATAAAACTACCTCAGAGCCCCATACTTCTTCAAGATTAGGGAAACCCTTCTCTATGACCACCTTTGCCATTCGATGCGCTTCCTGGCCCACGTCTGTGAGATCTAGGACGTTGTTTCCAAGTATGTGTCTCTCCAAAATACTGTGCATTGCAGAGCCTCTTGCAGCTGCCTCACTTTTAACACGATTCGCCTCTTTTTCGCCTTTTTTAGCAATCCACCTAGCCAAAGACGCTCGCTTCTCGTCACTCTGTGTTTGACCCAGAATGGTCGTTACAGATGGTAGTTTCTCGTCGCCTACCTCGTAGTGTCGTTTACCGTCTTTCAACGAACGTACAGACTTCGGGTATTCAAATCTTTTATTCCATTTCATTAATGTACTTTTATTTTTATTTCACTTGTAGTTTTAGCTCTATGGCAATCCCTGCAGAGAAACTGAAACACCGCACGACTTTTATGGTAATCACACCATAGCTTCCTGTCTCTCTCATCTAGTCGCCAATAGAATTGTTCTTCAGCTTTAGACATTCTTTTCTTTATTTCTTCTTTATCGTGTAGTTTTAAAAAGTCAGCTAGGATTTGTTTAAAAGGTATAAAATGGTCCACTTGAAGGCCTACCTCTCTAGGAGCCATACAGTCCCAACACTCCAACGTACTATGGTCATTTCTTCTTCTATATTCTTCAGACTGATATTTAACTTCATATCTCATGGCACTTAAGAATCTTTCATCATCAGATATGGTGCCCTTACCAAAGCAAGTCAGCATTTGTTTAGCTGTGATACTTTCGTACGAATCATCTTCAAACTGAAAGCCTAAACAATAACCTCCATAGTCATCTCTTATTAGTATGTAGTTTCTAATGGGTCGGCCTTTGGTCTTTCTCTTCATCCATTCATGGTCCACAAAGAATCGATCAAACAAATCTTGTACGTGTGAGTTCTTTAACTTAGTTTCTTCTCCTAATCTTATAATACCTTGTCTGCACAAAGCCATCAGGTGATCATTACCTGTGTAGTTTACGATGGTTCTAAAGTGTTTATAAGCGGCACTCTTTGTTTCAAAATCTTTACCGCAAATATTTTTATACCTTATCATCGTCCCAGCCTTTGAAGAATCTCTCACAGTGTCTTAGATATTCCTCTTCTGACTGCTCTTCGTATCTAGGTCTATCTTTCTCACCTTTAAAAGACTTTGCTAAATCTTCACAAAGCTCTTCGTCCTCGTTCACCCATATTGGTTTTTTATATTTTATTCTACGTTTGATTGACATAATGATTTACTATTTCTAACAGCTTTTCTTGTTTTGTCACGGAAAAAGGCGCAATAAATTTTGCTACCTCATTTGCGTTTTTAAATCCTTTTCTCCATCTATACTGCATCTGGTGTCCTTTTCTGGGTTTTTTACGAACTGTGCCTCCAAACTTATCAGCACACCATTGTATTGTCTTTTTATCTGTCATCACAATTTCCATCTGTATTCTCCAACAAAGATACTTTCTTGGTCTATCTTTTCGTTTACGGTCCCA
>CEPA01050381.1_pt1 | contig 15021 bp, 17 predicted proteins | sample 356241 | NCBI WGS metagenome assembly CEPA01 (sample SAMEA2620542, study PRJEB7988) | marine metagenome | biome: marine biome (ENVO:00000447); feature: surface water layer (ENVO:00002042); material: "saline water (ENVO:00002010), including plankton (ENVO:xxxxxxxx)" | depth 5 m
AGCATCCCCTCGTTTTCCGTCTTTGAGGAGTTGAGCTGCTTTTGTGAGTTTGTCTGAGAGTTCTGCTCCAGCTCTAGTTGCGATCTGTTCAAATCTTTCTCCAACTTGCTCATATATTAATCTTTGCTCCTCATTGTTAAGTTTATTTAATTTATTTCCCGCTTTTTGTAAAGTTGTATCATTTTCAACAATAGTCTTAAAAGCAGCACTTCTCTTGTTAATATTCTTTTTTGCCCAGTTTAATAACTGAGATCTCTCTACTAACAGAGTTTCTGCAAAAAAATCTGTACCAAATAATGTGTCTTGTTTAGTGACAGTTTTAGGAAGTGTATTTGTTAATCTTAATGTTTGCTCTAATTCTGCAACAGTTGAAAATTTTTTATCTTTTAAAATTTTAATTATATTTGCGTGTAAAGATTTATCTTCAATAATCTCTCCAACTTTAGCACCCAGGTTTTCAAGTTGTCTATTATTAGATACCATCCCCCAAGCATCATCGCTTAATTCTGTTAAGCCAAATGTGTTTCTAACTAAATTAGTTCTAGGTGGTAAAAATTTTTTTATTTGTTCAGCATCAACACCATATCTGGATCTTAGTATTTTAGCAGCATCACTAGCTGAACCAGTATTATTCATAAGATTAACCATTAAACCTTTAATCATGGCAGCCTCTGGTGTAATACCATCAGCCTCTCTTATTGTATAAGCTAGTAAATCTATTTTTTTTCCTTGAGCTGATAATCTTTTAGCCAATCCTAATCTTTGGTGTCCATCAACAATTGCTTTTTTTCCATTCCTATATTCAAAAACCATTATTGTTCCAGCTGCAACATTATCCCATTCTTTAACCTCAGCTAGTTTATTAGATACACCTCTTTTGTCTCCGTCAGTTTTATATTGAAAATTTACTGGATCAAATTCTATTTCTTCTGGTTTATAAATTTGATTATTAGCTGTTATCTCATTTATACTTTTAGATTTTATTGCTGCCTCAATAGGTTTTATTTCTTTTTTAATATCATTTAAAACTATTGTCTGAGCTGCATTATGATTTTCTGTATCTAGCTGCGATGTAGCTTTTGTTTCTTCAAAAGGATTTTCTGGCTGTTTAACTTTAGACAACTCTTCTGGATTTTCTATTTTAAGAGCTTTAGATATTTTATCTATTTCTGCATCGCTAGATTTATTTAATGCTTTTCTTAATGTTCCAGTTGCATTAGGTACACCTTTAATCAAACCTTGTATTAATCCACCTAAAAGAAATGACCCAGCTCCAACAGTTAATGTATTTAAAACTCCAAGATTAACTGTCTTACCAAATAATTCTACTTCTGTTTTTAATCCTACTTCTTTTCTAAAACCTTGAGCTTTTATTTGAATAGGTATCTCAACAGCTGTACCTATTAATCCCTCTACCCAGGCTACTCTCCAGGCAGCTGCTAGAGCTGTTGATGGCACTTTATACATAGCTCCAATTGGTAAAGTACCAAGAATTAAAGGATCTGTGACTAACGCAGAAAAAGAACCAGCAAAGTTTCCAAAGGTTCCCATACCAGTAGATCTGTCTGCTACATCAGCTTGTTTATCATGTATCCCCTGGATCCTAACTCCCATGGTATTAAAAAACTGTTCTTGATTTTCATAACCCATGTTAGTCAATTCTTCTGCAATATCTGGATTTGCAGCTTTTAACTCTTCTATTCTTTGCCAAAAAGTTTCTATGTTTTCTGTTTCTGATGGTGGCGGTTCATCTAATACTCTAGGATCTTCTGGTCCCAAAGGCACATCTTCATTATTATAAATAGGATTGCTAAATTGTGAGTATCCTTTTTTATTAAGATGATCGACTAATAAACTATATTCTTTTTCTACAGAGTTTCTTTCACTATCAAATCTATCACTAGAAAACATAGCATCATAGCTAGCTCTAAAATTTTCTAAATATCCCGTTCTATTTCCACTTGCCCAGGATGTTTCTCCTAAAGAGTTTGTGGCTTTTTTCTCATCAAAGACAAAAGACATTATCTACTTTCCCAGTTTGATCTAACTTTATTAAAATCTATTATAAAAAAATTATTACCCTCTTTTGCAAAATTACCATCGATTGCATATCTAGGTTCTGCATTAGCTTTAGATGGATGATCTTGCATAGCTACTTTAAATTTACCATAACCCACACTAACTAAATATGGATCTCCACCCTCAAAAATTTGTATATTTCTAATTTTACCATCAGCATCTTTACCTACTGCATCTCCAGGTAAGAATTTACCATCAACTGTAGTTCCACTAGCTTTAGCTAACATAGCTGGATTTTCTTTTAACCAATCTACAAAATCATCAAACTCATCATTTTTTAACCACATAGGAACATGAACAGCGTTATTATTATAATCTGCAACACCGCCATATTTACCATTAGCACCTAAAGACATATTCATTGCTTTGTCATAAAGTTTTTTATCAAATTGACCCGTCTTATATTTTGGAGAATTAAAATACATAGCAGCATAAATATTATCTGCAGTACCAACTATGTTATTAAATGTTTCTATATTTTCTGGAAATATATTTTTATATTTACTAATTGTTAATCTTTTATCTGTATCGCTAACTTTAATATCTATGTTAGCTTGTTTATTTAATAAATAACCCTCAATAGCTAAATCTATTGCTTTATTAGGCATATTCTCAGATATAATACTTAATCCTCCTATATGAGCTAAGAATTGATCTTTTTCCTGGAGCTGCGCAAATACATCTGGAGCTGCATTACCAAAACCCTCTACTAAAATTTGAGACATAAATTTTATTTGTGTTGCGTTTTCCATTTTAGCTAACGCAGCTGTTATTTGTGTAGCCTCATTTTCTGATAAAAATTTACTTTCTATTCCGTAAATAGCTCCAATACTTTCTGCTTGTGATTTTCTTTTAATCATAAGATCTTTAAAAGTTTCGAAGTTTTCTTGTGGATTTGATGCAAACTCATTAAAATCAATTGTTTCAATATTAAATGTACCTCTTTTAGATACAGCCATTATTGAATCTTTTTCTAAATCTGTTTTTAATTTTGCTAAATAATTTTCTGCAGTTTTTAATTGATCAAATAATGCAGTTGAAGTTCCATCTTTATTAGCAGCAATCTTAGCTCTAGTTTCTGTTAAAAAATCCTCAATTTGTAAAGGTGTCATTAAATTTAAAGATTGTACTAAAGCAACTTTAGCTTTTATCTTTTGAGCTTTTATAATTATTTCTGGTTTATTTAATGCCTCTCCAGTTTTCATATAATCGTTAAGTGTAGTCATGTTAGGAAGAATGCCATTGTCAGCCATATTATCCATTTTAGTTAGCTCAGAATTAATTAATTTTGTAGATGTTGAGCTTGATGTTTTAAAATGTGTTTCTAGTTTTTCTATATCTTCTACACTTAATCTATTATCTTTTTTAGCAACTGATAAAGCACCCTCTCTTTGATCTATAGGTACATTTTTATAACCATAAAAAGCTATATCTCTTTTAACTTTTTTTCTTACTTCATCAGATTTTTCGCCAAACAAATCTGTAAATGCTTTACTTTCTAATAAAACTTTCAATTCATCTTGTGCAGCATTTCTAGTGTTGACATCTTGTGTGTAAAGTATTTTTTTTGTTAATACATTTATATAATCTAATTTTTGAGATCTATTATTTTCAATTAAATTTGCAGTAGTCTTAGTTCTTATTTCGTTGACATCTTCTAATTCTTGTTTCTTTAACCAATTATTAAAATATTTTTTTGCAAATATTCCATTAAATTCTTTTGTTGTATCTTTAACTTTTTTAACTTCATTACTAAAATATTTAATACCCTCATCTGGATCATTCATATTTGATGCAATAAGTTTATGTGCAGATAAACCTTGCTCTGTTTCTGATCCGTTCATTACAGTTTTTTTCTTTTCAAACAAATCGTTTTCAGATTTTATTTGTTGGTGTTTTATGTAAAGATTTTCTCCAGATTTCAAAAAACCTTTCATAGCTTTACCAACAGAACCAGCCTCAGATAAACTAATTTGTCTTCTGTCGATTACATTTGAATTATCTGTAGTAGGTGTAAGTTGTGATTTGTATAATTTAATTGACATATTTTATCTCCTATGCTGCCATTACTTTTGTTCCAAGATCTAATAAACTTGAGCCAGCTGCATAGTAAGATGCTTTTTTAGCAACTTTACCTCTCCATCTAGCTAGATCTGCATCAGCTCTTTTTTGTATTGCCTCATTTAATGCTGTATCTCTTGCATTCTCAGCATTGTAATCCATTATATCTCTGTCCGTTTGTAATTCTAATTCGTTAGCATAAAGAGTATCAATAACTGTACCAGATAAATCAGCACCACTAGCTAAATAAGCTACAGTAGTTTTACCCTGGATCTGTTCAATTGTTTTATCAAATTTAGGAAGTGAATAATCATTATGAACAGACATAATCTGTTCAGCTTTTTGCTCATCTATTTTTGCATTACGCTCTAAAATTTTAGCATTGTAATTAGCTGCTGCTTGTTGTGATTTACCCGCAAATATATCTCCAAAAAAACTCATTTTTCTATCCTCGCAAATCTAATAAAGTCTGCACCATCGGGACCATAACTTTTCATAACTCCCTCTGGATTTAGACCTAGCCATTTAGCAAATCGGATTGCCATATCACAATCTGCTTTGACACTTGTTTGTAATCTTTTTATATTATTATTTTTTATAAGCATCTCAGTTCTTTTTTTTATATGCTTTGCGCAAAAAATTGGATACTTATAAATATCTTTTGTAGCCAAGACCCACCCCTCGGCAACGCCATCCCAAAGTGTAAATACACCTCCAGCCGCTATGGGTTTGTTGTTGACTAAACCCGTGAACGACATACCAACTTCTTTTAAGTAGTAAGCATATTTTTTATGTTCTGGTTTCAACTCTAATAATTTACTATTTAAACCAGTTTCTAAAATTTGTTCAGCGTGTTTATTTTCAAATGGTACAATAACAACTTTAGACACTCTCTGTCTCCAATCTAGGATATATGCCTAAGATAGTCATTGGAAGAGCCTGGGGTTGTTTTACATAAATTAATCCCTCAACTCCATGTCCAGCATCAAATTCTATTTGTTTGTCTCCAGTAAATAATGGCACGGGTAAATCCATACTTGCGCCACTATCTCTAAAATCTATGTTAGTTAAGTTATCTGGAGATGGTCCAACACTTGCTCCAACTGTGTCTTGAAATCTTACAGATAAATCAAAAACTCTTACTGTTTTAGTTTGTGTGGTTTCTGTATATCCCTCATCTAATCTCATTGTTTGTAAATCAGATGAATACAATAATCCTACTTGCGCCTCTTCAACTGCTACATCTAAACTTATAGCACCCGAGCTAACAGCTTTTGCATTTTGCACAGATCCCTCTCCAATAATATTTACCACTTCTCCCTCTAAATGAGATAGTCCAGATAATGTAGAAGTTTCTCCACCGCTATATGTTAATCCACTATCTAAATAATGAAATGCTGTAAGATCTTTATTAAATTCAAATGGAGTAAAATATTCAACATATCTTTTTGTAGCTCCATTTATATATCTATTAATAATTACATAAACTTGATCCTCATCGCTATCGCCATCTATCGTTGCAACACTTTCTACTTTTGCATGAGTTAAAATTTTATCAGTTTGCTCTGAGCTATGTGCAGAAGTTAAATTTACTACAGTTTCTCTAGCCTCATCTGTGTATAATTGTATTTGATTATCATCTACTTTTTCTACAAAATATTTTGTATTTTCAGATAAACCAGAAATAGCAGTACCAGAATTTTTATAAAAAATATGATCTCCGCTTTTAAATTGATGATTTAATATAAATAAAATATTGTTATTTACATTTACACCTTGATAAATAAATTGTGTTGTGTCAGATCCTGGAGCTGAAATTAAATTTATTTCTGTGCCAGCTGTAGCATTTGCCGATGATATTGCTAATTTAATATTATTAGCATCAACATTTATAACATAATAAACTTTAGAATTTGATAATCCACCAATCTTGTTAGATGCAGCATAATAATAAATTTGATCTCCAGTAGCTAAACCATGACCCGTAATTGTAATTTGATTTGATGTTGTATTTACATTTGTTGAATTTGCTGTAAATGAAATTTTTTGTTGCTTAACAGTTTTACCAGTATCAGATTTTCCTCCAAAAATGTGTCTGTGCCAGGCAACTACATTCTCTAATCTATTGTAAGTTAATCCAGCTAATTGACCATCGGATCTTACTGCCCAGACAATAGAGTATGGTTCTTGTTGGTAAGCCATATCAGTAAATCCACCAACTGAGATATGATCTGCAAGTATAGTTAAGTCTGGAGCTGTATAACCATCTGTATCAAAATTATAAGCTAGCTCTCTTATTTTTCTTTTTGCTCTTTGTAAAAATATTGTTGCATTTCCAATTGACAAAGCATCTACGCCAGCGGATCCATAGTTTGATTGTTTTCTAATATTTATATTTGTTGGAGTAATTGCATCTTGAGATGCTCCAGATGATACCGCATACTCTCCACCAGTTGTCATTACAATTAAAGTTCTTGTTGCTTTCATAGCCTGGATAGCATTTACTTGATTTGATGCAATTGTATAGACCATAGCATCATCATCATTAGTACCACCCGTCATGTTTTCGTAATCTCCAGATTTAGAAAAAAACATTGTTTGTGGTTGTGTTGATGTACCAGCAAAAACTAGACGCTGCTCAAAAAATGAAACGCATCTTGGAAAACCAGTTGTCGTAGAAAAAGCTCCTAACTTCCAATTTTCAACTGCATTAGTATTATCAAAATTTTTATTAACTGTTGCACTAACAGAAGTACCAGAGTTAAATGCTGTTATCTTCGCATTGCCGTTAGAAAAATTAATTAATCTATCTACATCTGTTGATACAAAAATAGAGCTGCTTGCTGTTATAGTTATATTCCCAGAAGTTCCGCTTGGTGTGACAGTAGTCGATGTACTGTTTGGATCTAAGTATGGTCCATCAGTAAAATCAACATCTGTTAAACTCCATGATGTATGACCAGTTCTTGATAATTTTTTTACTGGATGGCTTTCGTGAGTTAAGTACATGATGTCTGCACTCTGCGCAAATTTTAGATCAAATAATTGTGCTGTTGTATATGGAGATGATATTTCGTAAGCAGATCCACTAGATGTTATTTGTCCGTTATCTTTATAAAATCTTATGTACTGATTGCCAAATTCTAAAATATAAGTTTGCTCTGTAGAAAATGTAAATGGTATTAATCTTGTTTTGTCTGAGCTTGTTTTAACTTCTGATACAAAATAAGTTCCTGGTCTTCTAGTTATTGGTCCATGAGGTAATACAACAAAATTTTCAAGACGGCTAGCCGCTGAAAAGTATTTCGCAAAGTCGGTTCTCCCTTGCATACTGTCGCTCATCTCCCCCGCTGTAAAGCTAGGGATTGATAATAACTGTTTTCCCATATTAATATCTACTTGTTAAAAAATCTTCTGTTAAGATTTGATCTACTTGTCCATTGTTAGGATCTACATTATATCCCTCGCTAGCGTCTGCGTGTTTAGCAAGTGATAGTTTGTATTCGTATTTTTCTTGCATTAGTTTTCCTACTTGGAGATTTGCTGTTATTGCATAAGCTATATCTGCAGCTAGAGCTGCTGATATTGTTTCTCTAAGTAAAATGTCCATTTCGTTTGGATCTGTAATTTGTGAACAATAAATAATTTTTAATGCACTTTCGTTGCATAAAACTTTTCTTCCCTCTACTTTATGATCTGCATTATAAGCATCTATTGCTAATAATCTTAAACAATCACTAGGTAAGGTAAATTGAAATTTAAACCCGTAAGCTGGAGTTGCAGTATCTTGAGCCAACTGTTGTCTTTTAATTAAAGAGTTCCAGGGATGGCATCTAAATACCGCATCTCTAACAGTAGCATATCGCTCATTGCAAAGTCTTGCGTTTTTAGAATTATCAGTCAGCGATGTAATACTCGCAGCTCCGAGCTGATTAAGCGCAGAGTTGCAAATTTGAACGACACTAGCCATTTGTTATGCTCTCCTCTTTTTTTTTGGAAATCCAGCTTTCATATTAGCGTATGCTTTTTTTGTTATGGTACTCTTTGATTTTGGTCTTGAGATACCTTTTCTTTTTCTAGCATTTATGTTTGCGTATAAGCCTCTTTGCTTAGCCATAATTATTTCCTCTTTTTACTTTTCATTATTTTTGCTTTTAGAGCTGCTGGTAATCTATTTTGCTTACCTTTTAGCTTGTTGCTTGGTCTGCCTCTCTTAGACCCGTATGTTCCTTTACCCATTGGCATAAGGTTTCTCCTATGTTGGTTTGTTTAACATCCTAGGCGGGTTCCACTCTCGCTTTCCCCGCCTAAAATTTCTTAGTGATTATTACTCGTCACAAGGTACTTGGAACACATGAGTTTCTTGCATTCTAGTTGCCCCTATCGCCATGCTGTAATAAACTTGCGTAGCGTATGACTTGTCATCTCTCTCTGTGATTTTAGCTTTTACATCTGAACCAATCGCTAATTTGATTGCATCTTCTGTAAAACCAAAACATAATCTATCGTCTGTATTAGTAGTGTCAGTATCAAGTCTAGTTGACATGATAAATTCAAAACCTAAGAACGAGTTGATGTCTCCTTGAGCTAGAGCTTTAACTGTGTTGAAATCAGAAGATTTCACTTCAGTTGTAGCTAATAGATCTTGGATCTGTTTTGGACCACAAACGAAATAACGCTTTAAGCCAGGATCTACATCGCCATTATCAAAGAAAAACTTAGTCTCTAATAATTTAGCTATTGTTAGTCCGTCTGTTTGTTGTGCAGTTGAGAATTTAGATGATGATGGTAATGCAACTGGTGTGCCTCCAGCAACTCCAGTATCTGCAGATCCACCCAACGCTGCAATTATCTGATCGTCAATCGTTCTGTTCATAGCTGCAGCTGCTGCTTTAGCGTATGAAGAAGTTGGATCAACAAGCATTCTTACTTTGTCGAGATCATCTATTAAATCAGCCCATTCAAAATCTGAAAGGCTAACTCGTCTTCTGCTGTGTGGTGTATTTACTCTCGGAGTGTCTCCGTGTCTAGTTGTTCTAGCTACAGCTGCAGTTGCTCCGATTTGATCGAAGAACGCATTTTTTCCTCTGATAGTTTCAACATCCACAGCACCTCTTAGCTTACTTCCCATTTGTTGAGAAAGCATGCTTACATTTGAAGAATATTGTTCTACAAATGCGTCTGTTATTTGAGTTGACATAATTGTCTCCCTCTATTGTTAGTGTTGTTGTTTATGTTAAAACGGATGATTATCCTTGCGGGTCGCTCCTCGGTTTTAGATCTCATGGATCTTAGTCTTTCCTAAAGTCAATTGGGGTCAAATGATTATCCCAATATCTTAGCTATACAGTTGATTTTTGTTCCCGTAAAGCCAAAACTTCTGCAACAGCGTCTTGATGACCTGGATGGTTTTTGTCCCAATAAGCTGATCCTGGAGCTGTTAAACTATTTATTTCTTTGTCTAACTGCTTAGGTGTCATCATCATTGGTCCATCTGCTTGCACAATTTTATCTTCTCCCATCTTCTCAGCTAACATTGCAAATGCTTTTATTACAACTGGATTGTCTCCAAGTTTGCTGCCGTCTTCCATTTGCATACTCATAAATCCATCTGGAAGAACAGATCTAACTACATTGTTAGCAGCCTCTAATTTTTGATTGTATGCTTGACCCCATTCTTTTTTTAATTCGGATGTAGCCTTTTCTCTTGCTGCAACTGCAATACTATTTGCATCAGCAAGTTCTGCACCAATCATATCATTATAAAATTTTACAACTCCATCAGCTTGTCCAGGCAATAAACCTAACTTATGCGCTTGTTGTGCAAAACCTTTTAATGCTGCCTCATCGACAGTTTTATCTTCTGGTAAATTAAATTTATATTCATCAGCAGATTTTGGTCTTCCAAGTTTTTCATAAACTTTATTCCAATCATCTTCTGTTGCATATTTATTAGGTACTGGAATTTTATCTGCACCTACTAATTTTTGCGCATGAACAAAACTTTTAGCTAAACTTTCTATATCAGAAATGTTTTCTAAAGATTTTTCGTTTCTTATCTCATCGGAAAGATTTGCTTTCCAATCAGTATTTTCTTTTGGAGTATTGTCTCCAGACAGCGTGGGAGCTTGTTCCGTTGCTGCTACCTCTTGATTTTCACTCGACATTGTTATTTCTCCTTTTTGTTGAGCATATTATTTATAAATAAGACAACTGCTCTTTGTCCCTCTCTAAATGCAGTATCGTGACTATCTCCTTGTACAAAAGTTGTAGTCTCAAAACTGCATCTCTTTTTAAGATCTTCAAGCACTAATTGACCGCTCTCTGATCCAAAAGTCGTTTTGTAATTGATAGATAATTGTTTTATATCTTTCTCATTCACTTAATAACCCCGCTTTCAAAGCTGGAGCGATTTTACCAGCACTCTCAGCTACTTGTTGAGCTTGCTGTAATTCAGCTTGCTCGATTTGTTGTTGCTGTTTATCTTGCTGGATTTTTTGTACTTCTGCTTTAGATCTCATAACTTTAGCTGGTAAGCCTAATACATCTTTAATATGATCTACTAAACCATCAACATCTAAATAATCAAATACTGGAGCTACATTTTGTAATGAGCCAAATATTTCTATACCTCTCATAACTGATGATAGCTCTTGTGTCTTTTGAGCTTTAGCTAATGGAGATACATATTCTATTTCTATATCTTGATCTGCAACTATTTCTGGTGGTTTTGCAAATTTATTATTTTTAAATAATAAATTAAAAGATCTAGTAATTAATGGCTGTAATAATTCAGATTGTAGTCTGCCTAATACTGGACCAAGTAATCTCATCTTCTCCTCAGTACGCTGCATAACTTCTGTAGCTGTCATATTCACACCTTGGATCATCATCAATTGATCAACAAAAAAGTTTTCTCTAATTGCTTTTCTTCTTTGTTCTTCCATTTGTAATCCTATTGGATTGTTAGCTCCAATATTTAATGGCTCAATTCTTTCTCTGGTTCCTGATCTGTAAAAATTTAACCCTCCAGGTACAGTTCTTACTGGTAAAACAAAGCCGTCATCTGGGACCATTAATGGTGGGTCTATTTGTTTTTGTGCAGCTTTAATTGTAGTTTTGCACATTGTATTTAACATCTTAACATCTGGCAACGCATTCATTGCTGGAGATCTTCCATAAATTTCATTGCTGCTAGATTTTAAATATCTAGGAACAACATAAGGAAATTCTCTAAATCCACTCTCTCTTAAAATAATTCCAGTATCTTCGTGGACATGACAAGATATAAAATCCATATTAGTATTATTCTCATAACCCATCGGCATACTTGATGCGTGTACTGAATGAATAATATTTGTTTCATCATGAGGAGCATCTTGGATTTTTTTAATTAAATTTTGTGGCAGCTGTGCATCTGGATACATAGCTGGTATATTTTTATTTTTAATTTGAAATTTTCTAACCAGGCAATCCACCATGCCTTTCTCATCTTCTGTTATATATATTTCTGAAATATGTAATGTTCTAAATCTCAAATCATCTTTAACATCATCTGTTATAAACATTGCTGATGTACCAAATGCTAGCAGCTCATGGTATAATTCAAAAATTTCTTGTTGAAAATTAGATCTTTGAAATACTTGCTGCATAACTTTTGCGCAGCTCTCTAACCACTCAACAGCCTCATCATCCTGGTTCATTTCTTCTGATCTATATTTTAAAACAAACCACGGAGATATAGTATTTGTCAACATTCCATTTAAAGATGCAGATAATAACTCGAGAGCATGAGTTGCAGTTCCATCATAGATCTGGTCATGCCTTTTATCTCCTTTGGTTCTTCTTAATGTAATATTAGATTTTCTAGGTAAGAAAAAATTTGCAATATCTTGCCAATGACTTTCCCATGTTGATCTTTGCGCTTTTAGCGTCTGATACTTATCTATAATATCTTTGGCTTTTCTATCTATTGCCATTTATCCTCCTAATAAAGTTCTTTTAGATGTTGTTAATTTATTATCTCCCAAACCTTTAGCTCCAGTTAATATTGTACTAGATCTACCTTTGCCTCTTCCCATATCAGCTTTAGTTGCAGCGTATGCTTGAGAAACTTCTGGTTTTGTTGGCGCAGTCACAACGGGGGTGGCTGGCGGTGGTGCGGGTGGTTTTGGTGGTTTTATAACTCTAGCTACTCCTCCCATACTATCCTCCTAATAAAGTTTTCTTTGTTATCTTACTTGCATCATCTTCTAAGCCATCAGCTCCAGTAAGTATTGTTGCTGATCTTCCAGTTCTTCCAGCTCTTATCTTAGCTCTTTTTTTTGCAGTCTCTGCAGCTCTATCAGCGTCATCAAACTTTGGTGGCTCTGGTAAAGGTTTCACTTCTGGAATAGGTGGCATTGCTGGTATCTTTGGTTTTAAAAATCCCATGTTAATCTCCGTGTATTGAATATTCGTTTAGTGTTATAGTTTGATTTGGTTTTGTTTTTTCCGCTAAATCATTTACAGATATTGCCATATACCTCATCGCATCAACTGCGTGGCTAGACCAATCTTTAACTGGTTTATTAGAAAACATTTTGATTTTTTCATTATACTTTCGATGGTATTGTCTCAGCGCATCTATCAATGGTTTTGTATTCTCGATGTCAAACCAACATCTAGGTAAAACCATCTTGGTACTATGGATACCATCTTCTAAAGGTAATTTAGGTAAAATTCTAAACCTAACTCCCAATTGATAAGCTACATCTAATCTAGTCTTACCCGTTGAAAATTCTGTGACTTCAATATCGTGGGGAGCAAAATGCTCTCCATAAATATAATCTTTATCTTTTATTACTTGGACATAGTGAGGTAATCCCTCTCTTCTGTTTTCGTAATAATCAATTATTAAAAAAGAGTTTCCTAGTTTTTGAAAAAAAACAATTGCTGTACTATCATCAACTCCTAAATCCCATGCGGTATGAACCTCCAGGCTAGGATCATAAGTTATTCTAGTTAATTGTTTTTTCTCCTCTAAATTTTTTATTATATCTCCAAATATAGATCCCTCGATATTTGCAATCCAATCACACTCAAATTCTTGCCTATACTTTGTATCTCCCATTTGAGCTTTGGCTGCATCTAACTCTTCCTGGTCTATAATATTAGTTTCACTTGCCTTAGCTGTATAAGTCATCCACTTATCATCGCTCAAAGCATACTGGTATAATTCATAAAATAAATTACCCATCCCCGCTGGAGTACCAATAAAATAACAAAAACCTTTTCTGTCAGACAATGCGGGTCTTATTATTTCATTCCATAACTTCGGTTCTATTTGCGCTGTCTCATCTATGCAAACTCCGTCAAGAAATAATCCTCTTAAACTATCCCCCGCCTCACTAGATAATAAAGTTATTCTAGCTCCGTTAGGTAAATCGCATCTAAGCTCTGTTTCATTAAAAGTTGTGCCTGGTATTGGTCCAGCAAACATTTTTAAATAATCAAAAGCAATCGCTTTAGCTTGTTTGTATGTTGGCGCAATATACGCATACCTAGGGTTTTTCAACTTATTCTGTAATGCAGCTCTTATTAGGTGGTTTAGCATACAGACAGTTTTGCCAAATCTTCTATGGCAACTTAATACTGCAAATCTATACTTATCTAAACTATTATGCAGCTCCGCTTGCAATGGTCTAGGTGTATAAGGTATTTCAACTTTCATTATAAAATCGCTAATACAACAATAACTACTGCGATAATTGCACAAGTTGTTTTATGTTCTTTAACAATATGTGGAATGTGATCTTTTAGTCTCATTACTCCTCCTAATGTATTGTTGGTAAATCAAAAATGTCTCGAATAGATTTATATTCGATACCACTTTTTTTCATTATTTTTTTTAAAAATTTATGAGCGTGCTGCTCATCCTCAAATCCGTTTAGGTGTATTACTAATCCGTTAGTATCTTCGTTGGTAAAAACCATAGCTGTTATTAAACTATCTGTATATTTATTGTGTGCCATTATGCTGTCTTCTTATTATTTTTTACAAAATTTCTTGCTGCGGCTACCGAGCTAAATCCCCACTTCTTTAGAGCTAGAGCTTTTCTAGTAGGTTTACCTTTGTCATCTTTCATTGCGCCTTTCATCCCAGCGAACCTGGCAGCAAAGCTAACTCTTCGTGGGTTCTTACCAGCCTTAACTGGTGGTTTTAAATTAGATCCATCTTTATTTTTAAAATACTTTCTCCCCGCCTCAGTTAATCCTCCAGTTTTGCTTTTATGTTCTTTTCTCATATGTGTGTGTGTTTGTGTCTGAAATTCCCAAGTTATATATATTTTAAAAATGCGGCTGCAAATGCGGGTGTACCCCCTTTGTTCCGCATGATTTTATTCTTTTTGTATGCAGATCTGAGAGTTAATCCTCTTATAATCCTCTCGATGATTGAATTATCTTTTATTTATTGATGTTGTCGCTAGGTATCATACCTACCACCCAGGTTCCGAACTCCATAATGCGTGCCTGAGAAACATGGCTGCCGCAACCAAGAACCAACTTAGCAGCGACAACCAAAAGTAATTTTAAGTTGTAGCTTTAATTCCGTAGTAAGCTATGAACATAGATCCCACGGCTGCAACAAATAATATTAAAGTTAAAAACATAATTAACCTTTCTCAACTAAGTTATTTTTAACAAGGCAATGAGCATATAACTTGTTAGCATAACCCGCCAACTTGCCATTGATCTCATCTTGTTTCGCTTTGTGAGCTGCTCTCTCTTCATCGCTCCAAGCTGTTGAATTAACAAAAGAGAATTTAACACCCTCCATTGATTTATCAAAAGCCTTAATTTTACAAAGCTGCTTTTTTTGTAAAGTGTTGAGCTGCTCATA
>CEPA01141617.1_pt1 | contig 15015 bp, 16 predicted proteins | sample 356241 | NCBI WGS metagenome assembly CEPA01 (sample SAMEA2620542, study PRJEB7988) | marine metagenome | biome: marine biome (ENVO:00000447); feature: surface water layer (ENVO:00002042); material: "saline water (ENVO:00002010), including plankton (ENVO:xxxxxxxx)" | depth 5 m
AAGTGTCTGAAAGTTGCCATTGGAATAATGCTGAGAGTATGTACTTTGAATGTACTCCTTTGCCAGTTCTAATGTTTGGTCTTCATCATACTTGCAAACAACATCACTGTCAACTGTGAAATCTATGTTACCCGAAGGAGCATAATACTCATAGGGATCTACATCTTCTCTCAAAGGGTAGTCATCCATTTCACGGATTTCATCCTCTGCAGTCCATCTTCCTTTTGTCTTGTCCATAATTGGATATTCCTCGTCTAGGGTTCCATCCAAGATAGAACCCGCTAAACTCCATGCATTAATCATATCAAACTTCTTTGTCAAAGTCAACATCAGCATCCACCTTGTCATATAACTCTTGGAATGCTTGCTTTGTCTCTTCGTCAAAACGTGAGATACATGTGGTGATTGCCTTAGCACGATTGCCGAAGATCTCATATGCTTTTACGATGTGTACAAGTCTACGAGTAGAGATGATCTCATCAATACCACCATCAAAGAATGTCTTACGGATGATGTCTGCCCAGTCAACAAGTTTGTTGTTGAACTCTTTGTCCTCACCATTCAATGCATCAAGTATTTTGATCTCACTAGCAGGTGTAGGATACTGCTGTTCAAATGTTACTGGGAACCTTTCTAGGAATGCTTCGTTAAGAACGTTAGTACCTACAAATCTACCATCTTCAGAACCTTTACCTTTTGTGTTAGCAGTTGCAACAACTGTAAAGCCTTTAGCAGGTTGTATGAACTTACCGATCTTTTTGAGGAAGACACCTTTGCCTTCTAGTATAGATTGTAGACATAAGATCTTGTTAGATGCTAGGTCAATCTCATCAAGTAATAGAACTGCACCTCTTTGAAGTGCTTCTACTACAGGACCGTTGTGCCATACTGTGTTGCCATCGACAAGACGGAAACCACCGATAAGATCATCTTCGTCTGTCTCGATAGAAATGTTTACTCTGATGAGTTCTCTGTTTGCCTGAGCACATGCTTGTTCTACAGAGAAGGTCTTACCGTTACCAGATAAACCTGTGATGAACATAGGATAGAAGATCTTTGAAGATATGATCTTTTTAACATCAGTAAAGTTACCGAACTTTATGAAGGTCTGATCTATTTGTGGAATTAAATTCTGATCTACAGAAGGGAGAACAGTAGGAGCTGCAAGTGCCTTTTCAAGTATCTCTCTACCTTCTGATACTGTGAGGTTCCATGAACCTTTCTTAACTTGGAATGCTTTTAACTTACGTGCAACTGTTGGATATGCACAACCTACTTTAGTTGCAAATTTTCTTACGTGAGAAGCATCAATCTCGTTGCCAAATGCATCACGTAGTTCATCAACGAAGTTGACGGATAGTTTTCTCTCGAAAGGCATAATAAAAAAATCAATTTGTGTATGTATTAATAATATCAAAAAAATACCCCCTGTGAAGGGGGTGTGTGCCACTAATTTAATTGGTTAGTGTCTTATAAATTTACCTTCCTCAACACCTTCTGAGACTTCTTGTGCTAAGTATGCATGCTGACAGTTTTTGTGCTCCCATGGGAAACATCCGTTAGCAACAAAGTAGTGAAATAGTTTCCTACAATCTTCTCCTAACCTGCTAAAATACACGTTGTGCACCTTGTTTCTTTTAGTAGATAAGTCTTCAACTTTTGATGGAAGACCAACAGAAGCTTGTATGTTAAGGTGCTTATCTATAGGAACGTTTGCAGCCTGACTGAGAAGTGGATTAGTTCTTGAATTCCAGTTTTCCATGTTTACATAATAGTTGTAACCATGATCTACTGAATTTTTCATGACCTCATCAACGTATTCATCAGTTGATCTAGCAACAAAATCAGCGAAAGTCTTATCGTTATGAGATGAATAACGATTAGGTTTTACTGATACGTTCTTTTGACTAACAATCCAACTCATCATCTCTTTTACAATCGTACCTTGTACAGTTGCAGTTAATGAGTTGTTTGCTATGAGTGCAACTTCATTCTCAATCTCAGTTTGAGTTGTTAGTTCGCCCTCAGCAATGCCAAACTTAATGTGCTCTATAACTTCATCTTTGTTGTTTAACTTAGAGTGGAATACTCTTTCGTTGTTAAGAGTTTTGGCAAATCTTTTACGTGCCCATCCATTTTCACACCTGACGTAGACGAACATCCAACCAGGTATTGCTAAGATCGCACAGGCATCATGCCTATGTCCACCAGTGATGATATCACCAGTTTCTATGTCAATGTAAACTGGAGGGCAAGAACTATCAACACCATTCTGTTGAATGTCTTCCTTCAGTAAGTTGACTTGTACATCATTGGTTCCGTATACACGTCCAATGTTGTTTTGTTTTTTAACTGTTTTCCAAAGACCATACTTAGTTTCGATAATCTCGATACCATCTATGGCTTTGTCACTAACAGGGAATGTCCAGACACTAGGGTCGAACAATCTCTCATCGAAGTATTCATTTGCATATTGCGATGGAGCATATGTGCAATTGAATGCCTTCTCTAACGTTTTTGTCATAAGTTTTCTTCCACCCGAAGATGGTCAAATAATAGTGAACTTTATAAGCATAGCATAAAAGAGAATAGTGTCAAGCTATTCTCTCAATGAATGATGTTAGGATCTTTTTGTTCATCTTCTTACCACCTAGAGACTTGACGAATGCTCTCTTGATTTGTGCCTTGGTTGCATCCTCTGCAACTTCAAACTCAGTATCATTGTCAAGTGCCTTAGAGTTTAAAGCATACTGTACAGTGTATGCACTTGATGTGCAGATGAATGATTTAGTCTTCTTCCAGATAGCATCTGCAGCTGCAACCTTCTCCTCATCATAACCTAAGCATCCACGCTTAAATCTGTACCAGTCATTGCCACTTATAAGACGGATGTTCATGAACTCACACTGAGGAAAACGATCACGTAATTGATAGATGAATGTATCTGTCTGATTATACTGATCATTAGTAAACTGGTATACATTACTAGTTTTGCGATCACGTAGGTGGACATTGCTCTTGATGTTTGCTCTGGTGATCATTGTACCTTCCTCACGGTATCTGTTTACTTCTCTACCATAAGGAATAGGATAACCTTCACCATCAGTTAGATTGATAAGATGCATTTTCTGAACACCAGTTCTCTTTTGAAACTCAGGAAGAATGTGGTTCATAGAAATCATCGCTTCATTTAGAGGAGTGCCACCCATGCCTAGTTGACGAGGAAAACCACAACTATCATAACTTCTCATAGCAGATGCTAAACGGAATAAGTTGTGCATTTGTTTTTCATGTTTACGGTTGTTGCAACCACTACTTAGTATGTTGACCATGCTAAAGTTTTTAAGAATAAGTCTATTCTTATGCTCAAACTTTTCTTCGATGTCATACTTTTCTCTTTCGTAAGAATAACTATCTGAGAAAAGATATACATCATAAGCAATACCAACTTTACGACAGAATGTTACTAGAGTAAATAGTTGCTTCATAGTATCTTTGATGATGTTACCCATAGAACCAGACCAGTCAACATTGAAAACTAGACCATGACTTTTACCATCAGGTATAGTAGTTACCTTTCTGAATAGATCTTCATTGTATTTGTATGTGTGAAGTTTAGATGTGTCTAGAACTCCAGTACGACTTACAGTAGCACGTGCATAACCATCTGCAGCTTTCTTCATCTCGAACTCTTTTACAAGATAGTTAACTTCTTTCTGCATAGAGATCTTGAACTTGTTGTACTCAGCATCTGTAGTCTGTAATGCATTGCGGTAATACTTTTGCATTTGTAATTCATAGTCATCACCAACACCTGATGGGTTTTGTATTTTTGAATAGTGCTCATCTAATAATTTGCTGACCTCATCATTACTAATGATAACGTTAGCATTGATAGACTTAGGTAACTCAACATAAACATTCTCCTCACCTTCAAGTCTAACTAACTCACGTAGTGCACTCTCAAGATCATCAGCAGTTCTTACTTGAGGTGTATTAGGCATAGTCTCATTTGCTTCGTTACGACCTGCCTGAGTACCAGTTGTTTCTGTCTGCTCACCTTGACTATGTGTTTGATCATCATAATCTAGACCGTCATCTTCTATTTGATCTTTTGAGTTACCTTCTTGTGATTGCTCATCATCAAATAAAGGATGCTGTCCCTCTGCACCATCACCTTTCTCACTACGACCCTCACTTAGATCTTCAAAAGGATTGTTTCCATCAAGAAGATCTTCTTTCTTCTGTTGCTCTAGTTCTACCTTAGCATGTGCTAGTAATTTTCTAGCAAGTGCAAGTGTATCTTCAAATGTGTCTAGTTGTCTTGCTTCTTCTGTAAATACTTTTTCATCATCACTGAAAGGAACATCAACATAGTTACCAATCTTCCACCATAGATTTAATCTATCTGCAATATTGAACTGAGATATATCTTCACCCTCAATCTTGAAGAAGTCCTCGTCAGAGAGGATCTGATAACCCTTGTAGAAAGTTTTTGAAAGACCAGCATATCTACGCTTCATGTGCATCTCAATGCGAATGTCCTCAACAACATTGACAAACTGCATTGGAATTTCTTTGATGAAGTCCCACTGGTTAGGAGTATATAATGCATGACCAACCTCGTGTGCAATCAATGCATCTACAACAGCATTCTCTTTGTGTGACCATGTTGGTAGAGTTAGAACTCTAGTATCAACATTAAATTGTGCTGTGCTGACTTGACGATGCTCTACAATCAAGTCTTCTTGAGCAAGTAGTTTAGCAAGTGATTCTTTGACGATGTTCATAGGTCTTTGTGTCTTATACTATACATTGTAATAAGAAACCCTCCGCTTGGGAGGGTTTAGTAGACACTTTTTTAAGTGGCTCCGTCTTGCACGTGCCTGTCGTAATGCTTGTGGTTTGAGGTGACGCTTCTTTTCCTTTTTGGAATGATGCTGCCAGTTGGGGACTTTCATTATTCCTCCTGAGATATAACTGAGAAGTTTTGTTTTCTTTCTACTACTAAAGTAGAAGCAAACTTATCTTGTAAGGCTTCTGTCTTGTGAGATATCACAAACACATTTGTTTTATCAGAAACCGTGTGTAGAATTTTGAGGAAATCATCTGTACCAGATGTATCTAAACTACTATCAAAGATCTCATCTAAGATTAGCAGATTAGTATTAGCACTGTTCTTCATCTTGGCAATAGTTCTCCAAGTAAACAAGAGTGCAAGGTCAATCCTCATCTTCTCACCTTCAGAGAATGATGCATAAGTAAACTCATCTCTGAACCTAGATTTAATAGTCTCCATGAAATTCTCATCGAGTTCAAAAGATACATAAAAATCTAGTTCTTTTAAATACCTATTTATGAGTTGGTTCATAATTGGTAGGTATTTTTTTATTATTGTACTCTTAATTCCAGTGTCACGCAACATAGATGTGACGGTATCATAGTTGTCACGTGTTCTCTTAGCGTCAAGTAGGGATTCCTCTACCTTCATTCCATCTGATGCTAGAGTTTTTAATTTCTTTTTCTCTCTTGTAATGTTGCTAGTGTTTCCAGATGATATCTTATCTTCTATCTTTTTAATTTCTTTTTTCTTCCATTGTATTTCTTTATTGCACTCACTAATTTTTTGTTGTGCTGTCAAGAGGTCAGACATAAGAACTTGTTTCTCTGATACTTGTTCTAATATCTTTTTTAATTTATCTTGCAACTGTTCTGTTGCTTTATCAATCTCATCTAACTGTGTACTGAGCTCAACCTTCTTAGCACTTCTAAGATTTGCTGTGATGGTCTGTTCACAGGTAGGACAACGATCATTCTTATCAAAAAATTTATACTCTTTCTTAAATGCTTTTTGTTTATCCTTAAATCTTGATTCGTATATACGTAACTGATTTAACTCTGCGTCAACATCACCATACTCGTCTAACCGTTTCTCATATAACTTAGACATGGTGAGATCATCGTCTACATCTTTTGTAATGCATGATATCTCATCTTCTAAACTTGAGATCTCTTCTTTACGTCTAGCATTATTTGCAGAGGATTGTTCTTGAAGATCAGCAATAAATCTTTGTTGCAACTCTACTTTTTGTTTTGCCAGTTCGTAATTATATTCACAATCTCTAATGTTCTCTTTGACAGTTTTAAATCTTTCTTTGAGTATAGCATTCATTGTAGAGAAGATACGAATATCCAAAAGATCTTCAATAACTTCTCTACGGTTTGGGGGGTTAAGTTGCATGAAGGGAACAAAGCTTGATGATCCTAAGATCACCACCTGAGTAAATGATTTATAATTCAACCTCAGTATACTTTGCTCCAGATGTTTCTGTTGCTCGTTTATCGCTGCTTCTTGGGAAAGCATGTTACCATTAAGATAGATCTCAAAGATCGTAGGTTTGAAACCACGTCTTATCATATAGTCACGAGAACCAATACTAAATTCTATCTCAACAAGCAAATCCCTTTCGTTAACTGCATTCACAAGTTGTGCTTTAGTTATCTTACGAAAAGGTTTATTGAACAAACCAAAACAAATAGCATCCAAGAATGTGGATTTACCTGCTCCATTTGTACCAATAATCAGAGTGGCAGGACTTGCATCAAGTCTTATCTCACTAAAAACATTACCAGTAGATAGAAAGTTCTTCCATCTAACAGACTTAAAAAGAATCATTCGACAAAAATTAATCCCTAGGCGGTACTACTATATCATCAGGAGTGACAACATAATATTCATGACCGTGTGCAACGCAAGTTTGTATAATCTCTCGATCACTTACCTCTACCACTGACATCTCTGGAAAATCTTCAGCTTCCAGAAGTCCAGCATAGCGTACTGCGTCGTCTTTGTCAAGGAACATGTATACTAATGGTTTATTCTTATCTGTATTAACAGCGTAAGCCCCTTCGTTTTCTTTACCATGTATTGCTAAAATATACATTAGACTAACTCCAGTGCTTCGACGTATAAAGATTTGAGAATAGATTTAAGTGCAGGTTTATCAGAATGATTTAAGTCATCAACATATCTTTCAAGGATAGTAAGTGTATCTTCTTTTTCAATATCAATCTCTTCATTAAGATCCTGTTCAAATGATGGATCCTCTATAACTTTGATCTCATGTACACCTGCAGCATACAATTGACTAATAAAGAATTCAAATTTATCAGGATCAGTTTTTTTCTCTACAATAATCTTTATAAAATTACTAGTAAAGTCAGCATAATTAAACTTACTACTATTTAACTGATCTTCATTGTAGTAAATCTTAGAATATATCTCATAAGGGTTCGGTATAAACTCCAATTCTTTAGTTTCAGTATCAAATATATGGAAACCACGTTTACAATTATAGTCATTCCAATAGATCTGATATGGATTACCTAGGTATGTGATGTTTTCTCTGGTGCTTCTTTGATGATAGTGACCTGAGAATACTTTCTCAAACTTTCTATAAGGAGAAGTAGCAGCACCATGATCCATGATGTATCCTCTATGTGCTTCAAAACCATTGAGTTCTAGATGACCCATTGCAACAGTAGACTTGGTTTTCTCAATAAGATCATAAGTCTCATCATGGTTCTCTGAGTTTATCCAAGGTATGAATAGAATAGGTAGTCCTCCTATCTCTACTTCGGTTGCTTTAGAATATATTTCTACATTATCATACTCACCAACTGTAGTAACGAGAGTGTTTACTAAATTAGTATCTTTAAAATATGCAGTATGATTTCCCACAAGAGAATGAACTTGCACTCCCATGTTTTTTAGTACATCAAAATAATTATGTGTTGCCCATTGTGCAGCCCAGATGTCTAAATTTCTACGGTTGTCAAATGTATCTCCTAAATCAAGAACTGTTTTGATGCCACGTTTTTTTAGAGTAGGAAAGAATACATTTCTATAAAACTTCTTAAAGAAGTCATGAAATATTCTACTAGACTTTCTTGCACCAAAATGTTGATCAGTTATTATTGCTACCTTCACTTCAGTTGTTGCTCCAAGAAGTAAAAGTATTCGTCATTAGCATTGATCGGAATGGTATACATTCCTTTGTGTTCACGCTCAATTTCAATTATAGTTCCGAACTGTCCTCTCACATTATAACCTAAATCCTTGAATAGGTCAACTGCCCTCACTACTATATCCCTATGTTTATCCATTAGGTTTTCATCTTTCAGTATTTTAATGTATGCTAGACAACTTAGGATGCCAGGCAAACTGAAACTATATGTAAACCCATGCTCCCAATCAAATTCTCTAGGCAATGCTTCATGTATCTTATCATTGTATAGTGTGATACTCAATGGGAAGTAACCTCCTGTGATTGCCTTACCCATAGTAAAGATGTCAGGTGCAACTGGCAACCTCTTCCAACCTACAAATGTACCAGTCTTTCCTCCTCCTGTAAAAATATCATCTATGATTACTAGAACTCCTCTGTTCTGTATATCGTTTATCTTATCCCAAAACTCTTCCGTATGTGGTCTGATACCATTTGCGTAAGGACAAGTTTCAACCACTACACACATAACATCATCCCAGTTATGGTTGTCTACAACAAACTCTATTGGTAATCTCATTATATTTTCACATGGACTCATGGTGTAAAAAGGATCATTGAATAAACCATCACCCATGCTCTGAGTTAGTAGAGTTGATCCATGGTAACTATCTCTGAATACTACTATCTTATTACGTTGAGTACTTCCTACCTCTTTTTGATATGCACTAGCAAGTTTAACTGCTCCTTCTACTGCATCACTACCACTCAATGCAAAGATACTTCTATACTTAACTGGGATTTTTCTACCATCACCACAATCTCTACAGGTAGTAGTCGTTGATGTAATAGCTCTGAGTGTCTTTGCTAGTTTGAATGTACAGTTGTTTAACTTGAGAGGTTGAGCATCAAAAAAGTTCTCACCTATCTCTGGTTTGATGCACATATTATTATGAACATATCTCATGATCTCCATCTCACCATACCCCAATGTATAGCAACCGAAGTTCAACATAGGGTCTATGTACTTCTTACCATCTAGCGTCATTCTGCCATATGTCCAACCATACTCTTGGTTGCCCACGTTTTTTTGTTTGCCTGATATTAATCCTAGATATTTCATTCTCTTATAAAAGGTTGTTGTGGTCCTGTAATGTTTTTCAAAAAGAAATTAAGTGTCAACCTATCAGTTTTACTTCCAAAGGTCTGAGCTGCATGTTGTGTATTACCATCGAATAGTATCATTCTGTTGTATACATTATTAATTCTAGCACTCTCCTCATACTGTCCATTTACTTTATTAAATGCATGCTCATATATTTCATCAGGTACATTCTGACCCATGTATAATGCTTCTTTTACATCTGTGTCTACTGCTTCTTGAAAAAAGTATCCATTTTTTATTGTGTATATTGACGTACCAGTATCTTTCTGTGGATGTTTATTGAGATAGATCAATCCACCATAGAGACATCCACAATCATTATGTACCCACCCTTGGTTCTTGGGATGATACTGATCCTCATGAAGAGGTTTGATAATCTGGAATGTCATATCCATCTCCCAGTAGTCAGGAATTCTTTCGTAATGCCATTGAAATAATCTTCTGCATACCCAGTTGAATAAAGGACTATTGAATGTATTAATATTCTGAGTTCTTTTGCCTGGCCACCTACCATCAGTTGTATTAGTATACTCTGCTTCGTATGCAAGTTCTACAATTTTGTCTGGATCTGGAAAAAAATTATCTAGAATAGTAACTGGGTACATCATATAGATTTAAGGATTGGTGGTAATTGTCCTGTCATTTCTCTACCAAAGAAGTTGAGAGTTATGCGTTCTTGTTTGTGCCCATAAGTTTCAACACCATGGTGAGCATAGGCTGGAAATAATACAAACCTATTGTATACATTCTCTATCTTAACAGTCTCTATGTACTGGTCATACATAATATCCCATGCTTTATTATATTCGTCAAGGTCTAGTTCCTCATCCTTGTATAATGTTTCTTTTTGTTTTAACTCACTAGGAGTCTGTCTAGTAAAACCATACTTGGGTCTATAGATCGTCGTTCCTGTATGTGGTTCTGGGTTCTTGTTCAAGTAAACTATACCACCAAACCACGTGTCAAGATCTTGATGTATCCATCCACGGTTTCTTTTATCCCATTGTTCATCTGCTAGAGGTTTGATGAACTGAAACTGAGTTTGCATATTATAATACTCAGGTATCTCATCAGAGAAAATTTTGTAGATACGATTACAAAAGTATTCAAACAACCTCTTATTTGAGATGTGCAACATCTTAGTTCTAGAACCTGGCCAGTTGCCAGGACTATTATAGGTCTTTAGTTTTTTTGCGTTTTCTACTATCTGATCAGGATCTTCAAAGAAGTCATCTATTATAGTAAGTGGATAGGTCACTTAATTTTTATTTCCACGTTTTCTTTTATTGTATTATAGTCTGAGTGACCTGTTTTGTCATCCGTATGGAAGACTTGATCGTATCCAGACTTAGTTAGTATTTTATTCTTTATCTCTAACTGGCGTTTCTCTTTCTGTATTCTTCTCAGGAAAGCATAGTAAATGATCTGAGTGAAGTATGCAAACGGGTTCTTGGATTTTTCTGGGTTGAAGTTTTCTATGTACTGCACACAGTTCTCTATGCCATCACATATCATATCCTCTCGGAACATGTAGTTGACAAAGTTTGGTTTGTATGATAGGTGTGTAGCAATCTTTAAAAAACATTCACCAATATAATTACTGATTGGTGGTCTTGGTTCATCCGCTTCTTTTGCCTTAGCACATTGTGCTTTGAAGATGATAAGTGCTTCCAAGAATTCTTTATTGTTTACATAATGCTCACTCTGTACCCTTTTTCTAACGGCCATATCGGTCTCTCTTTGTATATATTTTATACAATTTTTATTGAAAAGTCAAGGGGGGCTTGACAAGACACTCAAAAGTGTGTACACTACGAGTGTGCGAGTTCAAGGGACATTTATATATCAAATATCTTCTCTAAGTTTATTCTAGCTTCATCTACGGTAGATAACCTTCCAGAACCATTTACAGTATCAGCATTTAATCTTCTTAAAGACATTGCATAGAAGATCTGAACATCAGTATCTACTTCTACAACAGTTATGATCTTGTCCTTAGGAATAAGAAATTCTTCCTCGCGTGAAAATTTCATCCACGGTTGTACCTTTGCACCTGCCTTGTTACCTTGTAGCATCACCTCTTCTACTTGAACAGGATTGTCTACAATTAGATAGTCGCCATTCTCATCACGAACATACTCCACCATTGCAAGTATCTCTTCACCGCTTACTAATTTTAGGGCGGCTAGAAACTCTGGTTTGTCAGGTATGTTATTTGTTTTTGATTCTGACATCTATAAACTCGTAGTTAAAGTTTTCTTCATTGTATATTTTAACACGTTCTATCAAGTGGTTCAATGTGTAATTGTTCCTAGAACCTCTTGATGTATCATCAGCGATGTCATATAAGACTGCCTTTGTTTTGTGATCCCCTTTTCTTAAGACCCTACCGATCGACTGGAGGTTCCTGATTTTCGATTTTGAAGGCGATGCAAAGACAACGTTATGTAAATTCCGAATATTAATACCAGTGCTAAAAGTCCCATAGGATGCAACTATAATACTATCATGAGTAGTTTCAGCGATTCGTCTTGCTTCCTCTCTGTCCTCGGTATCGACCCCTCCGTGTACTAAAAAGACTTGACGATCCTTACCTACCTTATTATTTATCAATTCAAAAAGGGGCATGCCATGCCGTTCAACGTAGTTGAACAAGACGAGAGTGTTACCAGACAGGTCACAAACTAGGTTACGTATGAACCTATTCCTCATTTCATGCTCTACGAGGTAGTCCATCTCCTCCTGATAGGTATCAAAAACTTGTTTGTCATGTTTGAGTACAAGGACTTTGATCTCAAATTCAGAAAGGTGGCCTTCTTTAATTAGTTTTTCAGTCTTAGTTACCTTGTCTACAGTCCCAAAGACCCCTTCGAGAACAAGGCGGTTGGTTTGTGTACCATCCAAAGTGCCTGTAAACCCTACGCGATATTTGCAATCGTAGAGTTTATTCATAATACTGGTAAGAGACTTTGCTTTGAATAGGTGTGCTTCATCTCCTATGACTGCACCAAACTGTTCAAAGTATACCTTAGGTAGTTTATACACTGACTGCCATGTGGTAATGATTACATCCTTGTTGGATTTAGTATCAGCACCTGCATATATCTTGTGGCAATGCTTCTTTGCATTCCATCCATAGTCCTCAAAGTCCTTATACATCTGCTCTACCAGAGATGTAGTAGGAACTACTATGAGTGTTTTTAAATTCTTAAGCTCCCAGAAACGTGTGAGAGCATATATCATGAGTGACTTACCAGAACCTGTAGGTGACAGTAAGAGTTTACGCTTGTTGCGTAATGCTTCGTAGATACCTTTGTACTGATAGTCTCTAACTTTATGAGGTAACTGCAGTGATTTGATCCAGTCTCCTAGTCCTTGGGGTGTAACGAACTCATCCACTTCTGATGGAAGTCCGTAAAATTCGTTGTCCCTATGGATAACTTCATACCCTCTTTGCTCGCAAAACGCAATAATATAAGGGAGAAGACCAACATAAATCTCGCCTGTACCTGGGGAGAATAGTTTAATTTTTCCATCCCAATACCTTTTCTTGTACGCTGACATGAACTTGGCTTGTGGCACTTCAAAAGTGAACTCGTCTGCTAACTCATGCTGAACATGAGGTTCAGCTTGAACAGTTAGGTATACTTCGTTCTTCTTTTGAATGATGACATTAGATTTCATAACCCTTCAAAAATTTGGCGAACTCAATCGCATTCTTAATATAGAATGATCGGTTATTAATTGCCTGTAGTATGGCTTTTAATGCATCAACCATCTGGTTATAGTACTTCAGTTTAAGGACGGACTTAGCGTATACTTCATCAGCTTCCAGATATGTTGGCACATCTGTCTTGATGAGTTTAAGTGGAAATGGTTTCTCCGCTTTACCAGTATAGTACTCCCACCTATCTCTATAGGTGCGTTTGACTTCAAACTCCTGTTGATCCCTTAAGGTATTAAAGGTGTTGTAAAGTCTTAAGTATTTAGCGTGTAATTTTGGGATTGCTAGTGAGTCATGATCTAATTTTTCATCGTTTAGTTGTGAGTCTTGCTCCCACATTTCATTCAATTTGTCTAGGTTCATACTTTGTTTCCGTCTTTATCCGTTATCTCGTAGAGGGTATATTTAAAATTAACTTCTGCAGTAAAGTAATTAATATCTGTTGCTGATGCATCAAACTCTAGTGTGGTTAGACTTGATGGGAATATATTGAAGAAGTTAACAGCAGATATTGTATTGTAGTTACTGTTAAGGATGAGTAGTCTTGCATCACTCATTGTCTTTTCAAATTCATTTGGCCTACCCTTCTCATCTACAGTTGCAATGTATTGTGCAAACTCTTTTTGATGTTGTGGGTTGGTCAAACCTTTCAACCACCTGTATATCTCATAGTAGTTGTCTAAGTCTTCATTAACTAAGAACCTTAGGTTAAGATCACCAAAGGTCATCTTATCGCCAGGAATAACATAGTCTTTGACTGGTGTTTGTATGTCCCTTACACCAATACTTACCTCAGGTATAGACGCAGACTGACAAAAATAATCCACGTTTGGTGTTCTACCAATAACGAACTTAAAACCTACAGGAGATAAGAAGTTTTTATTAGTGGGACTGAATAGTGTCTGCTCGTATGCCATTAGTTCATGCAGGTCTCCGTATTATTTATCCTAACCAAAAAACATCAGGATCGCGAATTTTGTCATAGATGTTAAACCTGAAGTCTCTGAAGTCTGGTTTCTGTGTTTCGTTATGTGCAGCATCTATCCACGTCAACTCAGCATTCTTACCTCTGGTGCTCTGCCCTTCTACATCATCAATGTTATATTCACCAACATAGTTCTCACCCACTGTACTAGGTTTGACACCGTTCTGCCAGTGCTGTACTGACATGAATATAGATCTACCATCACCCATAAATGCACCATGTATATCATCATGGTATACCTTGAGTGTAAAAAAATCGGATCGCATCTTACAGATCTTCTCCTGTTCAGGATGACTGTCTATCCAATAACCACCATGACTAAAACTTATCTTACCACGTATGTACACTTCATATGAATCAATGTCAGGATGCCTATGCTCAGGTATGATTGCATGTGGCGGCCAGTTCAGGCACTCGACTTGATACTGCCCTTCTTTATACATAACCTTCCTATGGAAGTTAGGTACACCAAAAAAATTTCTATTCCAACCTTCTGGTTTAATTATATCGCGAGGATTAAACGTAGTCAAATACTCATCGACAAACTCTGTGATGGCATCCATGCATAAAAAAAGAGGTCTAATTATTTAGACCCCCATTAAGATAAGTTTTCAGTGCATTGTTCTAATCGAATACGTTTTTACACATGGTCTTGCAAGTTGCTGGTAAGTCTGCACATTCTATTAGGCAATCAAAGTAATCGTCGATCTTTTGTAGTTCGCTATCGTAAGCTGCAGATTGTAGATTTTTGTCGGTCATATTCCAACTGCCTAGTTGATTTTGACTTATTAAATTATGCATACTTGGCTCCTATTTAACACCATAATGTAGAGGGTTTGGTTTCATTTTTCTTCCTCCAATCCTACTATTATGTAGGCGAATCAACACTGTATTTTATGCTACAAAGTTACAAAAAGAAATGCCTACTAGTTTATACCTAGACAAAAAAAGAGACCCCTTAGGGTCTCTTGTAGGTGTATGTAACACGATATTACATAAGGTTAGCAACTCTAACTCTTCTGTAGTATGCGTTGCTGTTAAGGTTACCAGCAGCTTGTGGATCTGAATCAGATAAAGCAGCAAGTCCTTTAGCGAATGGGTTAAGAACCATTCCGTAACGAGTTTTAAACCCGAT
>CEPA01053075.1_pt1 | contig 14943 bp, 22 predicted proteins | sample 356241 | NCBI WGS metagenome assembly CEPA01 (sample SAMEA2620542, study PRJEB7988) | marine metagenome | biome: marine biome (ENVO:00000447); feature: surface water layer (ENVO:00002042); material: "saline water (ENVO:00002010), including plankton (ENVO:xxxxxxxx)" | depth 5 m
TGCAAGCTATCCAACACTACACAATCGTTTATTTCCCAACTTGGAAGTTCAAAATGGCTAACAAACTCCTTTTGATCCACGAGAAAGCGCTGCGTTTTGGTTTGGACCTCCGTGGCAAAAGTGAGAGTTTTAGGGCAATCCATATATGGGACGACGAATATTATCGTATGCAAAAATACTCACTCAAGCGGCTAGTTTTTATATATGAGACGCTCTTAGAACTACCTTTAGAAATAATACACGGAAATACACTGGATATTTTGATGGAGCAAAACCTTGACCACATAGTTATTCCCTATTCCGGCGATCAAGCGTTGAAGAACCTTTTCTCAGAGATAGAGAAAATCAAAACGGTTCACTATTTATCTGAGACATGTTTCGTAAACCTGGACAGGACAGTTGAGTTTAAAAGATTTTTTAAATATTGGAACCAAGCGAAGAGGACGGCATTTCTAAACAACGGTGATCGGTGTGCCTAGAGGGATAAAAAAATCTAATCTCCCAAACAAAACCTGCCCTGCTTGCGGAAAACCTTTTTCTTGGCGAAAAAAGTGGGAGAAGGTTTGGGATGATGTCAAGTTCTGTTCAAGACGGTGCCGTATCCTTTCAAAGTCATATTAGCAAATTATTTAATGATATCTCTCGAGCCCTAAGCTTTTCAACTCAGGTATTGCGCTCAATTTTTATCGTATCTAAAGTGCTCACCATGAGGAAAATTGTTCCAGCGTTACTCTCGACTGTCGTATTATCTTATTTACTGGCTGCTGGTTATAATGACGTAAAAGCCACTTGTTCAGCCAGTCAACGAACGACAACGATTCCAGGGTGTTTGTCTTTGGCAAAGTCGGGCAATGCCCAAGCACAATTTGACATGAGCACTAGATATTTCACGGGTAAGGAAGGCGTAAAACGAGACGTAGTCTTAGCCTATATGTGGGCGAAAGTTTGTGCGCAAAAAGAGCAAGTAACGTGTGGCAAGTTGATAAATATCCTCGAGATGAATATGTCCAAAATTGACATCGCTAAGGCAAAAGAAATGGCATCGAACTGCCTCCAATCAAACCTTATGGAATGTGACTAAACATTAGATTTTAACAATAATTCTCAGCGGGCTTGTAAACGTGCAGACAGCCGCGGTGTTCTGCGGCTACACGCGGCCTCTCATCCCATGGGTGTCTGCGCTAGGCGCCACGCCATTAAATATTTTGCTCCATCAAGTCCAACAAAATCTGTGCGTACGGGTCCAGTATCAAAAATACATAGCTCCCCTGCCTCAAACAATTTTTTACTTTGTCCGTTTCTACAATAAATGCGCTATCTTGAATAAATGCAACTAAATCATCTTTATGCGCATGTTGATCAAAAAGGCATTCGGTAGTTGTGTCTTGAACTAAGGTGTTGTTTAAAATTTTCTTTTACCAAACAAACGAAAATCGTCTTCCGTTATTTAAAAATGCACCATCATATTGAATGGTCTCTCATATTCCGATAATAGAAGTTTATATTTTTATCTGACTTTATATTTTTAAATTTTCTTAGAAGTAAATATTAATGGACCATTTTTTAAACGAAAAAATTAAAACAGAGCTCATAATAACCACTGAAGAAACGTTAAAGATAATTGAAAATCCTGACGCTAAATTGTTTTTAGAAACATTCTATTCACGATTAAAAGCCGTTACTTCTGAAGAGCATTGGATTGAATTATTCATGGAGCTATCAGCTATTATGTATTTTGATTTTCCTTTCAGCCGAAGTGAATTAAAAAGCATTGATAGACTGCTTCGAGCTTGTGAATTAATATCGAGAACTCAAGAAGCAGATATGTCTATAGCTAACTAACAGCGTTAACTGAAGTTTAGGATAAGCTTTGCCTAATCTTTTTAAGCGTTACCGTCGGTAATCGATAAAATATTGATGCCATTTTCATCGAATTCATAGTCGATTTTATTTGGATTACAACAAATGGTACAATCAATAATTTCTGAATTCTTTAAGACGTTTTCAGATGATACCTCAAGCTGTACATCAAAAGCCTCAAAGCAGAAATAACATGTTATTTGAATAAAACCGTCATTAGTTTCGACAAAATGTTCCATCCATCACATGTTGTTGGTTGGTTCAAATATTTCAAGGGGATCTGTACTATTTTCATTAACGTCATTGAATTAAAAAGTTATGATAAATTTTATGCCGGTGAATATAAATTCACACATTTGTTACACGATTACACATCTATTTAATCTTTTTTCATTATATCGAAGCTTACAAAGGGACCACCAATAAATTTGAAATCATCTGATGCAGAGGGAGGTTCTTCCATCTTTTGGGATATTTCTGCATTATAATCATTTGCATTGTCATACGGTGACCATCCAAGGTACTTAACAGCATCATTGTTCGCCCATTTTCTATCGTTGTTTGAGACACCATAAATAATTGGGCAGCCTAGAATTGGCGCCTTAAATACGGCCTTAACTAATTCTACAAGATCATTATAACTGAACCACGTTGCTAACATTCTGTGGTTCTGTGGTGTAGGTTGACAGGACGCAATCCTAACACACGCCGTTTCGATGCCAAACTTTTCAAAATACATTCTAGCCAAAGCCTCTCCAAACGCCTTGGAGGCTCCATAGAGCGTGTCCGGTCGAATTGCCGCCTGATGGTCAATTGTTTTTGTTAAAGGATGGAAACCTATTGCATGGATTGAGCTTGCAAAGAAAATCCTTTTGCAGCCATTAAGCCTAGCTGTTTCGTAAAGATTGTAAAGCCCTTCGATATTTGAGTCTCTGACAGTATTCCAGTCCGCTTCGGTAGCTTGACCACCAAAATGAAGAATACCATCACATCCTTTCGTAACTTCAAGAACAGCCTCGTAATTGCTTAGATCACACGTCATAATTTCCTCAGAATTATTTATCTCTGACTTTGCTAATTCTACCTTGTCAGTTACTCGAATAATACGAGCAACATCTTTTAAATGTTGTCTGCAATGTGATCCAAGTGCCCCGGATGCCCCTGTTATGAGTAAGCGATCAAGTTTTTTCGCCATTTCAATCGTCCTTTGTTGCTAACGTATTATTGTAATTAAAATTAAAAAAACAGACTTAAAATATTATCAACCGAAGAAGTAGAATAAGCCAATCAAAAAGAAGGAAGTTTTAAATGGCGCTATTATTTAAAAGCCCCAAAGGCGTTCCAGAACCTGCCGCTAATTATCGGCACATGGCAATTATCCCACCGAATAAATGACTTTTAATCCTCGCGGATCAAATTGGTAATGAGCAGGATGGAACTTTGCTTGGCAATGTAGAAGAACATTATGACCAAGCTCTAAAAGAAATATAATTGATATCGTTGTCTCAGAGGGAGGACAATCTAGGGACATAGCCCGAATTTCAATCTTTCTAGTAGATAAACCGGATGATAGTCGTATTTGCGAAAGCAACAATAAATACTTTCCTTCTGGCTCACCTGCTATTAGTTGGTTATACGTAGCAGGCTTATTCAGATTAGATGTGAAGGTAGAGATTGAAGGCATTGCTATAGTAGATTAAGTAAACGAGTAATAGAATTTATATTAGTTGTTCTTGGGCAAGTTTTTGGTGTTTAGTAAATTAATCAATTATGCAAACTGAATATAAACACCTCCTTGTTTTAGTTATGCTCCTGTTTGGGTTTCAATCACCATCTAAGGCATTTAATCCGTGTGATGATAATACGTTTGAAGGCTCAATACGATGTCTCACCTTAGCCAAAGAAGGAAAAGTTTTCGCGCAGTCATCCATGGCTAGAAAATATATAAGCGGCCTAGGAGAAATTAAGTTGAACATCGATTTCGGTTATCTATGGGGCTATATCGTGCTTTTGAATAATCCAAATGATCTGGCTATGCGAATGCTGCTAGAGGGTATTGAGAAAGACTACATGAACTCGAAACAGATATCTAAAATGCGGACACTCGCAAGAAAATGTCTTCAAACCGAGTTTAAGAGTTGCCCCATGTAATGTTGCGGCGGGAGATATAAATTGGATGATATAAACGACTTCTCACGTGAGAGTTTTAAGTGGTTCACAACGATCCCAACAAGATGGATTGATATGGATATATATGGTCATGTTAACAATGTTCAGTATTACTCTTATTTTGATACCGCTATAGCGCAACATCTGATTGAGGTAGGCAAACTTGATCCCAATTCAGCTGAAATTGTCGGTCTCGTTGTCGAAACAAGTTGTACATTTAAAAAATCAATAGGCTTTCCAGCCAATGTCAATGCTGGCATTAGAGTAGTTCGGGTTGGAACATCGAGTGTTAGATATCAGATAGGATTATTCATTAATGATGATCCGGAGCCTGCTGCTACGGGTTACTTTGTGCACGTTTATGTTGATAAAAAAACGCAAAAACCAACAGAAATACCGGAACCACGTTTGCAAGCAATAAGCGAGCTTAAAGTCGACACTTTTATTAGCTGTTGAAAAAGCCATGTATTCATGGATAGTCTACTGCCTGTTTCGATAAAGTGGGTGACTGATGGTGCGCAATTGTTTTCATCGGTTGCGTTTAGAAGAAAAGACAGGGAAAAACAATCTAAGCGCACCATATACTAAGGAAAGCTTTCGGCAAAAAAAAACTATTTCAAAGTAGCAGGTTTCTCAACATTCCGCGCTGCTATTATTTCAGTGGAGAAATTAAAAATAGCAGTCGGATTTCTTTGAAAAAAAGGCATGTGTGTATAGAAACTGGTTGCAAATAGTACGATATAGGTAAGAGGCGTCAAACGTGATTTGTCAGCCTTATGAAGTCACTCGATAACGTTTGTTTTGCTCGGATAGACGCGTTTTTATTCAATAATAATTCTATAGCGCCTTTTTATAAGTTTCTTTAGCAATATTACAGAGCCAATTTCGAAGGCGGCTGCCGACCCAATGAGCAGATTAGTAGTATGTTGCATGTTAAAACCTCCCTAAAGATAATACGGTTTGTCTTATATGCTGGATCACTCAATGTTTTTGTATCTAGAATTGCAACAACAGAGAGGCGGTTTTTGCTCTTAACCTGCAAAATTACACTACAAGGAAGAGTGTATTGATCTAATCTATTATTTGGGGTTTGTATTCTTCAATTTTTTAACTGAAGCTCGTTTTATAAAGAATTTATAGGGGTTGGCATATTAAATCCGCAGGCTCTCCTCTTTAATATGATTATTTAGGATTTCATCATTTTCCGAATAATCCACGGGACAATCAATTAAGTGAACCCCTTGAGAAGAGATGCATGTTTCCAGAATTTTTATTAAGCTTTCTGAATCATTCACTCTGTAGCCTTTTGCTCCATAACTTTCTGCATATTTAATAAAATCAGGGTTTTCATATTCTAACCCCCAATCTTCGAAACCCATATTTGCCTGCTTCCAGCGAATCATTCCATAGCTCGAGTCATTCAGTATAAGGCAGGTTATATTCATTTTTAATCGGACGGCTGTTTCTAGTTCTTGCGAATTCATCATGAAGCCACCGTCTCCACATACAGCCATAACTTTTCTTTCTGGATATACTAAATGTGACGCCATTGCAGACGGCAAACCAGCACCCATCGTTGCGAGTGCATTATCCAGCATACAAGTGTTTGGTTGATGGGCCGCATAGTTGCGGGCAAACCATATTTTATAAACACCATTGTCTAAACAAATCATTCCGTCATCTGGCATTACCTTACGGATATCCGCAACCAGTCGTTGGGGGTATATTGGAAATCTGGCATCGTCAGCCCCTTTAGCGATATTCGCATCGTGGTGCTTTTTAACCTCCATCATGCGTTCAAAGTTCCAATTTTTATCACTTTTTGCTGCGAGACCTGTTTTTATTTGCCATATCGCATTTGCTATATCACCGACAACTTCGAATTGCGGAAAGTAAACAGGGTCAACTTCTGCGGGGCTAAATGATATGTGAATAACCTGTGTTCCTTCGGATACAAGAACTGGTTCGTTCTCTGATGAATGACTTGTCTCGTGATCTCTGGCCGTTCCGTGTGCCATAAAAAATGGCGGTTTCTCAATAACGTCATGCCCAATATTTATGATCAAATCAGCGGCCTCGATTGCTCGATGAACAAAGTCGCCACTGGATAGAGCCGCGCATCCCATAAACAAAGGATGGCGCTCATCGATTACACCTTTGCCAAGCTGGGTGCTTACGAATGGAATGCCGGTTTCGTTGACGAACTCAGTAAGCATATTGCTCGTCAATTTCCGATTTCCACCGGCGCCAACTACAATTATTGGGCTTCTTGCGGCTGCGATCTTATCGACTGCTGCGTCTATTGATTTATTTTCAGCAATTGCACGTCTTACAGACGATGCTGGAATAGGCATTTCATCTGAATGTTCATCTGCGATATCCTCTGGAAGTTCTATATGTACTGCACCTGGTTTTTCCTGTTCTGCTATTCGCAATGCTTCTCTTACTCGGCTGGGGATATTGTCTGCTGCAACCAATTGCTCAGCATACTTGGTAATCGGCTTCATCATTTCTACTACATCGAGTATCTGAAAACGTCCTTGTTTAGATTTTTTCACAGGCTTTTGACCCGTTATCATCATCATTGGCATGCCGCCCAATTGGGCATATGCAGCGCATGTCGTAAAATTGGTTGCTCCAGGGCCGAGCGTGGCTATACAAACTCCTGTTTTACCGGTTAATCGGCCATAAACGGCAGCCATAAAACCAGCACCTTGCTCGTGCCGTGTTAAGATTAACTTAATTTTCTTTGATCGTGAGAGACTATCCAAAAAGTCCAGATTTTCCTCACCGGGGATACCAAATATGTACTCAACACCTTCTTCTTCTAGTGCCTTTACAAAAAGATCGGAACCTTTGAGCATTTGTTTTCTCCCCGCTACGATTTTCTCAATTGGATCTTTTAAGCGTTGCCATCAAAGCATTTATTGTAATCGATACACAAGAAATATAAATCAATAGTAATGTTCTGGTAACGGTTACAATTTAAGGGGAGAGCCATTCTCCTCGCCAATTCGTCGTTCTTTTGTAAAGAGCACGAATGTGTTTATCTCCTAAAAGCAGCAGTTCAACGGATTGTATATGACATATTAAAATAGCGAAGCGTTCCTGATCTGGGACTTGTTCAAAGGCAAGTGGGTTTGGAATGACGGTACCAGGACTAGGAATAGTTCCATAAGCGACCCTGGAGTTAATTGGAACTTCTCTCCAGATTGGAATGGTAATGTCGCCAACCTGGACTTCAACCTCAACGCCCATCTGAATTTGCAACTGAACTTTGGGTAACCAAATATGAATTCCTGCACGGGGGTCTCTGTCAAGCTCAAACATTTTTGAAGAAGTTGTGTCAGTGTGGAATTCTATCTCGTTATTTTTCCTATCGCTTCTTCTCATTACTAAAGTCCGAGCCTTTGGGAATCCATCCGAGCTTAATGTCACAAAAGTAGGGTGACGAGCTGGTGACTTTTTATCAACTTTCCCACGCGAGATTTGTGACCAAGCAAAATTTAAAAAATCGTCTAATTTTTGAAAAGTTTTCATTGGAATGATGCTTAGAAATTTATCGTAGAGTAATAAACGATGGTTATTGGATAGATAAAGCGTCTCGGTGTCTGATACCATAAAAAACGTTTGCTAGATGGAATTAATTTAGTTTCGGGGTTGGTCTAATAGTTTTCTCTGCTGACATTAACATCAGAAGTTTCAAACAAAACTCAGAATTTGTGGTATAAAAATATAGAGTTATAAATGGCACTGTTAGTTTGTCAGAGTGGTTTTAAAATTAAGAAATACGCCAAAAAAGATGGTTTGTAAAAAAATAGCATCTTGTCATTAGGATAGCTATCAATAAAGACCAACCTAAAGGAGGCTTCAGGTGGCGATATCAGGGAAATGTTTGTGCGGATCTATTGAAGTTCTTCTAGACGAGGCACCAGATCAAATCATTGCTTGTTACTGCAAGAGTTGCCAACGCGCTACCGGGGGCGCGGCCTCTTATAATTTTATCAAGTCTGATGAGAGTGCAAAAGTCGTAACGGGAAAGACAAAGGCCTTTTATGAAACGGCTGACAGCGGTAACAGTTTACAGCGGCATTTCTGTGGTGATTGCGGGAGCCCCATTTATTCCGTTACAACATCATATCCAGGTGTAAAAATCTGGAAGGCGGGTCTTTTCGCAGATCACGATGGGATGGAGATTGTAACTAATATTTGGTGTGATAGCGCGCCGACCTGGGCGTCAATTGATAAGTCCATTCCGTCTCATGCAAAGGCAAGACAGTAAAAATTATTAGGTATGGAATGGCTAACCTAGATTTTTATGATCTAGAAGGTTTTTATTAACGTAATATGGTAGTCTAGATTATCCCTGCTAATAGACATTAGTGGCAAATTTTCTTTCAGTTTCTCTTTGTAGGGGAGTGTAAAGGGAAGAGAGTTTGTCACTGGGTAACCCTTGTAACCTGAGAATTAGAAATAATGCCGAAGCAAAAAAATGTCTTAGGGCTAGATATCGTAGCATGTAGCGTGGATCCGTTAACTGGATTTTTCCGAGACGGCTGCTGCAACACTGGAGAGGGTGATGTTGGCACCCATACCGTCTGCGCTATTATGACGGAAGAATTTTTAACGTTTTCAAAAGCTAAAGGCAACGACCTATCCACACCAAGGAAAGAGTTCAACTTTCCTGGATTGAAGCCCGGTGACGTATGGTGTTTATGCGCGCTCAGATGGCTTGAAGCCAAAAACGCAGGATGCGCCCCCAGAGTGCGTCTAGCATCGACAAACATTAAGACCCTTGAATTTATAAATTTAGAGGATCTTAAACAATACCAGATCGACCTTAATTAAGTTGCTTAATATTAGATGTCTTATGGCCTTGACCTTCCCCTAACAGGAAAGGTTATTTTAACAAATATGGTAGAAAAGTTCGTACAAGCTCCAAATAGCTCAAATATTGAATGGAACTGCACTCCTACTTGGAGAAAAGCTAGTTATAACACCTCGTGGTGTTTATTAGGCTGTTCAATCGGCGACATGGGCACAATTCTATATTTTCAGTTGATGGAAATAGTCTGGCCTGTCTTTTTAATTATGGCACTGGCTATTTTTAATGGTCTAGTAACATCTATTCTGTTGGAAACTACTATCCTCTTTAAGCAAATGGGTCTAAAGCTCGCTCTAAAAACGGCACTTGGTATGTCGCTAATTTCGATGGTTTCAATGGAAGTCGCTATGAACTTAACGGATTTTATCCTAACCGGCGGAGCTATGCTGAATTGGTGGGTCGTTCCTATTATGCTGGTCGCCGGGTTCATCACACCACTGCCATACAATTATTGGCGGTTAAAAGCGCTTGGAAAGGGTTGTTGCGCTTAAAATAAAGGGGAAAATCAATATAATGTTAAGAAGCCGTAATTTGGCGGTGGTTGTGTTAAGTTTATTTTTGGTGGTAGCGCCTATTACCTCGTCAAATATATCAGCTCATAGTGGTGTCTCAAATAAAGACGTTGCCGCCCGTATGACCTTGATGTCAAATATGGGGCGTAGCATGGGGGTGCTAGGAAAAATGCTCAAGAAAAAAGCGCCATTTGACCAAGAAAAGGCTGTCGAGGCAATAAACAAGATAGAACAGTTGGCTCATGGTACGGTTAAGGCCTTTGATAAAAAAGTGTTAGATTCTAAGTCAGAGGCAAAGGAGTTAGTATGGAAAGAGTTTGAAGCCTTTGCCAAAATTTCAATCGATCTTGCTGCAAGCGCAAAACAAGTATCAAGTTCCATGAAAAGTTTCCGCGACCTGCGCCCTGCGCTTATTACCCTCTCACAGGGTTGTAAAGAGTGTCACTCAAGGTTCCGCGAATAGCTTATTAATGAAAATTCGGGACAGAATTACATTTAAGAGATCTATCGTTATTCTCCTTCTCTTTACTTTAGGTTTAATTTCACATTTTGTCCTAACATCGCCAAAACATATGCAAACTTGGTCAATCTTAGATCTCGAGGGAGATTTTGTTAGAGGCGAACGCATTTTTTATGCGGCGGGATGTGGCAGTTGTCATTTAGGTTCGGATAGGTCAAAAAACCTTTTATTGGCGGGAGGGACGGCGTTTGAAACGCAGTTTGGAACATTCTATGCACCTAATGTTTCAATGAGCAAAGAGTACGGAATAGGTGAGTGGTCTTTGGAAGACTTTTATCGGGCGATAAAACTTGGTCAAAGTCCGGAAGGTAAACATTATTATCCCGTTTTTCCCTATACCAGTTATTCCAGGATGTCCGACCAGGATATAGTGGATCTATGGATTTTTTGGCAAACATTACCTATTAGTACCAAGCCGTCAAAGGAACACAAATTGTTTCTTCCGTTTAATATGAGAAGTAATATTGGCGTATGGAAAAGCCTTTTTATGAAAGATGAGTTTGTCGGGGATAAACAAAATCCTGCTACATATTTAGTCGAAGCCCTTGCTCATTGCGCGGAATGTCACACGCCAAGGAATATGTTTGGGGCCTTGAAAACTAAAAAGTGGATGCGGGGAGCTTCTAACCCGAATGGTAAAGGTCAAATTCCAAGCATTCATCCAGATGACCTTAAATGGACAAAGGAAGAAATAGCTGAATACTTAAGTACCGGTTTAACCCCTAATTATGACGTTGTCGGCGGAAATATGGCTTTAGTTGTTGAAAATCTCTCCAAATTAAGTGATGAAGACTTGCGATCGATTTCGTCATATATAAAAAGTGTTAAATGAACGTAATAAATACTGTTAAGTTTGGGGTGTTTTTTCTGATTTTTGTTTGTTCCCTGGTTATTGTTCTCCGCTATGCTGAACCAGTTTTTATGTGGCAGGTTAAGAATAACATTTTATCTAAAGTTTCCAGTTTAACTGAGGTAGGAACAACAGTTTTTAAAACACGGCAAATTTATTGATTAAGCCCATAAACTTCTTAGAGTTCTATAAACATGACATTAAAACAAAAGTCGTTAGACAAATATGCGCAGTATTTAGAAAACTTAAGCTTATCAAGTATCAACTCATTAAACAATTACGTGACAGACGATGTCAGATTTAAAGATCCTTTTAATGACGTTAAGGGAAGCGAGAAAATGAAAGCTGTTTTCCTTCATATGTTTGATCACGTTTCGGATGTAAAATTCAGAATCAATAGGGTTTATCGAAACGATGACGGAGGATGCTTGGAATGGACCTTTTGCGGGACGCTTATGAATAGAAATTGGTCGTTTGATGGAACCTCGATTGTAATACTAGATACTAATGGCCTTGTCTTGGAACATATAGATCACTGGGACGCGGCATCTTCTTTTCTTGAGAGAATCCCATTCCTAGGTTGGATAATTAAATTGATCCGAAAAAGAATTATGGTAACAGGATGACCGCAGATGTTTAGTCTTTTTGAAGTTACTTGTTACTTTATCGGTTTTACAACTGCAGTAGCGACGTTGTTTTGTCACGGAAAGCAATCCACCTTTACTAGAAATAATCAAAGATTGCAGACGGCATGTGCTGATGTAAGTTGCGATTTAAATAAGAGAATTACTTTTAGAAAAGTAATCACTTTTATGGGTTTATGGACTGCTTTGATCGGTGTTGGAATTGCGGAAAGCTAATAGTCACAATCCAACACCCGCTATATTAACTATCGTGCTAATCGTTTAAGCGTAGAAATTTGGCTGTATCATTTCTTTAAAGTTTAGTAGATCGACTTATCTAAATTCTAGAGGTTTAAATTAAGATGCGAATTCACGCTAACGGTGCTCTTTTAGAAGAGGTTAAAAAAATATGAGATGGCGAACACCAATTGCAGGATTGACAACAATCCTGTTTCTTTTTTTTTACAGCGCAGTGGTCATCAATATAGCTGATTTTATTCCTGAGCATTTATTTTTTCAGACCGTTTATTTTTTAGTGGCAGGTCTTATTTGGATCCCGGCAGTCGTAAAATTAATAGGTTGGGCTAATAAAGACGGATAAAAAAGCGCGTTCGGGAAAAAAGTGAAGAGTGTCGCTTTATTTAGCGTTTACGAATTTCTGGCGAGTGATTCATTGTTATATTGAAGAACTTTTGTCCTAGAGGAGATATGGGGCAACATGGGGAGAGGGAGCACTCTGATATCTGTTCGGCTTTTTCTTCAGCAATTTGCCATAACCTTTTCGTCTGAACGCTTGGTTAACGAACAAGTATGTGAGTTCTCGCTTCTTACTATCGAAAGTAGCATAGCCTATTGTTGTCTTTTCATTTTTTACTATGACGGTATCTGGGTTCTCTACGTCGACAGTTTCCATGCAGACACCTACGATTTATCTTAAATGAGAGACGTTATTTCGATTTGAAAAAAAAGTCCAGAATAGCCCACATTGAGGCAAAAATTCCGATTATAAGAAGGAGTTCCATAGCATTAATAGTAGTTAAAGGTATGGAACTTACGTAACAGGGTTCTGTTTAGATCAGTTAAAGCAAATTTTAGAGGAAAGTTTTCAATCTTTTCCTTGGTTTATCTGCCATCTTTTAAGTAATTGGAATAGATAAATCGTCATCTTTAAAACAAATTGAACAAACTCACGGGTTTTAGATGTTATGAGTATTTATTATTCGTCGGTCATTATTTGTTAACTCAAATGGAGCTTTTTGAATGGATAAAATTTTTCTAGTGGTAATGTTCTCCGCGGTTGTCTTTTGTCAGCCGACATATGGTGCAATGTGGCGCGCCGATGAAGAAAATACTGTTCGAGTGGATTTACGTGAATGTGAAGCCGCAGCTGAGGATGGACTAAAAGTTGGCAGTGAAAGGATAGGGAATAGAAATCGGTTTGTGTTTGGAGAGGAGAGAAGTACCTCTCGAAATTATGAGGTAAAGTATTTTCTGTATAAAGATAAATTATGGTGGATGGGCGCGTATAAGTGGGAAAATCAGTCTAGAGATAATAATCGAGCTGAAAGACGATTCTTTTGTTATGCAGCACCATTGGAGGAACCATCACTTGCTAAGCAGTAAAGGGTGCAATAACGTTTTATCACCAAGGGATATTTCATTAATGACTTGATACTCGATCAAGTTTTGGAACCTGCTGAGATGAACATAATAAATGTTGGCCAACAACTTGTAATTCTTTTTGCGTTAGTGCTTGTAATTATTGCACTCATCGCTGTAATCATTTATCACCAAGATGCGACGTCCTCGTTTGTCGGTTCTTTTTCCTATAAACAATCAGAGAAACTTACTTTTTTTGTATATCCCATCTGTCACTGAGTGGAAGACATCGGCTTAGATCATGTTAGTTAGAGTGGTACTATCTGCGCTTATTATTTCAAGTGTTGTATTTAACTTCTTCTTACCAGAAGCAAAAGCAGAGATACGTAACAGTCATCTTAAATTCGAGGGCGGTTGGATAAGAGTTACGTCTCCTGGTCATCCAATGACGGCGGGATATATAACAATTTCAAATAACGGATCGAAAGATGTTGTTCTAATGTCAGTTTCTTCTACTGTTGCGAAAATCGTAGAACTCCATGAAACGACATTTAATAATAATATAATGAAAATGAGAGAGCTTAAGAATGGCATAAATATTCCAGCTAACGGTATTATTCATTTGAAACCGAAAGGACTTCATTTGATGTTTAAAGGGTTGAAAACGAAGATTAAGGAAGCGAAAAAATACAAAGTGAAATTCACCTTTATGAATGGCAGCGAGGTGGAGGTTTCTATGTCAGGGAAAAAAATAGGAGCAAAAGCAACGACAGGAAAACACAAACACTAGCCTTGTCGTTTTGGTATTAGTAAGAATTAATTATGAAGGAGAACAAGTTTTGAGTTTAAAACAAACCAAAAAGTTATCGATCTACTGTTTGGTGCTCGTCGGCGGACTAAGCTTCTTTTGTAATGAGGCAATGTCACACCATACAGCGAAAGATGGGGATCTCAAGGAGCGTGTTTCTATAATAAAAGACGGTGAATAGCTGCTGCTTCATCGTCGCGACTAAATTTTCTGAACTCATACCAAAAAGACGATTCGGATTAAATATTTTATCAGGATAGCTGTCCTGAAGCTTATTTGCGACAGGATTTCATTTGTTTGAAACGTTGCAGCTGTCACTCTTTTACAGAGAAATTTGTCGATTTGGTTAATTTATGGCCCGGCTGGGAATTGCAACTTATTTCGTGTTTACATATCTTTATTATAATAAAAAACTTTTCTATTATGTATCTAGATTTTCAATACTTTAGGTTTTTATTATGTCAGATAGAGAAATAGCCAACATCTTATGGTTGCGAATAAAAGGAAAATCCATTCCAGATTACTACACTGACGAAGACTGCGAACAAATAATTTATAGATACTGGCATAAAGGAATGGAAGGTCAGGAAGGCTGACAATACCATGTCCTTTGCTCCAATTCTTTATTTATGAAATAGCAGGTCGTACTCAGCTTATTGTTAAAGATACATTCAACAACTACGACAAAATCTCATCAAGAAATTCAATTCTTTGAAGAACGTCGTAGTTTTTGACTCCCGTGATCCATATATAAAAGTCCAGAAAAAATATCTTTCATCGACGGTCCGTAAACTTTTTCTCATTCCAGATTAACGACCCTTTGTTTTTAATTTTATCAGGCGGAAATGCCCTAGCGCTACTGGGGTGATATTGGGGTCAGTGCGAAAGGAATATGTTTTTCAACATATGGTTCGACCATTTTTTGAAAATCCGGATTTTCCATCATTCCTTTCATCGCTGCTTCATCAACGTCAAAAAGGGTGATAACTGCTGTTTTATCATTCGCTTTGCCTACTAATGTTCGGTTTTCATTACAAATTTTGGCTCTGTTATCTCTATCTTCCAGAAAAAGCTTGTGCCAATCTTCGTACGAAGATTTTAGTTCAACAATTATGTG
>CEPA01024082.1_pt1 | contig 14905 bp, 13 predicted proteins | sample 356241 | NCBI WGS metagenome assembly CEPA01 (sample SAMEA2620542, study PRJEB7988) | marine metagenome | biome: marine biome (ENVO:00000447); feature: surface water layer (ENVO:00002042); material: "saline water (ENVO:00002010), including plankton (ENVO:xxxxxxxx)" | depth 5 m
TTGTGTGTCCTGTTCTCATACTCATTATTTTCACTCAAACTATTTAAATGTTCTAAATATTCAGGATCGTTTAATATTATTTTAAGGTATCACAAGTCGTCATTCGTAGTGTAGACTTTGTAAAAACAAAAAAGGCAGATCATTTTGAGCGAAGATAAAAACTCCGCAAATTTTGAGGAGCAAATTAAGAAACTTGAGCACCTGGTAGCCCAACTGGAGACTGGCAACCTTAGTCTTGAAGACTCAATAAAAGCCTATGAAGAAGGCGTAAAAATAGCACAGAATTGTCAAATGACCCTTAAAAATGCAGAGCAAAAAGTTGAAATATTAACGAAGCAAGGTGAAGAACTAGTAAAACAAGACTTTAACTCTAAAGATATCTGATTTCAGTATTTTTATAATGAATGAATACTTTGAAAATCACCGTAAGTCCATCAATAACAAACTTGATGAGCTCCTACCAAAAAGTTCTCAGAAAGTAGGAAACTTATTTTCTGCAATGCGTTATTCAATGCTTAATGGTGGAAAAAGAATTCGCCCATTGCTTTGCATTGCCGCAGCAGACTCGATTTCATCAAGTAATGAGGCAACTGTTGTAGCCGCATCAGCAATCGAAATGATGCATGTATACTCACTAATCCATGATGATTTACCTTCAATGGATAACGACGATTTAAGAAGAGGTATCGCTAGCTGTCATATCAAATATAATGAAGCAACAGCGATACTTGCTGGGGATGCATTACAAGCATTGGCTTTCGAAACACTCTCAAACATCAAATCATTGAGTTATGAAAATCACTTAAAAATAATAAAAATATTGTCTAATAATATTGGATGCTCGGGTATGGTGAAAGGACAAGCACTAGACTTAGATACGACATATAAACCTTCAAGTCGTGAGGAATTAGACGAAATGCATCGCTGCAAAACTGGCGCACTCATTGAGGCTAGTGTGTTAATAGGCGCTATTACGACACAGGAAATGACAGATTCGCAAGAATTTGCGCTGAAGAATTTCGCTCAAAAAATTGGTCTTGCCTTTCAGATAAAGGATGACGTCTTGGATGTTGAGAGTTCAACTGAAGCTATGGGCAAGTTAAAAGGATCAGATGCACATAACAAAAAGTGCACATACACTTCCATTCTCGGACTTGATAAATCAAAAGATATTGCATCAAAACTTTATAGTGAGAGTATTGAGTCTCTTAGTGGTTTTGACGAAAGAGCGTCCGAACTCAAAGAGCTCGCAAAATTTATAATATCTCGTGCATATTAAAACTATTTTTAGTGTAATATCAGCTATCTGTAGTTCTTTAAGTTAAATCAAAATGGCAAAATCATTCACTGAAATACCGGTTTCTACTCCTGAAACACCTACACTTGACTTGGTTAATGAGCCCAAAGATTTGCGAGATTTAAATGAGTCGCAACTCGAAACTCTAGCCGACGAATTGAGAGAATTTCTTCTCTTCTCTGTGGGTCAGACGGGTGGTCATTTTGGCGCAGGTTTGGGTGTCGTCGAATTAACTATCGCACTTCACTATATCTTTAATACACCTGATGATCGGATTGTTTGGGATGTGGGACATCAAACCTATCCACATAAAATCATTACGGGTCGCCGAAACAAAATGGATACCATGCGACAAGAAGGAGGTCTATCTGGATTTCCAAAAAGGTCAGAGAGTGAATATGATACTTTCGGAGTAGGTCACTCAAGCACTTCCATAAGCGCTGCATTAGGGATGACACTGGCATCTGATCACCAAAAGAACCCGCGGAAAACTGTCGCAGTTATTGGCGATGGTGCAATGACCGCTGGAATGGCTTTCGAAGCTATCAACCATGCCTCTCACGTTGATAAAGATTTGTTAGTGATACTCAATGATAATCAAATGTCGATTTCAAAAAATACTGGTGGATTATCGACTTATTTTTCGAAATTGTGGGCAAGTCGCTTTTATACTCAACTCAGGGAAACGGGTAAAAAAGCACTTAAATCATTGCCTCAAACAAAGGAGTTCGTGAGAAAAACTGAAGAATACATGAAAAGTATGGTGTCTCCTGCCACCATCTTTGAGGAACTTGGTTTTTATTATATAGGGCCCCTCGACGGTCATGATCTACCCTTGATCACGAGCACATTGAGAAAACTCAAAAACATCAAGGGACCTGTCATGCTACATGTAATCACGCAGAAAGGAAAAGGGTTTAGTCCAGCAGAAGGTGATCCTGTAGCATATCACGCACTTACAAAAATAGATCCTGTTAATTTAGACACTAACAAAACCTCCAAACCTAAAAAGAAAAAATCCCCTAAGTACTCAGATGTATTTGGAGAGTGGTTATGCGATATGGCAGAGCAAGATGATCGATTAATAGGAATCACTCCAGCGATGTGCGAAGGCTCTGGCATGAACACATTTGCTGAAAAGTTTCCAGATAGATTTGAGGATGTAGCAATTGCCGAGCAACATGCGGTAACCCTTGCTGCAGGAATGGCATGCGAAAGAATAAAGCCTGTAGTGGCAATATATTCCACTTTTCTACAAAGGGCGTATGATCAATTGATCCATGATGTAGCAGTGCAAAATTTAGATGTTCTTTTCGCTTTAGATCGAGCAGGCCTAGTCGGACAAGATGGAGCCACTCACGCGGGAGCTTATGACATAAGTTACCTGAGATGTATCCCTAATATGATTATTATGACACCGTCAGATGAAAATGAGACGAGACAACTTCTTTACACTGGCTTTATGCACTCAGGACCGGCAGCCGTCAGATACCCGCGTGGAAGCGGACCTGGTGCAAATATACAACAAGAAATGAAACAAATACCAATTGGAAAAGGAAATACTTTAAGGCATGGGACTAATGTTGCTATTTTAAATTTTGGAACTCTCTTGCACTCAGTGTTTGATTTATCAGAAGAACTTGATACGACGTTAATCGATATGAGATTTGTTAAACCATTAGATGAGGCTCTTATAATTGATACTGCCTCTAAGCACAAATTGATTGTAACAATCGAAGAAAACTCGATAGCAGGGGGTGCGGGATCTGCTGTTTCTGAATTTTTAAATTCAGAGGGAATGACCATACCAATATTACAACTTGGCCTACCGGACATATTCATCGATCATGCTGATCCTAAGGATCAACTTGCATCTGTTGGATTAGATCCTAAAGGCATTAAAGCATCCATAAGTAATAGAATGAAAATCCTAAATATCGATTTTATTAAGCCAGTTTTAAAGGAAAGTAATTTATGAAATTTTATGATTGTTCCACAGCACCTAGTCCAAGAAGAGTCCGGATATTTATTGCGGAAAAGAATATCGATGTGGAGACAATCGAGGTTAATCTGATGAAGGGTGAGCATCTGACGCCCGAATACAGAGCGAAAAATCCTAATCTCGAGGTGCCCCTCCTTGAGCTAGAAAATGGCACAACCATTGCTCAAGCAAATGCTATCTGTCGATATCTTGAAGATATCAAACCAGAGAATCCTCTGCATGGTCGAGATTCAATTGAAAGTGCTCTGGTTGACGGAGCGAACACGAAAATTATGCTTGATGGGTTTATGGCAGCTGCCGAAGCATTCCGCAACTCAACACCAGGTATGAAAAACAGAGCGATGCCTGGGCCTCATAATTATTCCCAAATACCTGAGCTTGCTCAGCGTGGCTTGTTACGTCTGGATAATTTTCTCTCTGATCTCGAGATCCATTTTGAGTCAAATGAATACATGGTTAATGATTACTTTTCAGTTGCGGATATTAGTGCTCTCGTTTGTATCGATTTTGCAAAGTGGGTAAAAAAACCTATACCGGAGAATTATGAAAACCTCAACCGCTGGTACAAAACGGTAAGCACTCGCCCAAGTTGTAAACTTTAATTGACTCTATAATCCAGTGGGGGATCTCTATCTCCCAGCAGCGCTTCATATTTAAAATCCTCACCAACTCGACTAGCTAACTCCTGCTTCGCATCAACAATAATTTCGGGATTTTCATATATTTTTGTAGCTGAAGCGGTCAGAACCTTTGCTGCTAGTTTCATACCCTTTAAACCAATCGACATGCCTCCTGCTGCTACAGCTTGCCACGAGTGAGCAGACGTGCCCGGAACCCAAGTTGCTGTTCTTATGCCAGCAGTTGGAATTAACCAACTTACATCGCCAACATCAGTTGAACCATATGTATGAGATTGTTTGTACGGCATAATTTTTTTCTCATCTCCGAGCTTTAAGGAAGGCTCAAAAAGTGTTTCATATATTTGCTCGGCATATTTTTGCTCAGCAGCGGTATACTCAATTCCACCAAAAGCGCTGAGTTGTGAATGTAGTAATTTTTGAACAGTATCATTTGGCATTAAAGAATAATTGCCATGCATAACCTCGTAGCTCAATTTAGTCTCAGTACCCATAGCAGCACCCTCAGCAGCTTTTACTACCCTTTCAAATAACTGTTTTACAACCAGTCGATCAGGATGACGGACATAGTAGTAGACTTCTGCAAGATCAGGAACAACATTTGGCGCTAGTCCTCCTTTCGTAATTACATAATGTATTCGGGACTCCTGAGGAATATGCTCTCGCATCATGTTGACCATCATGTTCATGGCTTCAACGCCATCTAATGCAGATCGACCTTTGTCAGGAGCGCTTGCAGCATGAGCTGATATGCCTTTAAAAGTAAACTTACCTGATTTGTTGGCATTAGAGGTACTGGAATTTGCCTGGTTGGATGAAGAGGGATGCCAATGGAACATAATATCCACATTTTCAAAAGCACCTTCTCGTGCCATGTAAACTTTTCCTGATCCTCCTTCTTCAGCAGGTGTTCCAAAAAATATAATGCGTCCAGGTGTTTTTGTTTCTATCAGCCATTGTTTTATCATGACCGCTGCCCATGCAGAACCAGCACCAAATAAATGATGCCCACATGCGTGACCAGCCCCATTTGGATTAGATGCCTTTTCTTGAAATGGAGAATTAGTTTGAGAAAGCCCGGGGAGTGCATCGAACTCACCCAGTATTCCTATTGTTGGACCTGACTCTCCGTAAACTGCTCTAAAAGCAGTTGGTATAGCTGCTAAGTTACCGATTATAGAAAATCCTTCATCTTCCAGGATTCCTTTTAAAAGTTCAGAGCTCAAAGTCTCTTGATAGCCCAGCTCAGGATTATTCCATAATTTTAAGGCGATCGCCTCAAACCGTTCTTGGTAAACACCCGTTGACTCCTGTGCCGAGCATAATCCGACACAAAAAATTAATATGGGTAATAAAAATCTCTTATTCATTTATCTTGCCCATTCAATTATTTATTTCTTGGCAAAAAAGGGCCTATTGAGATCTTGAAAACTCATATTGAGCAGATTCAACCATGCCTTATATCTTTACCTTGCACAACAAAGACAATTTGCTCGCACAGGTTTTTAGCATGATCACCAATTCGCTCCAGAGACCTCACTACCCAAAGAATATTTATAACGTCTGTAATACTTTTGGGATCTTCCATCATATAAGTCATTAACTCTCTTAGCGCTGTTTTATATTCAAGATCGATTTGCTCATCCTGATTAAAAGTCCTAAGAGCTGCTTCAGAGTCAAATCTCGCAAATGCCGTTAAAGCATCCGATAACATTTTTGAAACAGACGCCCCTATATGCCTCACTTCAGGATATCCGCTGTTTGCGTTATCCTTCTCAGACAAAATAATTGAGTGGTTAGCTATTTTTTTTGCTTCATCTCCAATTCTCTCAAGATCATTCACCGCTTTAGTCACAGCCATAACTAGACGAAGATCGCTTGCAGCTGGTTGTCTCCGGGCAATTACTAAAATACAAGAATCATCAATATCCTTCTCCATCTGATCGATAAACTTTTCCTGCTCAATAACATCCTTAGCTAATTTACTATCTCCTTTGTGTATAGATAGGATCGCGTTTTTCAATTGTTGCTCGACCTTTCCACCCATTTCCATCAAACGCGTACGGATCTCCTCCAACTCTTCATCGAACTGGGTCATAATATGATTTTCAAATGATAACTCTGTCATTTTTTCTCCAAAGAATATTTATCTATTTTAACATAATATGTAATTCACCCGAATCTACCCGTTATATATGCCTCGGTTAGTTTATGCTCAGGCATTGTAAATACGGTTTCCGTCGGATTCACTTCAATTAACTTGCCCAAATGGAAGTATGCAGTCCTGTGCGATACTCTCGCTGCTTGCTGCATACTATGCGTAACAATTGCAATCGTAAAATTTTGACTCAACTCCTCAATCAGTTCTTCTATTCTGGCGGTAGCTATAGGGTCCAATGCGGAGCAAGGCTCATCCATCAAAATTACTTCTGGCTCAATTGCTATTGCTCTCGCTATACATAATCTTTGTTGCTGTCCTCCGGATAATCCAGTACCTGGTTGGTGCAGTCTGTCTTTTGCTTCATCCCAAAGTCCTGCTTTTTTCAAGCTATTTTCTACTAATTCATCTAAATCTACTTTTGAATCTGTTAATCCATGAAGCTTTGGCCCATAAGCTACATTTTCAAAAATAGATTTAGGAAAAGGATTTGGTTTTTGAAATACCATTCCCACTCTTGCCCTAAGCTCAACAACATCAAGCTTTGGATCATAGAGATTTTCACCATCCATGGTCACTTCTCCTCTAACAACACATGAATCTATCGTATCGTTCATCCGATTTAATGTTCTTAAAAATGTTGATTTACCGCAACCAGACGGGCCTATCATGGCAATTACTTCGTTCTTTTTTATATCTATATTTACATCAAAGATTGCTTGTTTATCGCCATAAAATACATCGACGTTGCGAACTGACATCTTTGCATCTTCAACTAAGTTGCTTCCAATTGTTGAGTAAGTGTCAGTATTTAATAATTCGTTATCAGCGTTGAATGCTTCATTATATTTTTTTGCTTTGGTCTCGTCAGATGACTTAGGACGAGATAACTTTGTATTAGCCATTTTTTATCCTCAATTACCAACGCCGCTCCAGACGCTTTCTTAAATATACAGCAACAAAATTCATTACCATCAAAAAAGATAGTAATATAATGATTGCTGCAGACGTTTTTTCTACAAAGGCTCTTTCTGGACTATCAATCCATAGAAATATCTGAACTGGCAGAACAGTTGCTGGATCAGTAAACCCTCCTGGGATATCAACTATGAAAGCAACCATACCAATCATCAGCAATGGAGCAGTTTCACCCAAGGCTCTCGCCATTCCAATAATCGCACCCGTTAACATGCCAGGTAAAGAGAGAGGTAACACGTGATGTAATGTTGTTTGAAACTTTGAAGCACCAACTCCCAGCGCAGCTTCTCGGATTGAAGGTGGGACAGACTTAATCGCTGCTCTACTGGTAATAATTATTGTAGGTAGTGTCATAAGTGCCAAAACAATGGCACCAAGCACTGGGATGGATCGAGGTATCCCAAAGAAATTTATAAAGATAGCAAGGCCTAACAATCCAAAAATTATCGAGGGCACCGCTGCTAAATTGTTTATATTCACTTCAATTAAGTCAGTCCATTTGTTTTTCGGCGCAAACTCTTCTAAGTATATTGCTGCGGTGACTCCCATAGGAAATGACATCAAGAGAGTTAAAATAAGCGTAAAAAACGATCCTATTAGTGCACCCTTTATACCTGCCTGCTCGGGTTCCCTAGAATCTCCCCTTTCAAAGAACTTTGTATTAAATTTAAGAGTTATTAAACCCTTGCTATGAAGTTGATCTATCCACTTTATTTGCTCTGAAGTTAATCTGGCAGAGAAAGGATTATCATCGAGCCAACTCTTATAATATGTATCTATATCATCATCTGCCAGAATCCAAAGGGTCTCTTTAGTTCCCCATAAACTTGGGCGCTGGGTCAATTGGTCTCTGAAATCGAATCCCGCACCTTCACTAACTAAATTATTAAGTTTCCTTTTTTCTCCGCGCTTAGTAACCTCTGGGAAAAGATCTCTCAGAGATTTTTTTGCTAAATTCTGCCAATTTGCAAAAATAAATTCTTCTGTATCATTCACATCCAAAATACCTATAACTTCTGGATCATACTCTATTTCTAACTGAATATAGGTCGCTCTGAATGCTCCAGACCCTTTGGAGATAATATCGACAAAGAGAAGAACGACAGCAGCTAAACCCAAAATAACTCCCAATTTTCCAAACCATTGGAAATGACGCTCTGAACGATTTCTCTTTGCGAGAGATTCTTTAATTTTTTTACGGTGCTCTTTACTCATATTGTTCTCTATATTTTTTTACTATCTGTAACGCGAAAATATTAAGCATCAAAGTAACAACAAAAAGCATTAAGCCTAAAGCAAATGCAGCTAGTGTTTTGGCGCTATCAAATTCTTGATCGCCTGTAAGTAGCGTCACTATCTGGACAGTAACCGTTGTAACAGCATCAAGGGGATTTATCGAAAGATTGGCCGCGAGACCAGCCGCCATAACTACTATCATCGTCTCACCAATTGCCCTTGAAATTGCAAGAAGAATACCACCTACTATTCCAGGCAACGCTGCAGGAATAACTACTCGTTTAACAGTTTCGGAGTGTGTTGCTCCCATTGCCAAAGAGCCATCACGCATGCTTTGTGGAACTGCGCTTATGACATCGTCGGCAATCGATGATATAAAAGGGATTATCATTATTCCCATTACTGCACCTGCAGCGAGCGCACTTTCTGATGCAATATCAAGTCCTACTGACTCGCCAAAATCTCGAAGAACTGGAGCCACTGTAATTGCAGCAAAAAAGCCATATACTACGGTGGGAATGCCTGCAAGAATTTCAAGTGCTGGCTTTGCAAATGCTCTTATACTCGTATTTGCATACTCAGCAAGATATATTGCAGACATTAAGCCTATCGGTACAGCAATAACCATCGCTACGAACGAAATTAAAATGGTTCCAACGAAGAGAGGAACTGCGCCAAAACTTCCAGATGAACCCACTTGATCCTCTCTGATAGCAGTTTGCGGACTCCACTCCAAACCAAAAATGAAATCAAATAGAGGAACTTTTCTGAAAAATTGGATTGATTCAAATAAAACCGAAAAAATAATCCCAATAGTAGTGAAAATCGCAATGCAAGCGGAGGCTAATAGCATCCTTTCCATGATTGTCTCGACTACAGGTCGAGCGTTAAAATTTTCTGAAACTCTACGAAAACCCCAGTAAACCAGGATACTTGCCATAAAGATAGATAAACACGTTATCGACCATTGAGATATAACACTTAACTGTTGCATTCTCACAGCAGCATCGAGCTGCCATGAGGGTACTGAATCATTCTTAATTATCCCTCCAGAGATGCTCATGATTTTGTTAATCATGAGCTGATAATCAGAGGTGTTTAAAGGAACATACTCCTTCGGAATTTTTTCAACCACAAGCCTCTCAATAACCAACTGATCCAACGAGATCCAAAGACTAATAAAAAGTAATACGGGAACTAAAGTTAGCAATACAGAGTAAGTTCCATAGTAACTCGGCAAGGAGGAAAGCTTTCTTATACCCCCAAGCTTTCCTGCGATAGATATAGATCTATTTTGGCTTGAGTAAAATGCAAAGACTGCAATTATGAATAAAAAAAGCACGAGCGTGCTAGTTTGCATGGAATGTATTCCTTTTCAAGTAGATCCTGAACAAATCAGGATCTACTTTGTCAGACTAAAAAACTTATTGCAATGCTTCTTTCCCAGTCATTGGAATTAAATTTCTGGTGTTTTTAGCGGCTAAAAATCTTTCCTCCTCTGGAAGCGGTATCATTCCTTTATCAGCAAGATAACCATCTTCGCCCCAAGCTCTCTCGCTTGTAAATTCTCGAAGAAATCCTTCTATTCCTGGAACAACGCCTATGTGAGCTTTTTTAACATAGAAATACAGAGGTCTTGATATTGAGTAGGATTTGTCAGCAATAGAATCAAAAGTTGGATCGATTGATTCAATTTTTGAACCTTTTACCTTATCTGCATTTTGATCGAGAAAACTAAATCCAAAAATACCTAAAGCATCCGGATTAGCGTTTAGTTTTTGAACGATTAAGTTATCATTCTCACCCGCCTCGATGTAATGTCCGTCTTCTCTTATCGTATGACATATTCGTTTATATTCATTTTTATCAGACTTCTTGAGTTTCGCAATCCAATCGAAGGTTTTGCATCCTCCCTCTAATCCGAGTTCAGCAAATGCATCACGCGTGCCAGACGTTGGTGGAGGTCCCAAAACCTCGATTTCAAGATCTGGTAAGTCTGAGTTCACCTCTTTCCATGAAGTATATGGATTTTCTATCAACTCCCCCTCTTTTTCAGTTGGAACCATCTCAGCAAGTGCAAGAAACAGATCTTTTCGAGAAATATTAAGATCTGCAGCTTTCAGAGCATTAGCAATGACAATTCCATCATATCCGATTTGAACTTCTATAATTTCCTCTACACCATTCTTCATACAAGTGTCGAACTCTGATTTCTTCATTCTACGGGATGAGTTTGTGATATCTGGGTGATTTATTCCAACGCCGGAGCAAAATAACTTCATCCCTCCCCCCGATCCAGTTGATTCAATTGTAGGTGTCAATTTGCCACTAGATCTTCCATATCTCTCTGCGACTACTGTTGAAAATGGATAGACCGTTGAAGATCCAACTACTTGAATACCATCTCTTGCGAACACTTGAGTTTGCATTAAGGATGTAAAGAAAAAGATAAACATTGAAAGTGATATAACTGAAAATTTTGAACTCACATTAATTCTCCTTAATTTGAATTAGTTTTATTCATATTTAAATCATAGGGCATAAATGTTTCAGAAATATTACAAAGGAATTTATTTTGTGCTTTGTAATAAAAATGCAATATTTATCGAATATTGTGAGGACTCTTTATTAAGTAAACAGCTTTGAAAAATTTAAGTGAGGAAATTATGAATAAAAGTGTAAGTCTATTTTTAACTCTAACCGGTTTATCTTTTCTAACCTTTGATGCGTTCGCAGAAACCGCCGATATTTACGGTAAAGCAAACCTATCAATTACTAATTCTGATGATAACGGAGCTAGCCAGTGGAATTTAAACAGTAATGCATCGAGACTAGGCATAAAAGGCTCGAATGGTATAGGCGACAATCTTGAGGTGATCTATCAAGTTGAATACGAAATATGTATTGATGATGGAGATTGCAAAGGTCAAAGCTTCAAACAAAGAAATTCATTTGTAGGCATAAAGAGTCAGTATGGAACTCTGTTTACAGGAAAACATGATACGCCTGCAAAACTTGCCCAAAAGAAAATTGATCTATTCAATGATTTAGAGGGTGACATTAAAAACACATTTGAAGGTGAAAATAGAGTATCAAATATAGTTATTTACAGAACTCCAAATTTATCCAACTTTACTTCTATGGTTGCATTCGTTCCTGGTGAAGGAAGCGATTTGACTGGTGATGGTTCAGCAGATTCGTCAATAAACGACGGTATTTCCTATTCCATTAATTATGAGAAAGATGATCTTTACTTGAGTATTTCGGGAGATAAAGACATTGACAAAAAAGACCTCACTCGACTTGTCTCTCAATACAAAATTGGGAAATTTCAGATTGGTTTAATGTATCAAGATACTGATGACAATGTTGATCTAAATAATGAGACAGGATATTTTGGAAGCCTCTCCTATAAATCATCAAGTAAAACTACTATTAAGGCTCAATTTGGTTCGCTTAATGGCGACACTCATGATGAGGACACATTTTCAATCGGGGCTGACCATAAGTTTGCTAAAAACACAAAGGTTTTTGCTTTTTATACACAAAATGAAGACACTATGTCTGATTCAGAGAAAGATGAGTTTTCTTCTTTGGGTGTAGGATTAGAGCACAAATTCTAATTAGCTTATATTTTAAAAAGGGAGCCGCGAGAGCTCCCTTATCTTTTAAATTTAACTCTGTCTAAGTCCATCATAGAGCTCGATCACATTAGATTTCACTCATAATCAACATTGATCTGTGATAATCTCAACAACATGACTGTTGCTCTATAAGGCGCATATGACTATAAAAGAATACGATAAATTTGATAAAGCAAATGCAAATTTCCAAGCGCTAACTCCTCTTAGCTTTATTGAAAGATCTGCAAAAGTATTTCCAAATCATCCCGCTGTAGTTTACGGAGAGAATCAGTACTCATGGCGGGAGCTCTTTGATAGAACGATAAAACTCGCCTCTGCATTAACAAAGTTTGGTATCAAGAGAGGTGATACAGTTTCAATACTCTCGGCGAACACACCAGAAATGATCGAAGCACACTTTGGTGTACCAATGTCAGGAGCTGTTCTTAATACGATTAATACTCGATTAGATTCAGAAACTATTGGTTACATTTTGAATCACAGCGATGCAAAAGTATTTATAGTCGATTGCGAGCTCGCGCCAGAAGCAGCGAAAGCAATAAAGACAATAAAAAATCAGAATATATTTATTGTTGATATTTTAGATTATCAAAATTCTCAAGCGCCTAAATCCATCGGCAATATTTCGTATGACGAATTTATCGAACATGGTGATGTGAAATTCCCTTGGCAGCTCCCTAATGACGAGTGGGATGCAATTAGTCTGAACTATACTTCAGGCACGTCAGGCAAGCCGAAAGGTGTGGTTTACCATCATCGAGGTTCATATCTTATGTCAATGGGTACAATTACGGATTGGAATCTACCAAAACATCCTAAATATCTTTATACCGTACCCCTTTTCCACTGTAATGGCTGGGGTCATGCATGGACGATGGCAGCACTAGCAGGGACAATGTTTTGCACAAGAGCAATCATTCCAGAAGAAATATTTAACTCAATCACTACCCACAAAATAACCCATTTTGGTGGAGCGCCAATTGTACTCAATATGTTACTAAACTCACCTGCCGCAAGAGATTTTAAATGTCGATATCCAGTGGAAATCATGACTGCAGGTGCACCACCTCCAGCATCCATTCTCCAAGGTATCGAACGGCTTGGATTCAATGTCACTCAGGTTTATGGTCTGACAGAAACATACGGCCATACCGTTATGAGCACATGGAATTCTGACTGGAATGATTTACAAAATGATAAAAAAGCTCAACTGAAGGCGAGGCAAGGAGTTGGGATGGTTCATACGTCAGGTTTGAAGGTTGTTGATCTAGACTCGGGAGAGCAAGTAGCACAAGACGGTATACATACAGGTGAGATTCTCATTCGAGGAAACACTATTATGAAGGGTTATCTAAAAGATTTGAGTACCACAGAAACTGTTTTTAAAAATGGTTGGTTCCATACTGGTGATATCGCAGTCATGCATCCAGATGGATATATAGAAATAAAGGATCGATTAAAAGATATCATTATTTCAGGTGGGGAAAATATTTCTTCAGTTGAAATAGAAGATGTGCTGCATAAACATGAATCGATATCACTTGCTGCAGTTGTTGCTTTACCAGACGAAAAATGGGGAGAAGTACCTTGTGCATTCATAGAATTGATTGATGGTAAGTCACTATCTGAAGACGAGATAGAGTCATTTTGTCGAGAGCATCTTGCTGGATTCAAAAGACCGAAAAAAGTGATTTTTTGTGAATTACCAAAAACCGCGACCGGTAAGATACAAAAATATGAACTTCGAGTGCGTGCAAGAAGCGCTCAATGCTAATCACATTATTCTAGACTCAAAATATTAAGAACTTATAATGGGCAGTAATCAAGCTCATGCCAATAACAAGGAAAAATAATGCTCGAAAAGATTGATAGCTTTGAAATTGAAAATCTGATGCTCTCTGCGGATGAAAATGGAATTGTTCAAGTAGTGCTTTCAAGGGCGAAAAAACGTAATGCACTTAATGCTCAAACGATTGAAGAACTAATAGAAGTATTTTCAAGACTTCCGAGAATGGGGGCAAGAGCGATTGTTTTAAAAGCAGAGGGAGATCATTTTTGTGCTGGACTCGATTTAATTGAACATCACAATGAACAAAGACGACCTGAAGAATTTATGCATGTTTGTCTCAGATGGCATGAAGCCTTTAACAAAATGGAATATGGTGGCGTGCCAATTATTGCAGCATTGAAAGGTGCTGTTGTTGGAGGCGGACTTGAACTTGCATCCTCAGCTCATGTTCGAGTTGCAGATCAATCAACCTATTTTGCACTACCAGAGGGCCAAAGAGGTTTGTTTACTGGTGGAGGCGCAACTATTCGTGTAGCTGATTTGGTTGGTAAAGCTAGAATGATTGATATGATGCTTACAGGTCGTGTATATAAACAACAGGAAGCAGTCGATGTTGGGCTATGTCAGTATCTTGTTGAGGATAGCGAAGAGATGGCGATGAAAGTAGCACGGGCAGCAGCTGAAAATCCTGTTCTATCTAATTTTGCAATATGTTCAGCAATAAGCCATATGCAAAATATGTCAGCTTTGGATGCTGCTTACTCAGAGGCTGTTGTTGCAGGAATAGTGAACACTCAACCCGAGTCGAATGCTCGACTAGAGGCGTTCGCAAATAAAAGTGCTCCTCGAACTCGACCAACTTAAATAAAGTATTAGAATCCCTCGCGATATGGAAGCCAAACTGAAAATTTTGCGCCCTCACCAACATTTCCAGAGATATCCAGGCGTCCTCCCGAACGATTGATTGCATGTTTCGCAATAGCCAAGCCGAGACCACTTCCACCTGTTGCAAAGTTTCTACTTTTATCCCCCCTAAAAAATCGTTCTGTTAGTCTTGGGATATCGTCTAAAGCAAGCCCTACACCATTATCTCTAACTATTATAAGTGCTCCCTCGCTTTCTACCGTAAGAGTAATTTCAATACTCACTCCCTCAGGATTATG
>CEPA01005412.1_pt1 | contig 14813 bp, 19 predicted proteins | sample 356241 | NCBI WGS metagenome assembly CEPA01 (sample SAMEA2620542, study PRJEB7988) | marine metagenome | biome: marine biome (ENVO:00000447); feature: surface water layer (ENVO:00002042); material: "saline water (ENVO:00002010), including plankton (ENVO:xxxxxxxx)" | depth 5 m
GTAGCTAATAATACTGCTCCTTTTAATTTACCTTCTCTAGTTAAATGGTAAAAATGAGACATCCATGTTTGTTCATAAGGATAATCCCACTTAAGATCTAAAAACATTTTAGTATTTCCAACCCTAGATACTAACTGAGGCCAGTTACAGTAATATATATCTCCTAGAGCATAGGGCACACCTAAACTTTTAATATTTTTAAATGAAGTATAAGGTTGATTTTTAGAATGAGGGAAAAATAATTTCTTTTTATCTTCAGGTAAATTATTCCAAGCCCACTGCTTAGAATTATCACCAAAAAACTCTGTAAAGTTTAATTTAAGAAAATCTAATTTTTCAACTTGAGCTATAGTAAGTACTCTATTATGAATACCTTCTACTCTTCTAGGAAAACCTAAAGTACATGTTTTCTTAGCTCCATTATAAAAAAACATATCATCTTCAAAAAAATAATAATAATCTAAATTTGTTTTATTAAAATGTTCTGCTATAAATTGTCTGCCACCACAAATTCCAATATTATCTTTTTTTATTTGAGTAAAATCATACTTTTCACATAAATCAGTATATTCTTTATCTGTAGATTTATCTATAGAATTATTAAGTAGATATTTTTCTGTATCTATAAACATCTGTTTATCATACTTTTTTATAGATTTAACTAAAGTATCAAATTGTTTAGGTGAATTAAAACCTATAACATATAAACCAACTTTTTGTTCTTCTACTAAATTATACCCAGATATTTTTTCTTTAAATGCTTTATCTTGTTGTAAATTCTCAAAAAATTTATATAGTAACCCATCTTCTTCTATTTTAAAAAAATCATATGATTGTGGTTTACTAAATAACATAATAGAAAATACTGATTCTTCTGTACCCATATACCCATCTGCTAAAGTATCAGTTAATAAGCCATGATAATGACCATTAGCTTCATTTATAGAATGTTTTGGCCCCCCAAAAAAACCACCCCTGGCTACTAAATTAATATCTTCATTATTGGCATATTTGTTTATTTCGGGATAACTAAAACCATGTATTTCATTATTTGCATTATAAGGAAAACATACAAATGTAAATCTATTTATTTTTTTAGGTAATTTTTCAACATGTTTTAATAAATCAATATTAACTGTATGTGTTAATCCAGCATCAATCCAATAATAATTTTCAAAATCCCCATAATGAGTGGCATCATTTAATAAAAACATTTTAGACATTACAAGCGGATTATACATTTCTAGTTTAGCTTGTGTAGAATCTTTTAACCAAGGTGCTTGATTATACCATTTAGGATCTGTTCTTATTGATTGAATTTGATCATAAAATTCTTGTTTAAACCATTCTATATCTCTATGAATAAACATATAGGGTTTATTAATTCTATTATCCACTACAAATTGTTGTAGTTCTTTATCACCATAGATTATTATATTACAATCTAATTCTAAAAGATTTCTAAATTGAGCTAAATAATGGTCTTCAAAAGATCTATTCCACCCTTCACTTAGTGAATCTCTTTTGATATCCCAAAGCCCAGTAACTAAAGTATATTTGTTTTCCATTTAGATTACTTTTGTAGGCATAGCTCTTTGGATTGGATGTTCCATCCATTTTCCATCTTTGCAAGGCCAAACTACATAACTTGTATATGGTCTTCCTTTATAGCTACCCTTTAAAGTAATCATATCACCCTGATAGTGAATAACTGCTGGTAAGTTTAATCTTTCAATATCTTGTCTATGTAGATCATTTCCATTTTGGTCTTTAAATATACAAGCTAAAAAGTCCCATTTTTCAATATCACCCTCTACTTCACTTAATTTAAAATTAACTTCCCAAGGCACTTCAAGATTAAATTGTTCAATAAAATTTTCTTCTTTGGGATTTGGAGGATCATGTCTATCTAATGTATACTGACTTACGCCTCTGGTTTCAAAATGGAGTCCTGCATATTCTTCATAATCTCTAAGAGTACGTTTATTTCCTAAATAATATTTACCAAAAGATTTTTGATTACATGGGGTACAAGGAGTACCATCTATTCCTAATAATGACCTTACTTTTGCATGAGTAACCTCATTTTTCTTTGTCCATGTTGGGTCATCATCCCACTGTTTTACTCTACCATCACGAGTATATTCATGCCATGCAACTACTTTATGTGGGTGGAATAAATCATAACCATGAGTATATGCTCTAACTGCAATAGTAATTTCTTCACCATGAAAGTAAAATGAAGGATCATGTTGTACTTCATTAGCAAATTCTCCTATAGTGAAAGCAAAATGGGCAGAATAAAATCTTGCTCTAATAGGGCCAGTTAATTCTTTAAAATTATCCATATAAGCAGGAAGGAAAAATACAGCACCTTCAGGAATAAATTTATGAAAATCCATTTTCCAAGGAGTATGTACTCTTTCTGCTGGGTCATTTGTAGGATTATAAGATGGAATATAGCCTGTTAATAATGGTTTTTCAAACCCATCTTTCTGTAACCCAACTAACATATGAATTAAAGTTTTATCCCATCCTTTAACAAATCTATGATGTGAATCTAACTGTAATGTGTATTTTTCACCGTTATAATGTTGTTGTACTCTATTTCTAGCCCAACATACACCTAGAGATTCTTTATAATCTATATCATCAATAATTACTCTATCATCATTTTTATATTTATCTAAATTATCCCATTTATCTTCTTTATTGTGTTGCCAAGCAATACAAACTTTTAAATTATCTGGTTTGGATGCTTTATCAAATAAATCATCTAATGTAGGGAGCAATTCAGGATCTCTGTAACTTGCTATTTGTACGAATATAGTATCTTTTGTTCTAGCCATTTTATTCTTTATTAAAGTGTCCAATATAATCTAGAGCTTCCATAAAATCACCTTCAGGCCAATGTTTTATAGTTTCCATATCTGCTCTATATTTAGCGTTTTTATATTTTTCTTTTTCCTCTTCTTTTACCTCTACGTTCTTTACTCCAGCCCAAGCCCAACTTTCTCTACCTGATCCATCAGCAAATACCATACCTTTATCTGTTTTAATAAAAGTAGGCATCCATAATTTACCTGATTCTTCTTCATCCATTAATGCTTTATATATATCAGGCAATATTTCCATTTGAGCATTAAAAAAGTCACTGCCTGATGTTAATAAACTATTAGTTTGAAACCCACAACCATAGCAAAATTCTAAACTAACATCTTTATTTACTTCCTGAGTGTAGCAAGCATCAGAACCACAACGACTACAGGATATTAAATTATCATACTTCATTTTTTATTTTTTTATTACAGCAACTTGCCAATTTTGGAATATTAATTCATAATCATTTTTAAATATTGAAAGAAAAAAATCAATCCCTTCTTTAGGTCTTTCTTCTTTTAAAGGATTTACCCCCCACTCATAATCATCCATATACAAAATCCCATTTTTTTCTAATAACTGCCATGCAAGAATTATTTGAAAAATAGTAGTTTTACTTTCTTTTCCTCCATCAATATAAATTAAATCATATTTATTTTTTTCAACTAATAATTTAGGTAAAACATCAAAAAAATTACCTTCTATATACTTTAATTTATTACTATCGCATATTTGTATATTTTTTTCTAATGTTTCTTTTGCTTCATTTAACTCCCAATCTACAGTGGTTATTTTACTATCTTTATGTTTACAAAAATTTTCAAGCATAAAAATAGCAGATCTACCTTCATAAGCTCCTAATTCTAAAATATTAATAGGTTTATCTAAATCTAAACGATTTTTTAGGATTGAAAAATTATGATAGCCAGCCCTAAGGTGATCATAAGTAAAAGTACATTCTAAAAATTTAGATTTACTTTTAGGGGTTTTTTTATAGGGGTACATTTTTTTTTCTATAGGGCTACTTACATCCATACTTTATATTATTGTAAATCCGGTAATTTTAATTCGGGCATTTTTAAAGGCATTTGTTTTGGAAATTCTGGTATATTAGCATCTAATATACTATCTATTAAATCCCTCATTTTACTGTAACTAAAATTAGATTTACTATAGTGTTTTTGTTGTTTAGATTTATGCAAAAACTGCTTATATTTTTTAAATACTTCTTTAAAACCTCTACCTACTTCCCCATCATTAACCTTAAACCATTTTGCTTCTTTTATTAACCATTGGTTTTGAGCTGATTTATGAACATCTTCTAGGCTACCTCCTAATAATGTAGTAAAGGATTGTTTTAGAAAATCGGTATGTCCAGACCAATTAGTAGCTATAATAGGTTTGCCTGTTAAACTAAATTCTAATAATGGTCTACCATATCCTTCACCTTTAGTTAAGCTAACCATAGCTTTAACTTTTGGGTTATTATATAATTCATTCATGTCTTCATCTGAAAATTCACCATTTAAAAGATATACATTAGGTAAATTTTTAGAATTAACTGTTTCTCTTATACTTCTTATTCTTCTTAATATTTCATCTCTACTAGTATAAGAAGCTACACCTATAGATGCTTTTAATATTAGAGCGGGTTTAGGTCCTCTATAATTTTTAAATGTTTCAAAAAATGCTTTTATAGTTAAACCTACATTTTTTCTATCATGACCAAATTCTCCTTGCATCCAATGTCCTACAAATAAATAACAAAATGATTCTTTAATTTCATCTAAATTAATATTTTTAATTTCTGATCTTGTAAGATGTTTATATAAATCTAAATTTGCTCCCTCAAATACAACTTCAACAGGTTTTTCTAATTTAACTGTTCCCATTGGTTGTTTTGTTTGTGGGTGAGTTTTTTCAAATGTAGATTTTTCAAATACTGTTTTTGAAAATTTAGATGAAACCCAATTCATATCCATCCTATTTAAACCTTCTAACCATTCAGGTTTACATAATGTAGCTTCAATACCCGCAGTAACACCTATATTATATTTTCCTACAGGTTGAAATTCATTTGGAATAGTATGTTGCATCCAAATATCAGGTTGGAAATTTAATTGTTGTTTAAGAATAAGTGGTTCTAAAAAACCCCATTCGGGATTTTCTTTAATAAAACCCCAAGCACAATTACCCCACTTTTGAGGTAATATTTTAACATCATACTTATCGGTTTCAATTATAGCTTTAACTAAATCTCTAGCTCTAGCTCCATAACCTGAGTAAGTATCAATAGCACAACTTATTACAAAAACTGGTTTATTCATTAATATATTATTTTATGATTTAAATATTTGGGTTTTGATTCTGTAGCATTAACTATTTCATACTTTTCTCTAGGTTTCCAAGTATCAAATAATGTATTAAATGCTTCCATAACTCTATATGCTTGGTGTTCAGCTGTAAATCCTGCTTCATCAGAAATAGCCCATTCTCTACCTTTTAATCCTACTGCTTTTCTTTCTTCACGAGTCATTTTATATAATTCCATATACCTTTCAGATATATCTTCCCACTTACATCTATCATCATAGATATAAGGTGTTGGAGGTGATCCTTGAACAGATCTACAAGCAGGGTATACTGGAAAAGCCCATTCACCATGTTTTTTATAGGTACCCCTGTGATTAGAAGGAAAATCAGCATCGAAATCTATCCACTCTCCTTTATCATTTTCAAATCTCATTTGATCTTGCATCCCACCTGTAACATTAGCTATAATAGGAGTTCCAGCTAATATTGCTTCAGTAATTGTTAACCCCCAACCTTCATTTGAGGTTGCTAATACTTGTACATCTGCTATGTTGTATAAGTAATTTAGTTGGTGTTGAGTTAATTTACTATGTGAAAACACTACATTAGTACCATAACTTTCACCTAAAAAATATTCTGCTACTGCGGGTAAATCAGTACCTGCTTCTGTTACTGCTTCAGTATGTAATACTATTTTACAATCCTTAGCTTCATTTTCAGGTAGTTGGTCTAGAAAATGTCTAAATGCTAGTAGTGTATCTGGAATCATTTTTCTTCTAATATTTCTAGAATTAAAAAATACTACAAATTTAGGATCCTGATTAGGGAATAGTTGTTTTTTAAATGCCTTATATTCAGCGTCATTATTATCTAACGGTTTATAGACATTATGATCTAATCCATGAGGTACATACCTAAATATTCTATCTTTAGCTTTATCTCCTAAAACTAATTGATTAATATTTTTAGTTTGTTTTGAAATACCCATTAATAAATCACATGCTTCATAAAAAGCACTATTATACATTGGTGCTGGGTAATCATCCCAAATATTTAAGTAAGCTATTGGAATATTTTTTCTAATTTCATGTTCATTATTAAATAACCAAGAAAAATATCTAGGATCAGTAATTAACATTATAGCATCCGGTTTTTCTATGTTTATTATTTGCCTAATAATTTCTATATTACCATAACCATCAACTGGGTAAATACAAACATATGCATCCTTTATATTATGAGGATTATGTTCGTTACTCTCTTTAGCTAAATCTAACTTTTTACCCTTATCAGGGTGACTAATAGCTCCTCCTAGATTAACCCAATTAAAATGGTGACAAGTTTTTATAACAATTTCCTTAGCAACTGTAGCTACACCTGAATGTACCCTAATGTCATCACAAATTAATAATATTTTCTTCCTATCTTTTTGGGGAAGTACTTCAAAACTTTTCTTCATTTAATATTCGATTTTATAATTCTAGATTACTGTGGTTATGAACTCTTTTCCTAAACTCATCATCTGTAAGGTACATATAAATAGACCGATCAGCAAGTTTTTGGAATGAGAATTTTCTTTTTACACATTCAATCTTAAAATTTTCGAATAGATCACTTTTGATTTTAACACTTGTTAGTGTCATTTCTTTAGTATTTGCCATAATCTTTATTTTAAAACATATATTTAGTTATACATATATATAACTATTAAAAAATGCAAATTAGCTTGCTAAAACTTCACAAGCACCACATTTGCAAATATAATTTCTTTCTTTTAATTTTCCACTAGATGTATAAACTTCATCTACAAAATCTTGAACAAACCTTTGAGCAGCCGCCATTAAATTTTTCCCTTTATCAGCAGCAACAGGAGTATATTCTTGTATTCTTCTTCTCATAGTAGCAAAGTCACACTTATCCTCATCTGGAATTTTTCTTTTAACTATATAAAATGTAATATTAATATCTTTTAGAGGAACTCCAAATTGTTGTGAAAAATATTTTTTATATAATAATAATTGAAACTTTTTTTCATTAGTTTGCATTGATTTCGTCCAACCTCTAGTACTAGTTTTAATATCAATAATATCGAAAGTACCAGAATTTTCATTATATAATACTAAATCTAAATATCCTTTATAAAATATATTATTAGATCCAGGTATTGGTTTTTGAACTAAAGGTAATTCTATTCCTACTAAATGAGTTTTACGTTTAGAAAACGTATGTTTCTTTTTAAAATATCTTAGAATTTCAACTCCATCATTATAAAACTCATTCATTTGAGTAGCATCAGTAAAATGCTGGTTATCATTTTCTTTATATGCTTTTTGGAAATGTTCTCTTAATCTATCCTCAAAATATTCTTCTATATCAATTTCATTAGCTTTAGCTTTAGAAGTATCATATAAAACTTGTAAATAGTTTTGAATAGTATCATGCATTGCAGAACCAAAAATAGTATAGATATTAGATCTAAATAATTTTTTCTTATCTACATACTGCAATTTCCATCTATGAGGACAATCATTATAAACTTGAATTTGAGAAAAAGACAATTGCCTATCAAAAGCATAATTGATTTCATGAGGAACAAATTTCTTTATTTCTCTAACTATTTTAGGAACCTTTTTAGCCAAAATTTATTTTTTCCATTTATCACGTCCTACTAATAAGCCAATAATACCATAATTAGCTATATCAATAAACGTGTCTTCCATACCTTCTCCCTTAACATAATTTTTACCGTTAATAAGAAGATTTTTTAATCTAGAAATTTTATCAGTAAGTCTGATGGCTAAGCCTGTTAATGAAAACTTTTTATCTTCCTGTTGAGTCAAATCACCACCTAAAGCAATATTATTTAAACCATAATCCATATGTTTGCGAGCAAACATTTCATACATTTCTTTTTGGATTAATTTAAACTCATCAGATAATTCTGGGTATTCAGATTCAAAGTGAGATATTACGTCATCTTTTTTTACCATTTCATCAAATTCTTTTTCACCTACTAATTCGTAGTACTTTTTTATGCTATCACCCATTTACCTGTCCTTTAGGTTTAAAATATTTTTCTAATATTTCTAATCTCTCTTCTGCTGATGCTAATAATTTAAGAGCTTCATTACAGTTATCCCAATAATCTTTGGTTGAGTGATCACCTATACCCGCAGGATGGTTAGTTAATAGTTCTATACTTGCTAAAGCTTTATTTTTATCCGCTTCAGCTTCGGATTTTAAAAAATTGTAGATTTCTGATTTCATTTTATTAGGGTTTTAATTTCTTTGTTATCAATACCTATGCTAGTCAATATACGACTAATATCTGTGTTATCCAAAATTTTCAAGTAATCCTTCACTTCTCTTATTGATACTTCAAAGTAATCTTTTAGATACTGAAGTAATTCCTTGTTACGTTGTTTAACACTCGATTTAATATACTTATTCCATTTATTATTTTTTGGAATGTATTCTTTATAAATACTATATATTTTCTTTTTTTCAGTTGGGGGTAATACTTGAACTTCATTTACCAATTCTAAAAAATCAGGGTTCATAGATAAAAACCTATGAACCATATATGCATTAAATACTTCCCAATCAGATTCAGTAAAAGAATCAACTGGTGATTTAAAATTATTAATTTGTTTTAACCAATCAAATATATTAGCACAATTCATCCTTCAATTCTTCTCTTAACTCTTTTGGAACTGAATCTGTTAATATTTTTTTAGTTGAAGGGTCATAAAACACAGGAATAGGCATCATAGCATCTTCGTCAGTACCGGCAACGAATTTAGATACTTTTCTTAATATAACTCCTTGTGCAAAAATAGTTCCACCATCAAAATTTTTAATGGCTTGAGTGTTAGCTAAATCAATATTTAACTGCTGTTGGTTGGGTTGATTATTCATTATTTATTATTTATTAAATTTTGGATTAAAGACATTAAATTTATTTCTTTATCAATTCTAAAATTAGACTTATATAAATGTTCATTTACCAGCATTGCAACTGTACCTTCTTTATTGGGTAAATATTCTGAGGAATTATCATATAAAAATCTAAATAATTCATCAAAATCATCTACACCAGAATCGGCAATAATTTGTCTAATATTTTTAAAATATGGTTTATCTTTTTTTAACTCATCAAGCACAGCATCCATATAACTAGTTGAAACAAGTAAACTATCATCAAGTTGAAGTTGATCTTCTATGGTGCTTGATTGAACTGTATTCAGCATCTTCCTAATATCAGGATAGTACCTATTTACAACCTTTCCTATAGCTGGAAGCTCATAACCTATTTTCTCTTTATCACATATCCCTGCTATATGAACTGCTACTTCTTTTTTTGTAGGTGGAACAACCTTTAACGTTTGACAACGAGATTGAATAGGATCAATAATCCTTTCTACAAAATTACAAGTCAGGATAAATCTTGTAGTACGTGAAAATGTCTCAATTACATTACGTAAAGAAGCCTGTGCTTGAATAGTTAAAAAATCCGATTCATCTAAAATAACTACTTTTATTGATTTAAGAGTAGCTACTGAAGCAAATCCTGAAACTTTATCTCTTATAGTTTCAATACCTCTTTCATCTGAAGCATTAATATAAAGGGAATCACAATCTAAATTACTAACAATAAGTTTAGCTAAAGTTGTCTTACCACAACCCGCGGGACCATAGAACAAATAATTTTGAATATCATTTTGTTCTAATTGTTTAGCAATAGAAGACTTTAATTTTGAATTACCTACATAATTTTCTAAATTATCAGGTCTATATTTTTCAACAAATAAAGTGTGATTAGTATTCGCCATATATATTATACTTCCTTGTTGGTTCAGGTGTTACTTCTATTTCTTGAGAATCAATAGCATATAATTTACTGTCTAATGGTTCTAATCTATAATGTCCTTTAAATCCAGTTTTAGTCATATATGCTTCTAGTGTATCTGTAATAGACGAATGAACCTTTCCATCAGGTTCATTCGCTACTAATCTCCAATTATCACCTGGAGGGACTCTCCTAGCAATTAATATATTATTTTCTTCTACAATGAATTCTTCCTTATTTGCTTTCATTTATAGATGCTTTTCTATATTCTGAGATTAAATTTTTAATTCCACTAAGTGCTTTTCTAGCTCTTTGAGCTCCTGCTTTTGATGTAGTGTTATGGTTTATAGTAAAAACTTCATACAATTCATCAATTTGTTCTGCGATTTGATTTTTATTCATAGTTTAAATATTACATCATCCCTGCCATAGGGTTGATTGGGTTATTATCTTCTTTTTTATCACTTATATCATCTACTACTGTACATTCTGTAAGTAATACGGTTCCAGCTACTGATGCTGCATTTTGTAACGCTAATCTAGTAACTTTAGTTGGGTCTATCACGCCTTTTTCCTTAAAGTTTACAACTTCTCCGCTATCAACTTCAATACCTGCCCATTGATCATTACCTGATTCTACTAATTTGTATTTTCCTAGCATAGTTGCGTCTGTACTATTATATCCAGCATTAACTAGTATTTGATTAAATGGTTTTGCACAAGCTTTTCTAACTATTCTTGATCCCGTGTTTTTTCTACTTAAATCTTGGGATGCTAGTAGTAATGCAACACCACCTCCAGGTACTATCCCTTCTTCAATAGCTGCTTTTGTAGCATGTAAAGCATCATCAACTCTATCTTTCTTTTCTTTCATCTCGGTTTCTGTTAAACCACCAACATGAATAATAGCTACCCCACCTACAAATTTAGCTAATCTTTCTTGGAGTTTTTCAACTTCAAACGCTGTTGTTGCTTTTTCGATTTGCGATTGTAATTCTTCAATACGTGCTTCAATTGCTTCATTTGATCCTTTTCCATCTACAATAGTTGTTGTTTCTTTTTCTACAGTTACTGTTCTTGCTTCACCAAACCAATCCCAACTAAATTTATCAAGTTTCATTCCTTTTTGTTTATCAAAAACTTTACCTCCAGTTGTAATTGCTATATCTTCTAAAACTAATTTTCTTCTATCACCAAAATCAGGTGCTTTTACAGCACATACTTTCATTGTACCTCTCATTTTATTTACAATAAGAGTTGCTAATGCTTCATTGTCAATATCTTCAGCTATAATTAATAATGATTTAGCTTGTGCAGAAACTGCTTCTAATATTGGTAATAATTCTTTTACTTGGGTTAATTTCTGATTTGCTACTAATATCATAGGATTTTCTAAAACACTAGACATTGTATTATTATCAGTAACAAAATAAGGTGATTTATAACCTCTATCAAATTGCATACCTTCTACTGTTTCAAGATATGTTTCTCCTGTTCTAGATTCTTCAACATGTACTACACCTTCTAATCCTACTTTATCTATAGCGGTGGCAATCATTTTTCCTGTTTCAGTATCATTATTAGATGAAATTGTAGCAATTTGTTCTAATTGTTCTTCACCTGATATATCTTCAGATATTTGGGTTTTAAGATTAGCGACAACCTTTTGAACTGATTCATCTATTTTTCTTTTGATTTTAACAGCATTTTCTCCATTAGCTACAGCTTGAAGTCCTTCTTTAACCATTTCTCTGGCTAATAAAGTTGAAGTAGTAGTACCATCACCTGCTTTTTCACCGGTTTTAACTGCTGCTTGTTTAACTAATTGAACTCCTAGCTCTTGTGAAGGGTTTTTTAATTTAATAGACTTTGCTACTGTAACTCCATCTTTGGTTGATTGAGGTCCTATATCAGTAGCTATAACAACATTTCTACCATTAGGCCCTAAAGTTGCTACCACAGCATCTGCTAATTTATCTATACCTTTAACTAGTTCTTTTCTAGCTTTATTACTAAATTCTATTTGTTTACTCATATTAAATATCGGTTAAATTTTCTATATCTTCTGGGCTTACTACTGTTTCTTCAATTACCTCAGAGATATCTTTATCATTATTTATTTTAGCTAATACTTGGTTTTCAGGACCAACATAAAACTCTTCTCCATTGTATGGAAGTTTTGTAAATCCTTGTGTGGGTAAAACTACTTTATCTCCTACTTTTAACTTAGGAGGTAAAATTGACCCATCAGTACTATATCTACCAGGTCCGACAGATACAACCTCACCTATTTCATTAGTTTCTTTTCCTAAATCTGGTACTATAATATTACCATAGGTTTCTTCTTCTGCTTCTATAGGTTTAACTATAACAGCATTATAAAGTGCTTCTAAACTCATTTTTTAAAAAATTAATTAATTGATTATTTATTTCTCTAAACTCGTAGTTATACTGCTCAAGTGAAGTATATTCAGCTTTTGCATCCATTTTTAAACGAGTTATTTTTTCTAAACATTGCTCAAATGAAGGGTAATAACACAATGATTTTTCATATTTTTTACCTTTGCCTACTGTTCTAAAATGATTAGACTTAGGTACAATTCTTTCCTTAACGGTATAAGAATAATCATCTTTAGTAATAAAAAATGGTTCTAAAGATTCATCGGAAATAGTCTGTACTTGTTTAAATTTTTTCATAACCACAATATAATAAAAACATCGCGCTAGGACACGCTTTTTTAATAAAACTTTAACTTATTTTTAGAGTTTTTAACTCTGCTCCTTTGGCAAAAGGAATTTCAATTTTAAGTAAACCATCTTTAAATTCAGCATTAGCTTTACTTAATTCAAATTTACTATCTATCTTCCAACCTAAGTTGAATGATCTTTTAGCAATACCCTTATGGATATAATCACAATCGTTTACCTCACAGCATGAAGCATCTTTATTTTTATCATAATTAATCCTAAGGATGTTGTCTTGGGTTTGTATTTCAAGATCCGATTTAGAAATCCCTGTACAAGCTACTTCGAAAAAGAGACCTTTCTCGTTTGTGTAAATATCTACTGGGTGTGGGATCTTGGTTTCTGCAAGCGGAGAATATTTGCTTGCGTCTTGAAAAAAATTTCTAACTAAAATGTCGAACGGATTACGTTCATAAATAAATGTATTCATATCATTAAATTTGTGAGTGCCTAAGCTACTCGATTAAACAAAAAACAAAACTTGTGCCCTAGCTACAATGTTTTCTTTATTATACATATATAATGTAAATAGAAAATTATGCTTTTCCACGCAATTATTCATTTCTAATTACAAAATACTCAGTTTCAATATCATTACTATAAAAATTCAATTGAAGCATTCCCTCACTTGAAATTTTTAATCTTCCTTTATCCATATCCTTATTATTTGAGAATATATTTTTTAGTATATCGGAATTAAATGGTATTGCAATATTAGGATCAGTTATTTTTCCTTGTAAAACGTATTTTACTTTATTAGTGAATTGTTTATTAGTTGAAGTTGCATCACCAAATGTAAATTCACATGCTAAGTTACTATCCATATCAGAAATAGTTCTTATTATAAGGTCACTTTCATCTGGGAGAGCGGTTTTAGCTTTAATTAAAGCATCAATATTCTCATTTTCTAATGTAACGTCAACTTCTGGGTTTTCTAATGGTTCAAAATATGTTGCTTTAGGTATAATGAATGGATCAGCTAAATTATAACTTAAATCAAAATTCATATCAGCTATAAACATTTTAGTAAGTAATTTATTATCTTTTTCAGTAGAAATTATTAAATCTCCATTAGTAATAGATAATAATTTTGATAACTTAGGGGTATCAAATACAGGTATTATACAATCCTCAAAATTTATATCTTTTAAAAATACCTTACATGCCCTTCCATTTTCACCAGCATATATAGTTAATGTGTTATCTTTAAATGTCCATTTAACTGAACTAAATAATCCGTTTAAATGGTATTTAGATATAACTGACTGTAATGTGTTTTTATTTATCATAGTATCAATATACGAAATTATTTTTATATTTCAAACGAAGAAAATTTATTTAGATGAGGATTTAAATTTAATTTCCATTCTAAATCATGAAAAAATCCTTCTAATTTGTTTAATAGTATTGAATCAAATACCTTTTTTCTATCGCCATAATTTTCTAAAAATTGCTCTACTTTTTTAGGTAAATCAGAGGGCATAAAAGCAAGTGATTCAATTTTATATGGGTTTTCTGCTAAATAAATCCATTTAACTTTATCCGCATTAGTAATGTAATTATGTTTTTTATCTAATCCCCAAGCAGTAATTAAATCATTATATTTTATAGCTGCTCTTACAGGAGCGGGAGCTCCTTTTTCAATTGAGGTAAATAAATTACCTGCTTGTTTTAAACCCTTATATTTATATAATTTTTTTACAGCAGTAGGATTACCTAATTCAGTAATAGGAATTTCATTACTTAATATTTTTTCTTTAAATGCTTTTATTTGCATTAATATATTTTGATGAGATTCTCCTTTTAATACTTGCTTTAAAATATCATTAAAGAAATCTCCTAATAATGGTGGGAAATTAGCTTTCATAAACTCTAAACCTTTAATATCTAAAGTTTCTTTTTCAATTCCTTCCTGTTTAGTAATCCACTGAGCATAACGTCTAGTAGCCCTAAAATAAGCTGATCTAATTACACATTCAGTTTTCATTTCTAATCTGCTTTTTTTAGCAGGTATATTAAAACATTC
>CEPA01124512.1_pt1 | contig 14799 bp, 12 predicted proteins | sample 356241 | NCBI WGS metagenome assembly CEPA01 (sample SAMEA2620542, study PRJEB7988) | marine metagenome | biome: marine biome (ENVO:00000447); feature: surface water layer (ENVO:00002042); material: "saline water (ENVO:00002010), including plankton (ENVO:xxxxxxxx)" | depth 5 m
GATCCAAATTTCTCTCCAAGATAATGTTTTTCAATAAAAATAAATACCTACCATATGGTAAACATTCGATTACGAAAGCTGATATCAAGGGTGTAATAAGGACTTTAAAATCAGATTTTTTAACTCAAGGTCCTTTGGTACCTGAATTCGAAAAAAATATATGTCAAAAAGTGTCTTCAGATTATGCAGTTGCCGTTAATAGTGCTACGAGTGCATTACATATTGCATGCCTAGCATTAGATTTAAAGCCAGAAGAATATGTTTGGACTTCTCCAATATCTTTTGTCGCCTCATCAAACTGCGCTCTTTACTGTGGGGCAAAAATTGATTTTATTGATATTAATCCAAATACTGGTTTGATTGATGAAAATTTATTAGAGAATAAACTTAAAAAAGCCGCCACTGAAAATAAACTTCCAAAAATTTTAATCCCAGTGCATCTAGCCGGGACATCATGTAATATGGAAGAGATTTATAAACTTTCAAAAAAATATAATTTTAAAATTATTGAAGATGCTAGCCATGCATTGGGTGGTAAATATAAAGATAAACCTATTGGAAATTGTCAATTTAGCAATATCACAGTTTTTAGTTTTCATCCAGTAAAAATGATTACTACTGGAGAAGGTGGAGTCGCAACAACAAATGATAAATTCTTGTTTGAACAGATGAAGAAACTAAGGTGCCATGGCATTACAAAAAATAAAAATGAATTTCGACTAAATCAAGAAGGGAAATGGCATTATGAGCAAAATATTTTAGGATTTAATTATAGATTAAGTGATTTACATGCCTCTCTTGGAATAAGTCAACTAAAAAGATTGGATAAAATTGTAAAAAAAAGAAATGAGCTTTTAAATTTTTATAAAACTATTTCCCAAAATCTTGAAATATCTTTCTTAGAGATACCAGAGGATTGTTTATCATCTGTTCATTTAGCTATTTTGAAATTAAATAATTTTAATCCAAATGCTCATAAAACCATTTTTAACAAAATGAGAGCAAATAATATAGGAATTCAACTTCATTACATTCCCATTCATCTGCAACCATTTTACAGAAATATGGGTTTTAAGGTTGGAGACTTTCCTAATTCTGAGTTTTATGCTCAAAACTCTTTCTCTATCCCTTTATTTACTGACTTGAAAAGGAGACATCAAATTAGAGTGATAAGTACCCTTAAGGAGGTCTTAATATGAAATTATGTGTAATTCCCGCAAGGGGAGGAAGTAAAAGAATTCCAAAAAAAAATATTAGATTATTTTGTGGTAAACCAATAATTCAATGGTCAATTGAGGCAGCCCTTAAGAGCAAATGCTTTGATAAAATAATAGTCTCTACAGATAGTGAAGAGATTTCAAAAATTAGTAAAAGTGTTGGTGCTGAAGTTCCTTTTATCAGGCCCAAATCTCTTTCTGATGATTATACTTCTACTGCACCAGTAATAAATCATGCTATTGAGTTCATGAAGAATAGACATGGAAATATAGACTATGTATGTTGCATATATGCGACGGCTCCCTTTATTGAACCAAATTATATAAAAGATGGATTTAAAAAATTTATTGATGCTGAGGCTAATTTCTCATTTTCAGTGACGACTTTTCCATTTCCTATTCAAAGAGCAATAAAACTAACAAAAGAAAATAAATCTAAAATGTTTTTCCCCGAAAACTTAAATAAAAGATCCCAAGATTTAGAAGATTCATTTCACGATGCAGGCCAATTTTATTGGGGTAAATCTTCGGCTTGGTTAGAAGGCAAAAGTATGTTCGATGATAATTCAATCCCAATAATAATTCCAAGACATAAGGTACAAGATATTGATAATGAGGAAGATTGGATAAGAGCCGAATTAATGTTTGAAGCGATTCAAAACTTTAGATGATTTTTAAAAATTAATTGCCTAAAAACATAAAATAATTACAATTTTGAAAATGTTTCTTAGAAAAACAAAAGTTAATATAATTAAAAATAAATTTTAAACAAATCATATGAATAATATAAAATTTTTAAGCTATGCATTGATTAGTACGGGTTTTTCTGTATTTTTATAAACTTTGGGGATCTCTATTTTATTAGTTAATGAGTTAAGCCCACCGAGTTCAAGAAATTTTACGATTGAATTGAGCGAAAATTCTTTTTTACCATCTTTGTAAAAATGAGATCTACTAAGTTCTGCAATTTCTTTTGAACGATATATAATTATTTGACATTTTTGCCTATTTCTTAATTCTGGATTATTCATCAAAATTGAAACTAGTTCGCCAGAATAAACAAACTCTTTTTTATAAGGTGGAGCAACAAGATCTTTGCAAACAATATTATCAATTACTTCTGTTAAAGAATCCATTATAGATTGATTGAACTCTGATTTTTTCTTAAGTAGATCTGAAATTATAGTTATTAATTCAGACTGCATTTCTTTAATAACGTTGGCATTTTCAAAAACTCTCGCAATATATAAAAAGTTTAACTTCATGAAATTATTTACCATAGAACTGAAATTCTTATTATTTTGATAGAAATTAAGCATTTCGTCAGGAGTATCAAACCATTCACTCATAGAATCATCATACATTTCTTTAAATAAATTCATCAGAACAGGATTTTTTGTCTTTGTTAATTTATAAAGAACGATTCCTGGATTAACTCCGTAAAACTTCCCATAATTTAAGATAGGCTTAAAAACGCCTGCATTCCATGCGAAATAAATCAACCAGTGTAAAATTTTGAAACTATTAAGTTCATGTTCTGTCATGTCTCTGGTAGATCGTATTGATTCTTCTAATTCGAATACTTTTTTACCGTTATAAATGCCATAAGATCCAAAAATTGGCCTATATCTTGACTTTACTCCGTATAAATTTCTTTGAACATCGCTTTCATACTCTGTTCCTGGAAGTAAACGAATATTGTAAGGACTAATCTCCTCAAAACCCAATTCAAATGCTTTAAATAAAGTTTTTCTATGACTTTCTGAACTTTCACCAGGTAATCCCACCAATATATCAGTATGTACAGGAATATTTTCTTTTTTATAATGATCAAGAACTTTAAGCAGAGCATTAAATTGAATTTTCCCCCTTCCTGCATTCTTCAAAACATCAAGATCCGTTGATTGCAATGCAACGCTACCAGAATGATCTCCACCAATAAGTTTCACTATTTCAATATTTCTCTCTGAGGTATTCTTTGAATGCCAAATTATAACTCGAGAAGGGAAGCCCTTATTATCCATCACGTATCTAATTTTTTTTGCGATATCAATATCCCTAGGTAAAATCCCAAAATTTGCATCACAAAAAATCCATGAGGTTTGCCCTGCGGAATTATTAGCAATATATTCAATTTCATCATAAACCTGTTCTAGTGGTCTTACTCTAACTTTAGAGAGCGCTGCAGCTCCCCAAGCACAGTAAGCACATCCATAAGGACAACCCCTATTAGTCTCAAGTAAAGGGATAGTATTGGGGTCTTTTATAAAAGGGTCTAACCAACCAGTCAGGTAGGGACTTGGTTGTATCATCTTTATCGATTTCTTGCCAAAATCAATCGGATTATAAATTAACTTATCGTCTTTAATTGAGGCACACCCATCAACATTCAAATTAAATAATTTTCTTTTATTCTTTACTATTGAATCTACAAGGTTAAAAAATGGCTCCTCTCCTTCATGAACAATGTAATAATCTAATTGATTATGTTTTTTTAAGAAATTTTTAATATCATTTTCAGCTGTTCTAATATTAGGCCCACCTAAAACAGTCACTATGTCAGGATTAATCTCTTTTGCCATCTCCAAAAAGAAGAGACTTAACCTTTCATTCCAACTATAAAAACTTAATCCTAATACATCTGGAGGTTCTTCTTTAAGAGCTTTTTCTAATTGAGTAGGATTTTTAAAAAGTTTTATTTTAGTATTATCAGGTAATTTATCATCAATAAATGAAGCTATATATGCAATATTAAGGGGTACTACATAGTTAGTAGCCACACTATCATAAATTAAATCTCCTAAATAAATTTTAACTACAGAGTTTTTATTCATTTCATATAAATTTTCTCGAATTATAAGTTAATTTAAATCTGAATGTGCCATAAAAAATACAATTATTAAATTTAAAACGCAAATTATTAAAAGTTCAATTAAATTTTTTAGAATGGAAAATTTCAATATTTAATCATTAATTCATAGCGAACTTTCCTAATAATTTTTTTGATAAAGTCACTCAGCGACAATTTATAGGACAACAATATGGTAGATTTAACCATGAATATGAATTTATAAAGTGTTAGGTTGGATTAAGATTAAGATAATAAATATATTAAATATAAAAGAAAATATAATTTTTGAAAAAGCTAAAAATAAAAATACTATAAATGCACTCAACAAAATTTATAAAGAAACTAAAAATTGTCGCAGCAAATATAAAAACTTACTTTTAGATGGGGGTTTTTATAATCTTGGTTATTTTTATAGGCTTCAACTTATTAGGAGTGCACTAAAATCTACTCAAACTAAAGAAAATGCTTTCATCTGGGATTGCAATATTAAAGTATGTAGACATTTATTAAAATCAATAGGGATACAAAATATTTCTTTTTTAAAAAAAAAGTATGATCCTAATTTGCTCGCAAAAGCAGATTATTTAACTCAAAAAATAACTTCAAAAAAGGATCTACTTCGAATAAAGCTTCCTCATTTAATTCCCGGTTTATATTTATATGACATGATCTTAAAGATTCAAAGAAAAGCAGCGGTAGATATTTCAGACAAAAACTTAAAAGACTACATTTATAAATTTTTATACTGGATAAAATTTAGTGAAGATCTTTTAAATAAATGTAAACCGGATATTGTCATTTTAAGCCATAGCATTTCATATCAATGTACTCCATTGGCTTGGATTGCTGCAAAAAGAAAAATCCCAACAATAATTCTGGGTGGTGATTTTGGAATACCTAGGTTATGGAAAATTATTAAACCAAATGATATATTTTTGGGTACTGGCAGACCTACAAAAAAAGACTTTAAAAATATTCCACTTAAAAAAAAATCATCCTTAATCTTTACTGGTAAAAAATATATTATCAATAGAATTTCTGGAAATTCATCTGATATTTCAGCGAAATATGCATATCAAGGGAAGCAAGATAAAATATCAAAATTAGGAATTGATCCGAAAAAATATAAAAAAGTTATTTCAATTTATGTGGCTTGCTTTTTCGACTTCCCGCATGGTTACGGAATGAAAAGATTTACTGATATGCTTGATTGGCTCCAATTAACTATTGAAAAAGCATCTCTTAAAAAGGATATTTTATGGTTATTAAAACCCCATCCAATGGAAAAATGGTATGGAGGAGATAAATTATCAGATTTTGTTAAAAAACAACTTCCAGAAAATTTGATTTTATTGAATGATAATTATTCAGGTAAAGATATATTAGAGATATCAGATGGACTTGTAACATTCCATGGCACTTCAGCTATTGAATATGCTGCCATGGGGAAAGCTGTTCTAGTCGCTGACAGAGGCTGGTATCATGATTGTGATTTTGTTTTATTACCAAAATCAAGGGCGGATTATTCAAGTCTATTAACTAAGAACTGGTTTGAATTAATTAATTTTGAGAAAGCAAAAAAAAATGCCAACCTTTTCGCGGGAATTTTTTTTGGAATTCCCTCATGGCAAAAAAATTGTATTTTGCCTGATGACTCTAATAAAAAACTATTGAGGGAGAAGTTACCTTATTTAATCAAAAACAAAAGTAAAATTATAAAGAAAGAAATTCAATTAATGAAAAAATGGATAAACTCAGATTCAAAAGTGTACCATAATTTTAAGATTGAACAAAATAAAATATTCACTAATTTAATTTAATTTTTCTGATTAAAATGATTACATTTGCTCTTTTATCTGTTAAAAATTCACCACTAAATAATTTTTTATTAAACGAACTAAGTTCTATAGGAGCTTATCCTGATCATATTATCTTTGATAAAAAAAATTGGTCAGAAAAAGATGTTAAAAGATTCTGCTTTAGGATTGGTAAAAAATTTACCGATCTAGAGTTTTTTCAAAATAAAGACAGGCTCTCATTATATGAAGTAGAAAATCATAATAATAAGGAAACAATTAATTTTATTAAACAAAATAATATAGATTTTTTAGTGAATGCAGGTACACCAAGAATTTTAAAAGAAGATACGATAAATTCCACAAGATTTGGTATTTTAAATTGCCATCCTGGCATACTTCCAGATTTTAGAGGATGCTGCTGTGTAGAATGGTCAATTTTTCTAGATAAACCTGTTGGTAATTCAGTTCATTGGATGGATAAAGGTATTGATACTGGACCAATAATCAAAACACAAATAACAAAATGTTTTAAATCAGATAAATATCAAGACATTAGAAAAAGAGTTTACTTTGATGGTTTTAATTTATTAGCTAGAGTTATAAAAAAGTTAAAGGATATTCCTTCTAATGAAAATCTTGGAAATTTAAAAGGTAAGCGAATTGAAGAAGGTAAATATTATGCTCCAATGGACGATAAATTACTTGAGGAAGTTAAACAAAAGTTGATATCCTGCCAATACCTTCATCAATTAAATAATTAAAAAAGTGACAACTTATAAATTCAATAGAAATGACAAAATAGGAATAATAGCAAATGACGCTGGTGCAGCCAATTTAATAATGGGATGGATATTACATAACAGATCTTTAAACTACTATTTTTGTTTATCAGGCCCAGCCGAAAAAATTTTTAGAGAAAAAAATTTATGTGATAGAGTAAACGATTTAGAAAAAGTTATTAAAGAATGCAATATAATAATTACAGGTACAAGCTTTGACAGTTTAATTGAACATAGAGCAAGATTAAAAGCAAAAAAATCTAAAATTTTAAATATTGCTGTAATTGATCATTGGGTTAATTATGAACTGAGATTCACAAGAAATAAAAAAGAAGTCTTACCTGATATTATTTGGGTATTTGATGAATTCGCTGAGAAAAAAGCAAAAAATTTATTTAAGAATATTGAAGTACAGAAAAAAGAAAATTATTACATTAAGGATCTTGTTCAAGACATTCATAAATTTAAAAAAACAAGTATCTCAAATAGAACTAAAATTTTATATGTTTTGGAACCTTTTAGAAAAACCTCCAAAATCGAGAATTATCTATATGAATATGAAGTTTTAGATTTTTTTATTAAAAAAACAAGAATGTTTAAATTTAAAAATCCTTTAGAAATCAGGCTTAGACTTCATCCTTCTGAAGAAAAGCACAAATATAATGATTGGATAAAGATGCAGAATAAAAATTACATCTCTGTAAGTTTTGAGAAAACCTTAGCACAAGATATTTCATGGGCTGATATTGTTGTTGGATATGATTCATATGCATTAGTAGTAGCAAATGCTGCCTCAAGAATATGTTTCTCATCAAAGCTTCCCAATGAAGAAAATTGTAAAATAATGATAAAGGATCTCCAATACATAAGAGATATAAACTAATTTTGAGAATGAAATACTGTTCAATTTGTTTACAACCTGATACAAGGCCAAATGGTTATCTAACTAAGAGGGGTATATGTCCTGCTTGTAATTACTTTAATGAATTAAAAAATGTTGATTGGGATGAAAGATATTATCAATTACAAGAATTAATAAAAAAATTCCCACGAAATAAAGGACAATACTTTGATTGCATTATAGGAGTAAGCGGAGGAAAAGATAGTACGAGACAAGCACTTTGGGTAAGAGATAAATTAAAATTAAACCCTTTATTAGTTTGTTTTTCTTATCCCCCAGAACAAGTAACTCAAAGAGGGGTTGATAACTTATCAAATCTCATTGAACTTGGTTTTGATACATTAGTTGTTAGTTCTGAACCCCAAACCTGGAAAAAGTCATTAAAGGCAGCATTTTTACAATTTACTAACTGGTGCAAAGCAAGTGAATTAGCTCTTATGGCCTCAGTCCCCAAAATAGCAATCAGATATAAAATCCCATTAATACTTTGGGGAGAAAATCCTGGATTACAGCTTGGGGATATGAAAACTTTAGGGAAATATGGATATGATGGGAATAATTTACGAAATTTGAATACACTTGCTGGTGGAGACGTTGATTGGCTTATTAAATCTGGCTTAACAAATGATAATTTAATTTCATTTTTATATCCTTCACCTTCGGAATTTGATGAATCGAATATTCAAATTGTTTATCTGGGATGGTTTTGGAAAGATTGGACAGGTATGAATAATGCAATGTATTCCCTGGTGAATGGGCTACAAGTTAGAAATGATACTGTCAAAAATACTGGTGATATTGCAGGAGTTAATGCCCTAGATGAAGACTGGGTAACTTTAAATCAAATGATTAAATATTATAAATATGGTTTCGGTAGAGTATCTGACCATATCAATGAGGCTATAAGATCAAAAATAATTACAAGAGAGGAAGGGATAGAACTAGTTGAGAAATATGACGGTTCTTGCGGTGATCAATATATCAAAAGCTTTTGCGATTACATCAATATTTCAATCAAAGAATTTTGGGCGAATGTCTATAATTCTGTAAATAAAGATTTATTTGAAATTGATTATTCAGGCAAAATTATTAAAAAATTTAAGGTAGGGAAAGGTTTAACATGAAAATTAAAATTGGCATAATCGATTACAATGTTGGTAATTGGGGTTCAATAAAAAATAGCTTAATAAAACTTGGATTTAGAACAACAATAAGTCAAAATATTGATGAATTAAAAGAAAGTGATTTATTAATCCTTCCAGGTGTTGGTGCATTTAAACCAGCTATAGCAGAAATTATAAAAAGTGGTTTAGACCAATTAATTTATGAAATGGCAAATAAAGATAAACCGATCATAGGAATATGCCTAGGAATGCAGCTTCTTGGTCGATCTTCCTTAGAAAATAACTTTACAAAAGGTTTAAATCTTATTCCAGAAGATGTTATTCCTATTGAAAAAAATTCTTGTCATATTGGTTGGAATAATTTAAAAATATCAAAGGGAAGCCAACCCCTTTTTAATCAATTCAATAATTTAGACTTTTACTTTAATCATTCATATGGATATCCTCCTAATTTATGTTTTTCAGTATATGAAACAACTTTTAAGCAAAAAGCATTTACTTCTGTTATTAAAAAAGGAAAAATTGTAGGACTTCAATTTCACCCAGAGAAAAGTCAGAAGCTAGGCCTGAAGTTTTTAAAAGAATTAATACTTCATCTTTGTTTAAATGATTAGAAAAAGAATAATTGGTGTTATTACTGTTTTGAATGGTTGGGCTGTTCAATCATTTGGTTATCAAAAATATTTACCATTAGGGAAACCAACAGTTTTAGCAAAAAATTTAGAAAATTGGGGAGCTGATGAAATATTTATAAACTCTATTGATCGCTCAAGAAAAAATCTAGGTCCAGATTTTGACTTATTAAATTTAATAAGCGATTTATCTTTATCAACTCCTTTAATTTATGGAGGTGGGATTTCATCCGTGAAAGAGGCAGAAAAATGCATCAAAGTGGGTTGCGAGAGAATTACAGTAGATTCACTTTTACATAATAATCCAGACTCAATAAAGGATATTTCTTATAAATTAGGAAGTCAGTCAATCATCGCAAGCATTCCTTTATTGGTTATTAATAATAAATTATTTTGGTTCAATTACCTAAAAAATAATTGCCAAGATGATTTCTCTAATATTAAAAAAATTGCAAGCCAAAATCTTATTTCTGAATTTTTATTAATAGATAAAAATAATGAAGGAAAAAGAAACTCCTTTGAAAATAAAATTCTTAATCTATTCCCTTTCAAAGACAAACCAGCAATCTTATTTGGAGGTTTAAGTGAAAAAGACCAAATCGCAAATTTTCTAAATAAGGATAGCGTTGCTGCTGTTGGAATTGGTAATTTTTTAAACTATAAAGAGCATATGATACAGTTTTATAAAGAATGTTTAGATAACCCAAATATTAGAATGCCTTATTTTGATTATGAACTCTATTAATTATTTAAAGTATAGGAGGATAATTAATCTTGGAAATCAAACAATGTAAAAGATGTTTATATAAAAGTAATCATCCTCTAGGCCTCACTATTGATAATGAAGGTATTTGTTCAGGATGCAGAATACATGAAGAAAAAGATATTCTAAATTGGAATGAAAGATGGGAAAAATTAAAAAGTATTATTAAACCTTACAAAAGTAAAATGAAATATAATTATGATTGCATTATTCCAGTATCAGGATGCAATGACTCTTACTATATAGTTCATCTAGCAAAATATAAATTGGGTTTGAATCCCTTATTGGTCTCCTATAATAAATACTTCAATACACCATTAGGAATAAATAACCTATCAAATTTAAGAATAAAATTTAACTGCGATATAGTTATCCAAAACGTAAATCCTCTATCGGTAAAGAAAATCACCAAGGAGACCTTAAGAAGAATTGGCAATATTTATTGGCCATGCTTAGCTGGTCAAAGTGTTTTTCCAGTCCAAATTGCACTTAAATATAAAGTACCTCTTATTATCTGGGGAAGTCACCAAGGGGTTGAGCAAGTGGGAATGTTTTCTCATACTCATGAAGTAGAAATGACTCGACGTTATAGAAAAGATCATGATTTAATGGGAATTGAAGCAGACAATTTACTTAATATTGAAAATACCCTATCAGAAGAAGATATTTGGCAATATAGATATCCTTCAGACTATGAAATTAATAGTATTGGAATAAGAGGAATATATTTAGGAAACTACGTGCGTTGGGATCCAAAAGCGCAGCATGAAGAGATGATAAAGATTTACCAATATAAAACTTCAAGTTTTCAAAGAACCTTTGATTGTTATGACTATACTGATTGCTATAACTATATGGATATTCATGATTTATTAAAATTTTTCAAGCATGGATATTCGAAAGTTACTGACCATGCATGTAGAGAAATAAGATTTGGTCGAATAACTAGAAATCAAGCAATTCAGCTTGTAAATTATCACCAATTCAAAGGACTTAAATACAAAAAGCTATTTGCAGAATGGCTAAATATACCAGATGATTCCTTAACATTTTTATTGGATCAATTTAGAAATAAAATTTATTGGGAAGAGATTGAAATTGGCAAGTGGAAATTCAAAGATTCAAAAATTGAAGATGATACAAATCAAAATCAAAAAATGATTCTTAATGAAAAAGCAAAGTTTTTAGAAAATAATAATCTTGATATGGAAAAGAAATCAAAATATATAATTTTTGGCAAAGGATATCCTTGAATATAAATTATTTACAAAATTAATGTTAATATTAAAAAAAAAATTATGAACGAACAAGAGTTATTCTGGAAAAATATTTATGGTAAAAATTACATAACTAAAAACTATAATTTTGATGATGATAAAGGTTCTAAAGTTTGGAAAAAAATACTAGCAAATTGTAATACTGAGAATTTTAAAGTTCTTGAATGCGGTTGTAATATAGGAAGAAATATTAGACAAATTAAAAAAGCTTATCCCGATTTTTCCACTTCAGTAATAGAGATTAATAGAGAAGCATTGGAGATTTGTAAATCATCTAATCAAATTGACAAAGCATTCTGTGGATCAATATCAGAATGTGATTTCAAACCTAAACAATTTGATTTGGTTTTTACAATGGGTGTTTTAATTCATACTGCGCCAGAAAATCTTTTGGATGTAATGTCCAAGATGAGAAATTGGTCTAAAAGATATATACTTTTCGGAGAGTATTTCAACACAACGCCAGTTTCAATTGAATATCAAGGCAAGAAAAACCAACTATTTAAAAGAGATTTTGGTAAATATTTTTTAGAAAATTTTCAAGCAAAATGTATAGATTATGGTTTTCTTTGGAGATATGAATATGAAGATGCAGGTTTTGACGATTGTACCTGGTGGTTATTTGATATTCAATGATAAATAGTATTTCTATTAAATTATTTTATATCGAAAATTCTTCAAATATTCTTCTGACAGATTATTAATATTTAGAAATATACCGAAAATTATTTTGTTGATAAGCTAAATGAGTTAAATATATTCTTATTTAATTCAAATTTTAAAAACAAATTTTGCTAATAAATTAATAGAATTAAATGACCGTAAAAAATTATTTAAATATAATTCTTATATTTCTAGTTATATTTCAATAAAGAGAATTTTTATAGACATCTTCTAAATTTGAAAATTATGTATTTATTTATTAGGATATAAAAATTAATTTTTATTATAAATTAATGGAACATAATAAGATAAATACTTTACTAATAGGATTAGGACAAATTGGCTTTAATTATGATTTTTCAATAAAGTATGAAATAGACAAACCAGAATCTTCTGCAAAAATAATTACGCATGCTCGTTCAGTAGTTTGTCATCCTGACTTTAATTTAGTAGCTGGAATTGATAACAATAAAGATGCATGCAAAAAATTTAATTTCATATACGAGAATCCAACATATTGCGATATTGACTCTTTTCTAGTTAACGAAAAAAATAACATTGATTTGGTAATTATTGCTGTAAATCCTCAAAATCAACCAAAATTAATTGAAGAAGTAATTAATAAAATTAATTTGAAGGTTTTATTAATAGAAAAACCAATTGCAATATCAATGCAAGAATCAATAAAGGTAGAATTATTATGTAAGAGTAAGCCTAATCTAATTGTTTGTATTAATTATGGGAGAAGATATTCACCTTTAATTCAAAATTGGTCAGAAATAATTTCTTCGGGTAAAATAGGAGAATTTTTATATGGAAATATAATCTATGGCAAAGGCATAATTTCTAATGGTTCACATTTTTTGAATCTTGCTCAAAGTTGGATACAAAATCTTGAATATTTTAAAACCTTTGACAAAGGTAAAAAAATAAACGATTTCGATAGAGAGATGAGCTTTCTTTTGAGATGTAAAAAAAATAACTCTTTTCTAGGCTTGCATTCAATAGGAAAAAATAAATTAAGAGCGGGAGAGATTGACCTTTGGTTTGAAGGAGGACGTTTATGCCTGATAAATAACGGCAAATCATTGTATTTTTGGCCAAGATTAAATACAAATTCACCGATGGAAACTTATGATTCATTAACAGAAATTCCTCAAATTTATTCAACTAAGAATGAAAAAAGTCAGTATTTTGTAATTGATTCTATAAAAAATATATTTATGAATAATGATAAAATTAATGTACCTTGCACATTAAATGATGGATTAGAGACTATGTCACTAATAAATAACGCTTTAAAATCACAAAATTAAAAATGATAAAAAAGGAAGAATTAGCAATAAACGGTGGTGATCCTGTAATCAAAAAAAATTTCCCTCCATACAACACAATAGGAGAAGAAGAAAAATCTGCTGCCCTTAAAGTTTTAGATTCTGGAGTTTTATCTGGGTTTGTAGGGGCTTCTGGAAATGGTTTTAATGGAGGGCAAGAAATACAAAATTTAGAAAAAGAAGTTTCTAATTATTTCAATGTTAAACATTGTATTGCGTTAAACTCATGGACCTCTGGATTGATTGCTGCTGTTGGGGCTATTGATATAGAACCAGGTGATGAAATAATAGTAACTCCATGGACTATGGTTGCAACGGCAACAGCAATTCTTCACTGGAATGCTATTCCTGTATTTGTAGACATTGATCAATTTACTTTTAATATAAATCCACAAAAAATAGAAAAAGCGATCACATCAAAAACCAAAGCTATTTTGTATGCTGATATTTTTGGGCAAAGTGGTGATATAGATAAGATTATGAATATAGCCCAGAAAAATAATCTTAAGGTTATTTCTGATACGGCTCAATCGCCCGGAGCTCTTTACAAAGGAAAATTTGCAGGAACACTAGCTGATATTGGAGGTTTCAGCTTAAATTATCACAAACATATTCATTGCGGTGAAGGAGGGCTTGTGGTTACTAATAGTGATTATTTAGCCTATAGGGTGAAATTAATAAGGAATCACGGAGAAGCTGTTATAAAAACTAATAAAGCTAAAGATCTAGCAAATATAATTGGACATAACTTTAGACTTGGAGAAATAGAAGCTGCAATTGCAAGACAACAATTAAAAAAACTCAAGCAATTTATTTCAACTAGACAAAAAGCAGCAGAAAGACTTAGAGAGGGATTAAAAGGTTTAAATGGTTTAAAATTACCATTCATACCAAATAATTACACTCATGTTTATTATGTTTTTGGGATAATACTCAGTAGTAAATCAATATCAAAAAGAAGGAACTTAATTGCTAATGCCCTTAAAGCTGAAGGTGTCCCAGCTTTAGGCATTGGTTATCAAAATATTCATTTGAATCCAATCTTTATTAATAGAATTGCTTATGGAACTAAATCATTCCCTTGGATAGGTCTGAATCGGGGGGATAGCGAAGTTAATTACCATAATGGATTATGCCCAGTTGCAGAGAAATTGCATAATGAAACTTTTTTAGGTATCGGTTTGTGTCACCACTCATATACAGATAAAGAAATTGATTTAATTATTGAATGCTTCCATAAAGTTTGGTCTGGTTTAAATTTATAGTTGTTAAATAATTAAACTCAATAAATTATTAGATACTTCTCAATAAATATAAAGTGGTATTTATATTTTAAAGTTGAATTTAAGTTTATTAAATTGTAAAATAATCAATAATAATTTTATTAAAAGCATTTAAAATAAAACTTTAGTTATATTATGAGTAATCTAGATCGATACAAGAAAGTATTTATTGAATC
>CEPA01136680.1_pt1 | contig 14733 bp, 16 predicted proteins | sample 356241 | NCBI WGS metagenome assembly CEPA01 (sample SAMEA2620542, study PRJEB7988) | marine metagenome | biome: marine biome (ENVO:00000447); feature: surface water layer (ENVO:00002042); material: "saline water (ENVO:00002010), including plankton (ENVO:xxxxxxxx)" | depth 5 m
AGTGTGGCGGAATTGGTAGACGCGCCGGACTTAAAAACTAACCAAATTAAAGATACACTAGCGTACAGCACATATTAGCGATTGGTCAAAAGCCAGTCGCTTTCTTAATTTATAACCTATCCACTAAAGGATAAATATCCACAACATAATCTAACGCGATCCACACATGCCTTTACTTGTTGAAATAGAGAAACAGGAGACATTAGAACGTAATCAAATAAGGGGCGGATTAGAGAAACTAAGGAAGGATACACTTAACTTAGAACAAAGAGACTACGCATCTGCAACCGTATATGGTTCTGCGTCTATAGCTACGTTGTTACCAACACTTGTTAAATATTTAAGAGAGAAAAAAGAGGAAAGAGTTGAAGCTATAAAAACTAAGGGCGTTGGTAGTCAATTAGCACTGATGCCATACCTATTTGCTTTAGATACTGAAGCTCAAGCTGTTATTACAGCTAAGTTAGTCTTTGACAAAGTATTTTCTCCACGTAAACAAAATCAATTAGTAATAAAAATAGTTGAATCTATTGCTTCTGCACTCGAAGCTGAATGTCAAATGCAGTATTACGAATCAGTTGCTCCAGCATTATTCAACACACTTAAGGACAATTACTGGCATCAAGCCAAAGGCACTGACTACAAACGTAAGTCAATGCAGACAATCATGAACAAAACAGATGTCGAGCCATGGATACCTTGGAACGGCATACGTAAAGTACAGCTTGGTGGCTTTATGCTTGAAGCAATTGCCCATTCATCAGGTTGGTTTACTAATGTTGAACAACGTATTGGTAGAAAATCTAAAACATATGTAACTACTACAGATGTATTTAATAAGCATAAAGATGAAATAGTTAGACTTACTGAATTGTTTAGTCCTTTGGCTAAACCAATGTATATTGAACCTCGTGATTGGAGTACTACAAACGACGGTGGTTACTATTTAAATCAGCTAACTAATTGTCATGAAATGGTTAGAAGGGGTGAACCGTTACCTATACAGGGGAAAACTACCTATGCCTTCTTAAACAAAATACAGAAGGTTAAATATAAACTTAATGACTTTATAGTTAACGTAGCTAAATCGTTAGAAGAAAAAGAAATAGAAGTAGGAAAGTTTCGTCCTGTTATTAATCATCCAATCCCTCCTAAGCCAGTAGATATAGATACTAATAAGGAAGCTAGGAAGGAGTGGAGAAAAGCTAAAGCTGTAGTACATAACAAGAACGCTAACGAGTGGAGAATATCTTGCCGAACAAGGATGACCATGAATTGTGTCAGAGAATTTGAAGGCAAAGATTTTTATATACCTTGGTCATTTGACTACAGAGGAAGAGCATACCCAATACCATCATTCTTAACACCACAAGACACAGACTTTGGTAAAAGTTTACTTAGGTTTAGTGAGGAGTCAAAGATAACTGAGGAGGGTATAAGATGGTTAGCTTTCCAAGTAGCTACTACTTATGGTCTTGATAAAGCGACCATGGAGGAGCGATTAGCTTGGGTAGATAAACCAGAAAATAAAGAATTAATTATACGAGTGGCTACAAGTCCTCTAAATAATATTGGAGATTGGGAAGCAGCTGATGAACCGTTTCAGTTTCTTGCTGCTTGTCATGAGTACTATTTAGTGGTCATAGCTGGTAAGAAAACTACTGGTTTACCCGTGGCAACCGATGCAACATGCTCAGGTCTACAGATCTTGGCTGGTCTAGCTCGCGATAAGTCCACAGCATGCTTGGTTAATGTAATGCCAAGTGATAAACCTCAAGATGCGTATCAAGTAATAGCAGATAAGAGTATTAACAATATACCTAAAAGGTTACGACCTTACTGGGATAGAAAGAAAACTAAAAGATGTGTTATGACCATACCTTATAACGCTAAACCTTTTAGCAATAGACAATACATACGAGATGCTTTTAAAGACGTAGATATAGAGGTACAAAAAGAAGAACTAACACAAATAGTTCAAGCGGTCAGGGATGCTATGGAAATGGTAGTTCCCGGACCGATGAAAGTTATGCGTTGGATAGAAAAAGAAGTATCCAAGGTCATAAAGAATGGAGCTAATCATTTAATATGGGTCACTCCTTCTGGTTTCAGAGTTACACAAAAGCTGATGAAACAAGACTGGAAGAGAGTAGAACTACAGTTATTTGGTACGACTAATTTAAGAGTAGGTACAGACAAAGACAAGGAAGTTGATTTACTACACCACAAAAATGCTACTGCCCCTAACCTTATCCACTCATTAGACGCTTCATTATTACATTTAAGTGCAACTAAATTTGATGCACCAATAAGCCTTATACATGATTCTGTCTTGTGTAGAGCTACAGATATGACGTACCTTTCTACATTGGTACGAGAGACATACATGCACCTGTTCGCAGAGCATGATTTTTTAAAAGACTTTGCCCAAGCTATTGGAGCTGAGTCTGAACCACCGATCATCGGAGATTTACAACCCTCCGAAGTGATTGAATCCACTTATTTCTTTTGTTAATGAGAAACATACACGTAACACCCAAGCCTGTAACTCTTAGTGGTTATCAGGCTGTGTTGAAGCCAAGTCAATTTGGCTATTCATTGAAGGCTATTGTCGACGATGACATGGTTAAAAAACTTGAAGCAGAGCGAGAGGACTGCCTTAAATGGGCAGAAGCCAAGCTAAAGAATCCAAAGAGAGCTACATTAAAGCCTACTCCTTGGGAAGAAGTATCTGACGGTCAATATATAGTTAAATTTTCTTGGTCTGAAGATAAGAAACCACCAGTAGTTGATAGTGAAGGAACACCCATAACAAGTACAGAGGTTCCAGTATATGAAGGGTCCAAGGTTAAAATTGGTTTTCATCAAAAGCCTTATATACTTCGTGATGGCGTCACCTACGGTACTTCTCTTAAGTTATCGGGCATACAAATTATCTCAGTCCAGTCCGGAGCTGGTGTCGATACTGGTGACTTGGATGAAGAAGGTGTAGCTGAATTGTTTGGTAAGACACAAGGATTTAAAGCAGACGACCCTAACGTAACTCCAGCTACAGAAGAGGTTACACCTGACGACGACTTTTAATGTTTAAGTCAGGATTAGAGGAGAAAGTCTCTGATCTTTTATGTGAATTAGGTGTGGACTATGAGTACGAAGGGACAAGTTTTCCTTACACAATTACTCATAAATACACACCTGATTTTGTCTTACCATCAGGCATATGCCTAGAAACCAAGGGCTTTTGGAGACCTGAAGATAGACGCAAAATTAAACAGGTTATAAATGATAATCCTGAAATAGATTTAAGGATGATCTTCCAAGACCCTTATAAAAAAATTAGTAAAAAATCAAAGACAACCTATGCAAAATGGTGTCAGAGATATGGAATTAAATGGTGTGCATTTCATGCCATACCAATTGATTGGCTTACATGACAGAAAGCGAATTTATTAGACACGAACCATGTCCAGACTGTGGCTCATCCGATGCTTTAGCTATATACACGGATGGTCACACCTTTTGTTTTAGTTGTCAGACTAGAACAGCTGGATCTGGTGACCAACACACTCATCAAATGCAAGAAAATGTCAGTTTTAAAGGATCAGCCCAAAGGCTGCAAAAAAGAAAACTTAGTGAAAAGACATGCCAGCTCTACAAAATCTATAGAGACGAGGCACAGTTACGCTTCCCTTATTTCGATGGCTCTGGACGCATTAAAGGATTCAAAACCAAAACAAAACTAAAAGAATTTAAATATGAAGGAGTTTCCACTGACACCCTATTTGGTCAGCACCTCTTTCCTAATTCTGGTAAACGTATTGTTATTACTGAAGGTGAATTAGATGCTGCCAGTTGTTATGAAGCAATGGAAGGCTGGCCGATGGTCTCTCTTCCTCATGGTGCTGCATCAGCCAAAAAGGACATCCAAAAACAAATACCCCTACTTCAGGGCTATAAAGAGATCGTTTTATTTTTTGATAAAGACGAAGCGGGACGAAGAGCGACGGAACAAGTGGCTGCTATCTTACCGCATGGGACAGTTAAAATTGCTAATTTGGCGGACCCTTACAAGGATGCCAGTGATGCTTTACAGGCTGGTGATAAAAGTGCTATTTGCCGTGCTATATGGGACGCGAAACCTTATCAACCTGATGGCATCGTGGATGGGAAATCGTTATTAGATGCTGTAACAACCCCATCTCCTCCCTGTGATCACAAATACAAATGGGCTGGATTACAAGAAAAAACTCACGGTATAAGATATGGTGAGCTAACTACAATTACAGCTGGAACTGGTCAAGGGAAAAGTACTTTCTGTAGGCAATTAGCTACAGAATTATTAGAAGAAGGAGTCAAGGTAGGTTACATCGCATTAGAAGAATCTAACAGGCGAACAGCATTAGGACTTATGTCTGTAGCTGTGGGACAAGCCCTGCATCTTGGCGAACACGATTATGAAACACTCAAAAATGCCTACGATTCCACTATCAATGGTTGGCAACTTTATTTATACGACCATTTTGGTAGCTTATCTTCGGATATTATCTACAGTCGAATTGAATATATGGCACTCGGGTTGGATATAAAAGTTATATTTTTAGACCACCTATCCATATTGTTATCCGGTTTAGACGGAGACGAACGACGAATGATAGACCAGACAATGACTAACTTAAGAAGTTTAGTTGAACGTACTGGTATTACATTATTTTTAGTCTCACATTTGAGACGAACTCAGACCGATAAAGACCATACTGATGGTGCAAAAGTTAGTCTGGGACAATTACGCGGAAGCCAAGCCATAAGCCAATTGTCAGATACTGTACTTGCTCTAGAAAGAGATCAACAAGCTGGTAATGATACATCTACTTTAAGAGTATTAAAAAATAGATACAGCGGTGAAACAGGCGTGGCAGCTGCGTTGAAATACGATAAACAAACATGTAGATTCAATGAAACTACGGACCCAATTTTCAGTCCCACAACAGATTTCTGAGACTGAATTAAAAAAACCAAACCCACCTACAAAAGAAGCAAAGAAAAAAGCAAAGTTCGTGGATAAGACTTATGCCGGAAAAACAAATGCTGGTGTTTGATTGCGAAACAAACGGATTATTACATGACCTTTCTGAGATACATTGCATTGCCATCTTCGATTCCCAAAAAGAAGAAACCTTCGTATTTAATAATCAAGGTAGTGACTGCTACCCGATCACGGAGGGTTTGCATTGGCTTTCCAATGCTGACCTTATTGTCGGTCATAATATTTTGGGCTTTGACATACCTGCTTTTCGGAAAACTTATTCTTGGTTTAATACTAATGCTGACATTATTGACACTTTGGTCTTATCTCGCTTATATCACCCAAACATGATGGAGATAGATAAGAAAAGAAACGTACCAAGAATGCCATTACAGTTATATGGCAGACATTCGTTAGAAGCTTATGGATATCGGTTAGGTGAATATAAAGGAGAATTTGGTAAAACTACTGACTGGCAAAACTGGTCACAAGAAATGCAAGATTATTGTGTACAAGACGTACACGTCACAACAAAATTATGCGAGCACTTCCGCCCTTACCTAAATGGCTCGCGTTAGAACACCGAGTCGCTGAAATACTTACAGAACAAGAAATACATGGATGGTACTTTGATGAACAGAAAAGTCAGCAACTTGAATCACATCTCCGAAGAGAGATGGAAGACACTGTTGAAATACTTCGAGGACAATTCCCTTTCGTTGGAGGAAAGATGTTCACTCCTAAACGAAATAACTCATCCACAGGATACATCGAAGGAGCTGAATCACAAAGAATAGTTGAATTTAACCCAACATCACGAGACCATATTGCATGGATAATACAGATTCGTCTGAAGATTACGTTGACCCAGACTACTACGACTGGCAAACCAATTATCGACGAGATTACATTGAAGGAGATCAATCATCCCTTCTGCAAATTATGTGCGAAAGCTTTGGATCTGAAGAAGAAGCTAGGAATGATATCGCAAGGCGTGAACGCTTGGCAAAAGTTATGTACGACTAACAGTCGAATACATCACCATTGCTCAGTAAATACTAATACTTTTAGAGCAAGCCATCGTAAGCCAAATTTAGCCCAAGTTCCAGCTGACGCACAGTTTAGAGAACTATTTAAAGCTAGTCCAAACAAAGTTATGGTAGGAGCCGATTTAAGCGGTATCGAACTACGCATGCTTGCCCATTACTTAGGACGATATGACGGAGGTCGATATGCCGACATATTACTGAACGATGATATACATCAAGTTAACGCTGACAAAATAGGGATCACCCGTCGACAAGTAAAGACTGTAACTTATGCCTTTCTTTACGGGGCGGGAAACCTCAAACTAGGACTGAGTTATGATAACTCTTTACAACCCAAGGAAGCCAGTAAAAAAGGATCCGAGATTAGAAAGGCTTACGTATCTGCAATCGATGGACTCGCCGACTTATTGGCAGCGGTTGCAAATAAGGCTGCTAATGGTTACCTCATGGCATGTGACGGACGAAGGGTGCTGGTCGATAGCCCACACAAAGGATTAAATTATTTACTTCAATGTGGTGCTGGCATCGTTGCAAAACGATGGATGGTTATAGCTGATGACAACCTCAAACACGATGTCCACACTCATCAACTAGCTTTCGTACATGACGAACTGCAATACGAAACTTTACCCGAATATGCTGAAGAAATTATGAGCGTATTGGAAATATCAGCAAAATTAGCAGGGGAATATTACAACCTAAGATGTCCAATCGCGGCAGAATCAAAAACTGGAAAAAATTGGGCAGAAGTACATTAATTTATGAAATTATTAATAGATTGCGATTTTATTGTCTATAAATGTTGTGCAGCGGCAGAAACTGAAATGGATTTTGGAGATGACGTTATATTAGTCACTTCTAAATTTAGTGAAGCTTATAAATGCGTACAACGTGATATAGAAAAGATAAAACGTGAATTTCCTTTTTATGAAGAGATAATTCTATTTTTTACAAGCCCTAATAATTTTAGGAAAAAAATTTTGCCGGAATACAAAGGGCATAGAAATAGAAAAAAGCCCTGTGGATTTAAAAGGGTAATTAATCAACTCAAAAAAGATTACAAAGTTATTGTGAAGGATACTTTAGAAGCTGACGATACTATGGGTATCTATGCAACTAAGTACCCGGGAAATATTATTGTCTCACCAGACAAAGATATGAAACAGATTCCCGGGAAACTATATAACTTTGATGAAACAATAGACATCACACCAGAAGAGGGTGCTAGATGGCATTTAATACAGTCGATGGCTGGTGATAACACTGATGGTTACTCAGGTGTCCCCGGTATTGGAATTAAACGTGCTGAAAAAATATTTTCTGAGAAAGGTTATACATGGCAAGCCGTGGTTGAAACTTTTGAAGAGAAAGGCATGACTGAAGCTGACGCATTAACAAATGCAAGGCTCGCTCGAATATTAACTATCAATGATTATGACGAAGCAAAGAAAGAACCAATCCTATGGACCGCCCCCACCAATTACCAAGTTAACGACTGAACAAGACTTCAGATTAAGAGCTATTGAATTAGCTATTAAAAGTCCTGAAGCAACTAAGGAAGATATCATTACTGTCTTCCTTGCTTTACAAAAGCAAAGTTTTATACTCGCAAACTGTTTAGAAAATTTAATAACGAAATGGCCGAAACCACCAACGACCACGGACCGTCATACTACCGACGAGGTTCCATTGATGTTTGGGATTTTATTAGAGCGCAAGGATTAGGTTTTCATTTGGGAAACGTAATTAAGTATGTATGCAGAGCCGGATATAAAGATAACGATATAGAAGATTTAAAAAAAGCTGTCCACTATTTACAGAACGAAATTGAATACCGAACCAAACATCATAGCTAGGACCGGCAGGGTCCAGCAATGGATTGACAATCCAGACTCACGTCTACCCGTATCTTGCACCGTCTTCGTTGTTGAAGACTCAATGGAGGGACCAAATGGAATCGAAGCATCATGGAGATTTGTATCACACGCTCTCAGATATGGAGCGGGTGTCGCAGTCCACTTGTCGAAACTACGACCAGCGGGAACGACTACTAATAAAGGACCTGACACGCTTGTTGCAAGCGGTCCGGTGTCCTTCGCAAAAATTTACTCAACATTAAATGAAATTCTTAGGAGGGGTGGCACGTACAGGAATGGGGCGTGTGTTATTCATCTCGATATTACACATTCCGATATTCTTGATTTCGTGCAGTGTCCGAGACAAGAACTCCCATGGGTTAAAAGATGTATTGACCTCACCCCAGACCAATGGACTAATACAGAATCTGGAACAAAAGAAGCAATCCTACGAGGAATTGCAAAGGGAGATATTTGGCTCAACAAAATAAAACATGACGAAAATGGAAAACGAATCTACTCCAACGTCTGTCTTGAGGTTTACTTGCCCTCACGAGGAACGTGCCTCTTACAGCACCTTAATTTGTCTGCCTGTCGTATCGGCGACTTACGATCAGGTTTCCGTGAAGGCATGTCCTCGCTGTGTGAGTTACATGGTGGGACAGGGGTTGGAGAATCTGGAGAATATCTTACGCCAGATATCGACAGGCAAGTCGGTTTCGGACTCTTAGGTCTAGCCAACTTCCTATCAAATAATAATATTACTTATGCCGAGTTTGGTAAGGCTCTTGAAGCAACTAATAATGCTGAACCTTACGAAGATAGAGCGGGGTTAGCTGCTCGTGAACTATATCTTGGCATACAAGAAGCAGCTAACATAGCACGAAAGAACAACATGCAAAGAGCATTTGCCATAGCACCTACAGCTAGTTGTTCTTATAGAAGTAGAGACCTAAAAGGTTTTACTGCAACACCAGAAATTGCACCACCAATCAGTCGAGTAGTTGACAGAGATTCAGGTGAATTTGGGGTGACACAAGTAGATTATGGCAACGTTGAGATCGCATCTGAAGTTGGATGGGAGAATTATAAAAAGGTAGCTGATCAAATAATGATCATGCTTAACAGAACTGGATTGCTTCATGGCTATAGCTTCAATTCTTGGAGCGACATGGTGACTTACGATGAAGCTTTTATCGAAGAGTGGCTAAAAAGTCCACAGACTTCTCTCTATTACTCTCTGCAAGTAATGGGAAACACTCAAGATAAGTCTGATGCTTACGCAGCGTTAGATCAATCCGATGTTGACGATTATTTGGCAGAGTTAATGAGCAAAAATCCTGATGAAATAGCTTGTGACTGTCAACAATGAACCCCTACGAAAAATTACTAAACAGAAAAAGAAAATGGACACCTGTCCAAACCACTAAAGGAAAGATAAAAGATGGCGCAGAAGAAGCGGTGTACCGTGCTCTCGCTGTACGCAACATGGAATGTCCAGTTGGCGCGTTTGTATCTGATTCACTCTCTGAGATTCCTGAGAAAAGTAGAAAACTTTTGGAATCAAACATAAAAGATGAAGACAACCATGACTTAGCACTTGGATATATCGCTAACGCAATAGGCGTAGATGATGAAGCTGAAGCCGAGGCATTACGCCTACGTGACGCATGGATAGCACATCCAGATCACACAATATTAAAAGCCTTAGTAATTGAAAGAGCAATATTCTTTGTGATATTGCCTTTCTTTAGGTTTAATGGTGATGCTGGTTTACGTACTGTAAGTGCTGATATATCTAGAGATGAGCAAATACACGTTGCTACTAATAGTCTTGTCTGTGCAGAGCTTGGTCTTAAACCTAGCCAGTCATTAGACAAGTTAAGGAGAGCCACTATTAATTGGATCATGCAACCACTATCAGCCAATGCCGATAAATATTTGGACAAAAAATTTTGGCTGGATGCGAGTGATCGACTTATGTATGAGGGCAAAGCTCCACAATTAACCGAAACTAAGGCAGCTAGAATGCCTGCTTTTTTTGAACATGCAAACACCAACCTCCCCCAATATTCTTGAGCCAATACTTGGACCCACCCTCCCGTTTGTGCTCGAGGAACTTGAAGAAAATTTTCCTCAAGTAAACCCACATCCTAAAGAAGAGATAGGATCAATCATGTATAAAGCTGGTCAGAGATCAGTAGTTGAATGGATAAGAAAAAGGATAGATGAATAATGATAGCGTTTCCACTCGCTCCAGAAGAAATACCAAGAGTATGGAATAAAGTAAAACCTTTAATTGATAAAGCTTTAGTTCATAATTATGGTGAACAAAATTCTCTAGATATACTTGAAAAATTATTTAAAAAAGAAGTAATATTATTTATTGGAGTTGAAGCTGATGAAATTATGTCAGCTTTAATAGGAGAAGTTTTAATACATCCACGAAAAAAAGTATTTCACATCACAACATGGTCTACAAAAACAGGTCATGACTATGATCAATGGATGCAATTGTTTGATGTAGTTGAAGATTTTGCAAGAGGTCAAAGCTGCACAACTATTTCAGCATGGACTAGAAAAGGTCTTGCAAAAAAATTAAATTGGACCAACGAATACTCAGTTGTAACTAAAGATTTATAGGAGGTAATTATGAGTAGTGGTGGCGGTAAACAAACCAAATATGATGATGCTTGGATTAGTCAAAAACATGATGAGTTTCAAACACACATAGATAATTTAGGTCAATATAACGAACACAGATACCAAGAACATCTTAACCAACAGGCATACCTTGATGCTCTAGGAAAAATAAATGAAACTCAGACTGCGCAGATAGGAACTTTATCTGAGTATGACAAAATGACTGCGGGTATTAATGAAACGCAGTCTACGCAGATAGGAGATTTATTTAAATTTAAAACTGACTACGAAAAAAAATTTGCTGATTTAGAAAAACTCTATGGTAGTGGTACTAGTACAGGACCTACAATTGGAGATGTTACTAACTTAGAAGATAGAATTGAGGCAATACAAAAGCAATACGAAGGTTTAAATATAGATACGCAGTTAGAATCACTTGCGTCTTCTTTAAGAGGTGAGTTTAAAACTAATATTGAAAATTTAGATATTAATCCAACACAAACAGTAGATTTAGCACAGCTACGTAATGATTTAATCACAGAATATCCTGAATTATTTGAAAATGATTTTGATACATCTCAATTTGATGCAGATATTAAAGACTTAGATAGTAGGTTAGCTTCTTTTGAAGGTTTTAAAGCACAATCAGCATCTAATCTTGATGATGTTGAAGAAGCATTAAGAGGAGAGATTGGTAGTCTTAATCAAAGCCTTACAGCTGGTTTAGGAACATTAAGATCTGAAGCTGGAACTGCATTAGATACTGTATATAAAACAAGAGATCAAGCTTTAGCTGGATTGTCTGGTGCTTTTGGTCAACAATTACGAGCACAAGAAGCTTCTCTTGGTAAAAGAATTGATGAGACAGGAAAAGATATTGATCAAAGAATAGCTGAACTTGGCTCAATGATGAATTACAGAATGCTTGGTGACAGTGCTGGCGGAGTAAAGATGAGAAGATCTAAAGCTTATAAGTCTGGTGCTGTACAAACTGGTACAGGTCAGCTAGGTCGTACCATGAAATTAAAAACACTTAATATATAATTATGACTGCGAAAGCTAGATACGATGCACTTTCTAGTGACAGATCACAGTTCTTAAACATAGCTGAACAAGCAACCAAGCTTACACTTCCATATTTAATAAGAGGTGAAGAGGACCACAATGGAGGAGCAAGAAATCTTATAACTCCATGGCAATCAGTTGGTGCAAAAGGGGTAGTCACACTGGCATCAAAATTAATGCTTGCTTTGTTACCTCCATCAACAAGCTTTTTTAAATTACAGTTAGATGAAAATGCTCTGCAAGGTTCAATACCTCCAGAGATGAGATCAGAATTAGATTTATCTTTTGCCAAAATTGAAAGAACTATTCTTGAGGCTATTGCTGCTTCAAGTGATCGTGTAATTATTCATCAAGCTTTAAAACATCTAATTGTTGCCGGTAATGTTCTGGTATTTATGGGTGAGTCTGGATTAAAGATGTTCCCATTAAATAGATATGCTATTGAACGAGATGGTAATGGTAATGTTATAGAAATTGTCACTAAAGAAAGAATAAATAAATCTCTTTTGGAAGATATCGTTCCAGAAGATTTTAAAATACTTGAAGAACAAGATGTCACCGAAGATGGTGAATACGTAGATCGTCAAGAAGTAGATATTTACACACACTGTGTACGTGTAGGTAATAGATACGAATGGCATCAAGAAGTATATGATCAAGTCATCCCTGCTTCAAAAGGAAAAGCACCAGCTAACGCTACTCCATGGCTACCACTAAGGTTTAACACAGTGGATGGTGAAGCGTATGGTAGAGGAAGAGTTGAAGAGTTTATGGGAGATTTAAAATCTCTCGAAGCATTAATGCAAGCTCTTGTTGAAGGTAGTGCTAGTGCAGCAAAGGTTGTATTTACAGTCAGCCCAAGCTCAACTACAAAACCACAGACCCTAGCTCAAGCCGGTAATGGTGCAATTATTCAGGGAAGACCTGATGACATAGGTGTTGTAAACGTAGGCAAAACAGCTGACTTTAGAACTGCATTTGAAATGGCTATGCAATTAGAGAAACGTCTAGGAGATGCTTTCTTAATTCTGAATGTCAGACAGTCTGAAAGAACTACAGCTGAAGAAGTACGTATGACACAGATGGAATTAGATCAACAGCTCGGTGGATTGTATTCACTGTTAACTATTGATTTCTTAGTTCCATACCTATCAAGAAAATTAATGGTATTTCAGAAATCTGGAGAGATACCACAGATACCCGGAGATATGGTCAGACCTACAATCGTAGCCGGCGTCAATGCACTTGGACGTGGACAGGATAGAGAAAGTCTTATTCAGTTTATGACAACTATTGCACAGGCAATGGGTCCAGAAGCAATGATGCAATACATAAACCCAGAAGAAGCTATTAAACGTTTAGCAGCGTCCCAAGGAATTGATGTATTAAATCTCGTACGAGGTATGCAAGAGGTAGAACAAGACAGGCAAAGAGCAGAAGGACAAGCGATGAACATGAAACGTGAAGAGTTACAAGTTCAAGCAATGAAATCTCCTTTAGCTGATCCAACTAAAAACCCTGCATTAGCACAACAGTTAGCTGAAGGTGGCGGAGGTTCTCCACAACCTATGGCGGCAGATATACCAACAAATCAAGCACCCGAATATAGTTAAACATGTCTGAGACATTAACAATGGATGAAGTTCAAGCGGATCAGCCTGAATTAACTCCAGAAGAACAAGACTCTCTCCAAGTTGGAGAAGCAATGGAAAGTCAGCAAGAACAATTATTAGCTGGCAAATATAAAAATGCTGAGGAGCTAGAAAAAGCTCACTTAGAATTACAAAAGAAATTAGGTGAACGTGCAGAACCACAAGAACCTGTAGCAGAAGAACCTAAAGCAGAAGAACCTGTAGAAGAGGAACCTAAAGCAGAAGATACTAAAGAGGACAAACCTGAACCCAAAGTATTAGATGAACTATGGAACCAAAGAGAAAAAGGTTTTAGTGATGAAGCTTTACAGAAACTAGCTAAAACAAATCCCGGAGAACTAGCTAAAGAATATTTAAGATACAGAGAATCACAGCAACCAAAAGGTTTGTCTGATAAAGATGTCAACGATCTTAAAAACATAGCTGGCGGTCCAGAGAAGTATGACCAATTAGTTGAGTGGGCTACAAAAAACTTACCAGAAAAAGAACAGCAAATGTATGACGCAGTGGTGGATCGTGGAGATCCCCTTGCTTGTTATTTTGCACTTCAAACAGTTATGAACAAATACGAAAATGCAGTTGGTGTAGAAGGGCAACTGATAACAGGCAAAGCACCATCTGCATCTACTGATACTTTCAGAAGTCAAGCTGAACTTGTTGCAGCAATGGGCGACCCTCGTTATGACAATGACCCTGCCTATCGCCAAGATGTGATCAGCAAACTTGATCGTTCAAAAATTAATTTTTAATTATGCCTAAAGGAAAAGGAACCTACGGAACCAAAAAAGGTAGACCACCCAAAAAATGAAAACAAAAGAACTTGATACGCTACTAGAAAACGAGTATGCGTACGAACCACCTATACAACTATTACCAGAACAAAAACTAATGTCACCTGAAGCAGAAAGATTTAATGGCTGGGCAGCAATGCTTGGCTTCGTAGCAGCTCTTGGAGCCTACGTAACAACAGGACAAATTATACCCGGAATTTTTTAAATGGCAGCAATCTCAGTAACAAGAGAAAGCACAACTAACAACTGGCAGAAGTTTTGCAAGTGGGTTACTAGCACAGAAAACCGCCTATACGTAGGTTGGTTTGGTGTGTTAATGATCCCTTGCTTACTAGCTGCAACCACATGCTTTATACTCGCCTTTATCGCTGCGCCCCCAGTGGACATCGATGGCATACGTGAGCCAGTTTCCGGCTCGTTAATATACGGAAACAATATTATTTCAGGAGCTGTCGTCCCCTCCTCTAACGCAATCGGACTACATTTTTATCCCATCTGGGAAGCCGGAACTTTAGACGAATGGTTATACAACGGCGGACCATATCAACTCGTTATCTTTCACTTCTTAATAGGAGTAGCTGCATACGCTGGAAGACAATGGGAACTTTCATACAGACTAGGAATGAGACCATGGATATTTGTTGCATACACAGC